>Ga0209434_1000712_pt1 | contig 15622 bp, 5 predicted proteins | sample ETNvirnome_2_300_FD_184068 | JGI IMG/M metagenome (GOLD analysis project Ga0209434, IMG submission 184068) | Marine viral communities from the Pacific Ocean - ETNP_2_300 (SPAdes) (version 2) | ecosystem: Environmental > Aquatic > Marine > Oceanic | place: Pacific Ocean | collected 2013-06-22
GACGCAGCCTTAAGCGAATCGACACTACCAACGACATACACAGCAAGAAACGCCTGCACAAATGTCGCAATAGCCCTCTCTAAATTGTCACGATTAAACATTAGCCGCTCCAAACCCTGTAGTTGATCCAGTAATTATAGCACCACCACCGCCAGCGAAATCTGCTGCACGAGTAGCACGCCTACGTTCCAACATATCCGACAACTCAAACCCAGACAGGAACTCGCCGCCCACTTGCTCGCCCTCCACGCCAAACTCGGCAGCAGAACCATGCGAAATCAAATCCAAATCAGTTTCACCAGCACGCTCAATAAACAGATTCTCCTGTTCCTTCAACGTAGCGAACTTATCCCAAATGGCACCCTGCTGAAGCCCCAAAGCGGCAATAGATCGTGCCCTCTCCTTTGCAACTCGGCTATCCAAAATCATAGACGACATGCCGCCGACCTCAGAAGATTCAATGTTGCGTTTCACCTCAACCCAATTGCCACCCCAGTTGTCTGTCGGATCAAGAAACGTCATCATCAAAGCCGCGTCCCCTTGCGGACCATACCAATCAATAAACGTTTTCTTCACATCATCCGGAGCCTCAAAGATTACACGCGCCGCACCAGCCAACCGCTCCTGAATCTCTGCCGTACCCACACTATTAACAAACGTATCAGTAACAACCGTGTTGATATTGGCACCCAAGTCAGCCATACCGTAACGAGTCAACTCGCCAGACAACCACTTCTCACGTTGCACATACTCATAAGGAGTAGGAACATCACGCCGCCCAGCGCCACGCATCTGGTCAATGGCCGGGAACCGTTCCTTAAACGCAGGATGATCGTAGACCTCAATCATTGCCTGTGCAGCAGTAAATGATGGGTCAGACGTAAACCTACCCTTAGCCCAGTTCCACAAACTGTTTGCCAAATCAGAGCCGATGCCTGCTTCTAGCAACGCTGACACAAACCCATTCTGTAGATCGGCTAACGTATACGCGGCTTGTCTTGTATCCCACGGGCTACCCAAATCGCCATCACCGCTACCAGAGGCGTAGCGACCAAACGAACCGGGGAAGGCACCGCCCTGTGCCATGACAGTTCCAGCAATATCGCCACCCACCTCGGCAGCCGCCTCAGCCTGCGCTACAGTCATTCCAAACGTAGCAGCCAACCGCTCCAAAGCCGCGTCCCCTTCCGCACCAGAGAATCCAGTGCCGACACGCCACTTAAGGATGTCGCTACGAATCTGCTCTACTTCTTCCCACTGATCCTCCGCAGCATCAATACGATCCGCCCACCGGTTAACATCCCCTGACGTAATTTCAGCAGTCAGATTCTCTTGACCCACCTGCGACACACGATCAAGTGTCTGTGCAAGAATCTCATACGGGGTCATCTCCCCAAAACGACGACTGCCCAATCTCCCCGTGTTAGCAAGATCTAACAGATTCTCAGTCATTACCGCACCCCAAACATCTGCAACATGCTAGACATAATGTTACTCATCCCCTGCGAATACGCAGAAGTCTGCTGAAACTGCGGCTGAGTCCGCGCCCAAGCACGCATCTCACGCGAATTCATAAACCGCTCATCGTCACCCTCGCCAACAGTCAACGAATCCAACTGCGGACCAAACGTATCCTGCAACCTAACTTCACTAGAATCCAACTCCCACACATCAGCCAACGTCGCACGCAACGGCTCCAAATAATTCCTCAAAGAAGAACCACCGAAACTACTTGTAGATTCATTATACGAAAAGTCGTTGATCCGATCCAAAATCGCAGACCCATTCAAGAACCCGTACTGATCACCAACCTTACGAGAAATAACATCGTAAGCCGACTGCCAATTCATGTCCTCCCGCTTCACACGAGTAACAAGATCCCACAACTCCTCGTCACTAACCGACACATAGTTCTGCTGCGCCGCAAACTTAAACTTGTCATACAAATCTTTAAGCGAACCCGGCCCAACATCCAGCGTCCCCTCAATAAACTCCTCACCAAGTTGACGCTCAGGCAAATAATGCTCATCGATCAGCCCATCAGCAAGATTCTCATCCATCACCGGCAGGCCATTACCACCCACCTTTGACGCATTGCTAATCAAATCCTCAACAAAATCAGGGTCAATAGAGTGCTTACTTACATCGCGAAACCCCAACGCCTTCGCATAGTCCACAACATACTGCGTAGTCGAATCAACAAGCGCGTCATACTCTCCGCGTGGAACATCAACCCCATACCTAAGTTTCTGAACAGCCTGCCAAGCCGCCGTCCGATTCGCCCACCACGTTTGCTTCGCCAAATCGGCAAGAAAATCCTGAATAAATGCTTCTTCAGCATATTGAACGTCACCAGTACCCAAGACAACTTCGTCGTTAAACTTTTGTACCCACTTCGCAATAAATGTGCGGGCGGATAGGGGTGCGTCGCCACTATGTTCAATCCAGTTGCCAAGCCATGTCCACCCAAAGATGTTACTTGCGGAAACAGATGAAGAGTCGGGGTCACCAAACTGGTAGCCCTCTTTACCAGTTGCTTCACCATAGGTGCCGGGGTCTATACCCGGCGTAGCATTAAAAATACCTAAATCAATACCACCTAAGATGTCAGTAGCCATGACCCCTCCTACAGATATAATACATACTAATCACCATCGGGCGGATTCTCCAACAATCTCTCAGTTTCTTCTCGGAAAAGAGCATCACGTTCCTCCCAATCCATCTCTGGACCCGACTCATCTATATACTCGTCTAGGAATCCCTCCGGTTCAATTTCCTGCGGGTATGCTTCTTCAGCCGCTTCTCGGTACTGCGCCTCCTTAGCATCTATATCAATCCTGCCACCCTCCATTGAGTCCAACCTAGTCAACTGCGAATCAACAGCAGCATCAATATCTCGCGTCAACAATAACATGTCGTTCCCTGCCTGCGTTCTCGGCCAAGGCGGATACGGCTTTGGCCGCTGCGGCGCAGTCATCACATGTGCCATACCAGTTAACATCTCATGGACACTCTCGGCCTCAGTCGTATGCCCCGGCAACGGACCGAATTTACTACGGTAATCGATTACTTCTACCAATCTAGAGTAATAGTCGGCTGCTAACTCTGGAGTAGATTGAGGATTTACATACCCACGCAAATCTTTTCGAACTGCCCTTATGTCTTCTGCTTGAATATGAGGAGGAATTACTGGTGGGTTAGTGTTCTCGAAGGTTTCAAGTGCTTCACGTTCAAAGCCCTCCTTCGTTTGAGCAGCAGGGGGAGCAGCAGCACTACTTCCCGCTGTCGAGGTACGTAACTCATCCAACCGTGTTTCTAAATATTCGAAAGTCTTCGGAGCCTTCTCCTCCAATCGCGCCAATCCCGTTCCCAAACCTTTCTCTGGGATTACAACTGTTGCACCACTAGGGATCTTATTTAACGCCCTATCGATAGCCCTCTGATTAGAAGCAAGTTCCGTATCTGTGAAGAAGGCATCGTCATTCATCGAAGGCCTTTTCTTCGTCGGGATACCAATAGCATTTGGCTCATCCCTAATGATTGCCTGCCCACGCTTTCCGCGTTCCTGAAGGTTGTCACCAAACAGATAAAACTTCTCAGGATTTGCACGAAGTGTGGCAACATCCATATGTGCTATATACTCAACAACAGGCTTTCCTGACTTGGCTGTCGGGGTACGCAGTTCGTCCAGCAACATAGGAAAGTTATCTCTCCAAAACACATCACTAACAGGATGTGTAATCCGGCCCTCCGCAGCATTCAACGCATCACGAAACTCTGGAACCTGACGATACTTCTCCGCCAAAACCTCACGCATCAAATTAAGACTCGTTCTCCTATTAACCCACTGCCCGTACCCCCTTTCCTTCGCTTCCGGACCAGTCAACATCTCGTACCCATCTCGCTTGTTTCCAGACTTGTAAGCCTGATACGCACCCTCTGCTGTACGAAACTCTGCCCCCCTAAATCGAAACGGTGTGTCAGCAAAGTTTGACAGAATCGTATTCTGCCTCCTTTCGAAATGAACAATAGTCCCCGAAGCAGTACCCTGAACCAGCGACTCTTTCAACTCCTGCTCCGCCGCCAACCTCACATCAATCTCTTTAATCGCATCCTGCAAATCCTTACGCTGCTTAGCGATACCCTGCCGTGTTCCAAACCCGCCCTCCTCACGAGACATAAAATACTGATCCGGCAACGTATCAAGATCCTTCAGCGACTCCTCCAAAAACTGTTTACGCTCAGTCAACGTCATCAAAGATAAATTAACCTCAGCCGGACTCTCACCCACAACCGGTCGGGCACGAGGTGGCCCAACATCAAACCCAAGCGACGACGGCGGCGGACCAGCCATCTCCGTTAATGCATCATGCACAATCTGATTAATGCCACGGGTACTAGACTCTCGGTTCCCGGCAACATTCAGCACTCTGATATTCTCATTGATTATCCAAGCACGAATCGCCACAGGATCAATATCATCGGCGCTACGGATGTCAAGCAATGGCTTGTTCTGCCTTAACGCCATATCCCGCGTCTCATCACTTCCCCGTGAATAACGAGTAAAATCGAATATGATTGTTCCATCTGAATTACGTATGTTTTCTAGTGTCCGTGGAGAATAACTCGCAGAAGTATGTTCCGTCACCCCATACAAATCTCGAAGATCATAGTTGGAACCGACATCAGTCCTGTATCCTCTAGGCGCAACTCCGCCCACTTCCAATCCAAGTTCTTTTCCAGCACTCAACCCTGCAATATCGGCCCCTGTTTGCCCACCAGAAATAATCTTAACCAGAGGCAAGGGATGTGACCACACAAGCAGTTCGTCGTGCGGATCGACTGTTACTGCTCCACCCGAGACAGGCCCGCTTGGTGGTCCTTCACGATTTTCGTAGAAGGCTCGTATTTCTTCATCGGTTGGACCGTTATTGCGAACAATCTCATCTATCTCATCTGTCGTAAAGTCCAGCCGTTCCCCATATCCACCAGAACGACCACCCGGATCTAAAGGACGCCCCCCCCTCAAAGTACCGTGGACATTTTTCCAGAAGCCACCAGTTTCAAACTCTGCATAAATTTCATTTATTCTATGTTCAATCTTAGCCCTACCTTTAACCAGCCCAGCATCCAATGTGCCTTGCAAATCCACCAACTCAGCCTCTAACGTAGCCACATACCATTCTGTAGTCGCGTTATCCCCATCACCAAGATGTCTCGCTAATAACTCATCCTTATCCATAGCCAGAATGTCTCTATACCCCATAGGAGGCTGACCGGGCGGTGTGAAATCAGGGATCTCACGCCTGAACATCTCTCCGAGATCATCCACCATCCATGCTGGGCCATAAAGCCTTTCCATTTCCTCTACGTCATAAATAAACCTGCCATCCGTATCTACACCTATCGCGTCAGCATCAAACATTTCCTGCATGATCTCAGCATCAGACTTTTCGTAATAATCATCAATCCCGTAGGGGCGTTCAGGCGTACCGGGTGGACCCCCCGTTGGTGGCCCCGATGGCGCAACACCACCCTCCGGGCCATCCAATAACCTAGCAATATCCTCATCGCTGTACCCATAGCGACGAAGATGCTCAACGACATGCGGTTGCTTCGGGAACAACCCACGCGCCCGGTCGGCTGCCTCCTCCTCCCTATAAAGCGCCGCTTCACCAGTATCTCCCACCGGCCCAGTGGCCTGCCACAAATCGTGATCTCTCATTCCGCCGCTGCCCGCATTCTTCTGGCGTTGCGCCCACTCCTCCGGCGTATCACGCGCAAACCATATGGGACGCTCGTTATACGACAATCCCTGATATGAACCACTCCACCTTTGAACGGCTGCTAACTCTTGGATAGACACCTTCTCGGCTGACGGCCAGTCCCCCAGATGCAACGCACGCCATTCGGCTTCCTCCGGCCTAGCCACTACTGGCCTAGCAACCATTTCAGCATCAGACCAGTTCTTCAACGAATCAAGATCAGTGATATGGGCTGGGAACCCAGAAGGCGTACCGGGTAGACCCTGCTGGCGCTCTAAATCATCCAACCGTTTCGATGCGAAATCCCTAATATTCTGAAATATCTGGTGCATTTCAGGAGGCTGAAAGTACTGCTGGGTAGGACTAGTCTTTTCCCGCAAATACGCATACAGATTCTCTGCCGAATCTACCAAATCATCATTCCACAGATCGTCTTTCCATGCCTCACTGTCTATGATCGAATCCGTATACCCACTTTCATCAGCAACGGCTTTCCAATACTCAAACAGATCCAAGTCATCATCATTACGGATAACTGATGCCAGCCTCTCTGGATCTTTCGTAGGCGTACCGGGTGGACCCTGCTGGGCTGCTTCCCACTCCCGCTGAGCCTTCTGTTCGGCCTGCGTACCGGGTCCACCCATATCTTCATCCCAAGTGCTATGACCGGAACCGGAGGGGTCCATCTGAGGCCCAAATTCGTCGTCCAACCCCGCTGCTTCCCCAGCAATAAACTCATCCCCTTGACGATGCGCTAACTCAATCGCCTCATCAATCTCTTTTCTAGTAACATCATCAACATCGAACGGCCTCCACCCCTCATCAATACTATGTCGATATTGCTCAATAAGATTCCTCTTGACTTCATCATCCTGTTGGTCAAACCACAGACGCCTCAAATGCGCTTCATCAGGCTCTACAACACCACCTTCAAGTGCTGCCTGTATCCGATCTGACCCATATCCACCCGCCTGAAAATCCTCAACTTCTTCTATCCACGCTTCCAGATTACGCATCGCTTCTTTAGATTGGTTCCCTTCGCCATGCGCTATGGCTTCGCGTTGTTCATGTAGCCCTTGAAGTAGTTCTTCTGATTGCTGCCGATCAAGTGCCCTTTCCGCTGCACTTTCGCCAATATCGATACTCTGTCTGCTTAACTCATTATCAAATATGTCGAATTGGGCCTTGGCTGCATCCCACTCTGGATCACCCGGCCCCCAATCAAGACGGGTAGGCCGATCAACAGACAGTTGGACTTCACCCCATTTCAATATATCTCTTATAGAATGGATAGCGGGATCATTTACATTCCTTGGATCATTTATAAACTCTCTAAGGAACGCAACATGCTTTATAAGTTCAGTTCTATCCTCCGGACCATAAGGTACCGTATTTACTCTGCCGTATAAATAATAATGAATACGTTCAAATTCTTTCAGAGCAGCCTCATGCTGCGTTATATTCTTGTCCGGGCCTACTCGGGGGAAGTCACTGAGTCTGGTACTTACATCAGGCACAGTGGCTCTGACAGACGGATCAAGCGTAGTTGCGGCTTCGCGGGCGGCCTGCATCTCAGCACGGGCCACATCACCGGGTGGACCCTGCTGCTCATACCAGCGCATCATGTCAGCAGGATCAGGATCAATACCCTCTGGGAAAGTTGGCATAGCAGCCCTGTAGTCGGCTTCTATAACCTCACGCTCACCGGTACTAATATTATCCCACATAGTACGCATCTCAGTTTCGCGGGCGCGACGCGCAGCGGTATAAGCATTCCGAACGTCATAGTCATCTGCCGGATCAAACACATGGTCAGGATCGGTATAGTGCGGCTTAGAAGACTTTTCCCATTCCACTATAGCAGCAGCCTGATCCTTATCAGATAGATTATCGAACCATGTGCGGGCCTCCGCCCTGCCGCGCGCCAGCATCTCTACTAGGGGTATATCGTGTTCGGGACCGAACCGATCAGGTCTTAATTGATCCAGCGTATCTGCTAGGGGTATATCGTGTTCAGGACCGAACCGATCAGGTCTTAATTGATCCAGCGTATCTGCTAGGGGTATATCGTGTTCAGGACCGAACCGATCAGGTGACCTAATGCTTCTAGATTGTAAAGCAATAGCATCCGCAATCTCCCGTCGTCCGCCACGCTCCGCAGCCTCCCGCAACATCTGCCGCACCGGAGCAATAATCGCACCACCCCACCGCAACGACGCAATATCTACAACATCCAACGCAGCCCACAACGCATCTGACGGACTATGAACACCCAAAACATTTGCCGCCTTATTGCCATAAGGATTACCACCGTAACCATACAAACGAGTATCAGCCTGCGTTGCGTGCTGCCACGCCCGAGACAAATCATGCCCGAAGGTTTCTGTAGGCTTACCCTGAACCAACCGCAGCCACGGCGCACCCGTAACATCCCACACAGCAGTCCCATAATCCATCACCCCAGAAAACGGATTAATCCATCCCCCGATATGTCGCACATCGAACTGTGGCGTCTGTGGACCGATAAGACTATGCGTCCAATCAATCCCATCTTGGGCATCCGCCAACTCCAACACATTCAACACGGCCCCATACGTCATACCGGAAGTGTCACGCAACCACCTATCCGCATAAGTGATAACATCGGCGTCCGGACCATCACCTGCCTGATCTGCGCCGACACGCAACGCCAACCCCAACGTATCTACCAACTGTGCTATGCGCTCTGACGATACGGCAGGCTGCGTTAACAGCCCCGCGTCTAACGAACCAGATTCCGGATTGCGATCCTGCTCAAAGTCCCATTCAGGCCCGCCGCCTTCACGCAACTGCGTTCCATACTCAGACATTATTTTCAGGCGTGTGAATAGAACCGATGGCCTTATCCCACAACTGGTTTGCTATGTCACCATTGCGGTCAATCTGTCCGCCACCCAGCATCGACACAATCCACGGTGTTTCAGGATCAACCCGCAACCCCTGCCGCCTAAACGCGTCAGCCGCCCGCTTCAAATCGTCATCCGATGCGTAATCAATAATCGCAGCCTCATTCGTTTGAAAACCTGTGCTGTCATTTGACAACAGACGCGCCAATGCAGGATCCGTGTTCTTCACCTGTGCCACCAAACGAGGAACCGTTTGAGGATGTATCGAATACGCAGTAAACTTTATATCTGCCCTATCGTGGGCATTCTTCAACCGCCGCCAAAACTCGTTACCCCGTACTTTCGGATTGGCATAATTGGGCTGACCAGACGCTTTCTCAACCGGATCAAACATTGCGCGCCTCCAACTTTCCAGCACCCCTAGAAACCTGATTCAATGCACTAACCAGATTCTTATATCGGTAACCACCCACGCCTGCGCCATACTGAGCCACGCCCTGCTGGGCAAGATTAGAAACCAACTCGTCGCCGCCAAACGTAGCATTATCCAACGCTATTTGCGCGAACTGAGACAAATCCCGTTGCGAAAGATTACGCTCGCTTCGCTGCTGCACACCAATTGTATGCATATATGTATTCAACCCGCGAACAACATCCTCCGATGTGGCATTCGACAAACTGCCATCCATGCCTTCACCTATGAATCGCAGCAAACCCGCAACAGCAACGTCTTTCTCAGCCTCAACTAGTTCATCTTCACGAAACTTCCAATGCCGCCTGTACCTCGTTCTATCAATGGCCCCGACACGCAGAAGGTCGCGTTCCCGATTAGAAACTGCGCCAACCCGTGCCGCATAGTTGAAGAAGTCCTGATCACGGTTCGACCCGCCAAACGTCAACATCGAACCCCAATCGTCGGCACCATAAAACTGCTTCAACAAGTTTTCAGCCAGCGACCTTTCCCACAAAGAACCACCCTGCCCAAAAGCGGCTTCCTGATCCTCATCCGACATAGACTTAAGCATGTCCTGTAACCCGGACTGCAACTGCAACTGCGCGCCCTCAGGCAAATACCTACCCGTGTTAGTCAAATACTGCTGAATGCGGTTACCCGCATCAGCAACCGTGCGTGCCCTCAACTCGCGGTCATGCGTAGCAATAGTCTCATCGCCAGACATTCGACTAGCGATATAACTATCCATTACCGCATCCACATACGGTGTGCCATCATCGGTCAACGACTGCCCATTTCGCACCATCGTCAACGCTTCCTGCGCCACCGATACCTGCCAACCGACAGCCGCCTCAATCGTCGGTTTGGTTTTCGTTCGCGGATCAATAGAAAGGCGACCCCACGAAACAGGTTCGTTCATCAACCCAAGTGCAACAAATTCACGCTGGAACTTTTCGACAACATCAGGATCTGCCCGATTCAACTGGTCGATCAATGTCAACGGGCCGATCTTTCCACCAGAGAATAGATCGTTGAAACTATCGACATCGCCAAACGGGGTGCCATCAAATGTGGTAATGAACCCGATTGACTCCATACCCTCCGGGTCAGGAAGACCCTCTGGTCCAACCAGCAATGTCTGCCCCGGCGCAATCGTTGTTTCCATCATCTGGTCAACGGCTGCCTCCACCGCCCCAAATGCTATATCGGCAATCGGCTTCTGATCCATTTCCCCGGTTCCATAAATGTCTCCGACACGACCCAAATCAGGAGCGACCATTCCGAAACTTGTATCACCAAACTCTTGGAGAATACTAGTAACAGTTGCCGGATCAATAACATCGGTATCAATATTGCGGTAGTTGCTAGGCACCTTGCCATCTCTACCCAACGCATCCATATAGTCGCCGTACCCAGTTTTAAGATTCGCAGAAACCAATTCTTTAAGGCCGTCCACTTTGACCCAGTTTGCCATCAAATAGTTTCTGACATAATCCTTCCCGGCGGGAGAGTTAAGATCATAAATCTCAACACCGTCCACACCCTCCAAGGTGTCCTTCAAGGACTGACCCAATCCCCCGATTCCCTGATTGATCGTTATTGTGCCGGTTCCAGCGAGCCAATTGATCAGTTTGACAAACGCAGACTCTTCACTAATCGCATCAAAATAAAGATTCTTTAGAACAGTCCGGTCTGTTGTTTGATCTGAAACAACCCCAGCCTCTTCAGCCACAATGGGCGCATACGCAGGATCCGGATCTCCAAGTTCTGGACGCGCACCGGTTGTAGCCTGACCCCATGCGTCTGTTACAAGATCTCGCCAGCCCCCAGCAACAACCGGGCTAAAAGGTGATAGAACGTCAGGCCATTCCCACCACTTCCGATCTTCTATTACGCCTTCAGCGGCCCCCCCAACTTTATCAAGAATTCCGCTAAAGTCAGGGCCACCACTAATAACCGCGCCGGGATCGCCACCCTCAGGGATAGGTGCGTCAACAGGGACATCTTCAGTTACGTCTATATCAGGGGCAGCAGTAGGTAGCGGTTGCTCCGGGTTCCGGTTATCGTTCTCGTCTGCCATTATGCTGCCAACGCCATCGGATTAACCTCCACTAAACCTGCACGATACTTAGCGACCCAACTGTCGTTAACCATCGGCAAGAACACACTATAGTATATTTCATTCAACCAAGGCTTGCCCTGAGTAAACAATTCCATCGTCTTCCAATACTTGTAACGAATAGCGTCCCGGCGGCGCTGAGCATCCGCCGTCCGCAAACCGGTCAAAGAATTCAATTTGTCTTGAAAGCCGACAATAGTTGCCATCGCATTTAGAATATCTAGACGATGGTCACCCTCTGGAACCAACTCGGGGGTTTCAACAAGCAGCCGAAACTGATCAACTGTTTCTTCACGCTTTACTTTCGCCGTGCCTGTGATGATCCGCTGCGCGAACACAGGATGCTGAATCTTGAAACCGTCATACCAGAATTTCCAACTACGATCCAGTTTCTGCGTATCCAAATTCTGCTTCTGCAACACGTACTTCTTTTGTAGATAATCTATGCGGTGCGTGTGATAAGCCGGACTGGCGATGTTGTAATACAACTCCTCTAGAAACTCTTCCGGTGTGTCCATTGTCCGCAAACCCATGTTGATCTGTCGCTGCTTCGCCTCCGCAACATATTCGTCATCATCGACATCAAACTTGCGAGGCATAAAGAACGCGCTAGACAACCCGAAATTACGAGTGAACTCGTCGTTATCTACCAGCCACTCGTTGGCAGCCTGCGTAGATTCCAATACAGCGAACGGCACTTTGCTTGAAGCCGATGTGCGGAACGGCGAAAACTCAACAGGATTGAAAGTCTCACCTGTTCGCGCCTCCACATTCTTAATCCAAATCGGGTACGCCTCTTCATACGGCATGCCAGTATTCAACAGATCGTGGAACTCTGTATTCCATTCCCACTTGTCGTTCACTACCAAATCTGAAAACTGTCCAGTTGCAGGACCAAAGAACCAAGTCAGCGCCTGCAACAACTGGTACTGCTTCGCCATCTGATCAACCTTGTCCAAGAACTCCTCTCGAAACAACTCCGGGTTGGCCTGCGACGCGACTTCCTGCTCTGTCGGCAGCATGTCGTTCAGCGCCATAAATTTGATTACATCAATCTTGGCTTTCGCGCGAGCATTCCCATTCGGACCTTCAATGCCCATCAACTGGAGAGGCCGCGCCAATACAGCAGGCAGCACTGACGACCAGATCGTTTCACCCAACAGTCGCACAGAGTCAGCGTTACCGGTCGTCAACTTGCTGGACCCCGTGTACCTGCCGCCAATCATGTTGTGTTCAAACGTAGCCCGCAGGCTCGCATCTCGCCCTGAAGCAAAATTAATTGGCACCGACAGCAAGGGACCAAATCCCATCTGCCCTATTTGTTCCAAATCGTAACCCGGAATCACGTTAATACTCGTAGCCAACTTCGGTCGCATCACCGCACCCAGCGGCCCGCCGAATACCGAATTGACAATCGGGAACTTGTCTGCGATTTCCAGCACAGCAGTCGTCAACACTTCGCTGCCGGGAACCACCAACTTCTTTTCACCAAACTGATCTTCCTGAACCAACCCGCCGCGCACCCCAGCGTTCATTGTCAAATGCAGATTACGCAACATGAGAGGATTCTGCTTCAACCCTCTGCCCATGCGACGCAAGAACTGGTCTTCAGCAAACCAGAATGGCATCGCCGTTCCGACCATTTCCTGAAACTGTGACCGGATACGGTGATCATCAATAAACGCACTTGTCAGAGTCATGGCCCGCTGAAGCGATACATTTCTGTGTACCTCAAACTGGTTCTTCTGTATCTTCGCCCACTTGAAGAACTCATGAATCGCAGGCGAATCGGCTTCAGCGGCTCGCATCAACACACTAAGCGCGTCCTCAACAGCACCGCCATCCATATCTTCAAGCACTTCTCCAGCGGCTTTCGCAAATCCTTTAGCGTTGCCGTGCTCAACTGCAAACGCGGCACGCGATACGGCAGCCTCTGGATCCATCCACGCCAACTGCCAATCATGGCGAATAAAGCCCCTCAACGAATCGACAACCAACTGACCTTCGTCATCGTAAGAAGCAAGATCGCCTAGCCGCGCAGAAAGCGCCTGAAAGCCGCCCTTTGTGTGATGGTAGTTGCGTTTCACGCCAGCAACCTGCTTAGAAGCAACCAGATAGTAATGCTGGAACATTGGTTCACGAACCATTGCACCAATCATCGGGTTGACTACACCATCAAACCAGTTGCGGAGCAGCGTGTTCCACGCCCTGCCCATGCGTTCACCCAGCCCGCCGCCTTCATCGCCAACGGGCTTCAACGCAAGCACCCTCTCTGGTGCCTTGTTCCACCAACTCGCGTCGTTGGCGTAGGCGTTGACTCGCAGCGCACTAATCTCATCACCATGAGTGACTTCCCGAATCCACGGAAGAAACACCTCGGGAACGTCTGCCCTTGTCCCCGACGAAACCAGATCCAAAATATCTGGTGACATGCGCTCAGTCAATTCCAGCATCGCATTATGAAAATCGTTATGCGCCGTGAACTGGGTATCCACAATTTCCCACAATTCAGGGTTGTCGGTATACCAATGCTGCGCCCGCTCATCTCCGGCACGGCGAATAATGGTGCTGCCATTCTTTTTGTTTCGCCACGTATTCGACGTATAAGTAACCGGCGTGTCATTAACCATTTGCACACCCTGAACACCACCGTCGGCCCTGCGGTACATCAACTGCTCGCCACCGATACCGATAATCTTTTCTCTGCTCATGCCGCCCGAACCAAAGTCTGCCGCCGTAGTCGGCCCCTCTTTGGTCCAACCATAGAACGACGACACCTCACCCACATCGCCTCGCACCGCCACATCAGGATGAGACATACTGGTACGCAACCCGCCGCGATTAATTGCAATCGTTGGCCCATTCAATCCGACACGGCTTGGAGCAGGGGATACGCCATACAATTCTTCGGCATTGACATCTATTGTTCCGATACGGGACCGCAACCTAAACGCTGCATCGGGACCAGCATTATCTAGTCGCGTTATAGGACCAAGCATTTCCGTTATGGTCTTGGCTATCGCATCAGCAATATCTGGGTTGGCGCTACCTGTCATCAACGGGATATGTGACATCCCTGCATCAGTCCACGACCCTGCCAGAATCGCATAAATACCGGGGGTGTGATGAATAGTGTCGGCCCGCAAACTAGGCTGAAGTAGCCGCGCCGCCTTAAACGCCTCGCCCGAAGATAGCCCCATCTGGATAAATCGGTGTTCCAACTTTTCAACAAACTCATCGAACCATTGGAAGCGCGCACCACCACCTTCGGACAATAGCCTGATCAACGAATCGACATGCTCCATCGGGATCATCGGAACAAACAGGCGGGCAGCACCATCAGGCAACGATTCGCTAATCGGCCCACCTGTTATATCGAACCCAACATTGGATACGTGGGCACTCCGACCCGCCTGCTCGCCCCGCACGGTCATCAACTCATTGAACAATGCCCGCTTTGCTTGCACAACAGCATCATCGAAATCGGTAATAATCTTCGCAGGATCAACCCCACTTATCAGAAACGCTATAACATTCGGATTCTGATCTACGCCGGGTGCCGGTTCAAGAAATGCACGGAATGCAGGCTGTACGTCTTCCGGCAACTTATCAAGGAAAGCGTCGTTCGCAGTCAACTTCGTAACCAACGCATCAGGATCGGTGGGTCTAGCATCGAACGCTTTGGCGAGTACCTTCAACGCATCCTTGTGATTAGTTTGCAAATGCTTCAAAACAACTGCTGACGCTACCTCGTCTGCTGCAACTTCCAATCCAAGTTCCGCCGCAAGGGGAGCCAATACGGCCTCCTGCTGGGGTGACGCATAATGCGACATGCTTCGCAAATACGCAACAGCCTCCGGATCTGACATATAATTCAATCGTTGAGTAACGGCAATGCTCTTCGGCACCGCATCCATTTCGGTTCCGGCTTCAGTAGTTACCCACTCCAGCCCAGATGAGCCGTAATCCATTGGAAGCCGCAACCCGAGATCAACTGGTGTCCCAAATCCTGAGGTTCGCAGCGCCCTGTCAACCGAATCAGGATTAATATAATTGTCGAATGTTCCAAGAATATCTTTCATCTGCTGATCAAGGATCGTCGGATCGGTCATCATCTCAGCGATAACTCGGGCGCGCTCATCGTGTTGCTTGTCGATCTTTCTACCGATCCAACGCGCCATCTTTCCAGAAGCACCAACCCCCATGAAATCGTTTGTAAGCATACTCAATTCGTTTGCCTTGGCATTAGCAAACTCAAACATGCGTCGCGACATACCACCAATTAGAGTCTCTTCCACCCCTCTCTTAACCTTTACCCGGCTTGCCTCAAACAGGGATGCGCGAGCCTCGTCGCTAATAAACTTCCAATTCGGATTATTTGAAGCAGCCTCTCTTATTG
>Ga0209434_1000713_pt1 | contig 15606 bp, 15 predicted proteins | sample ETNvirnome_2_300_FD_184068 | JGI IMG/M metagenome (GOLD analysis project Ga0209434, IMG submission 184068) | Marine viral communities from the Pacific Ocean - ETNP_2_300 (SPAdes) (version 2) | ecosystem: Environmental > Aquatic > Marine > Oceanic | place: Pacific Ocean | collected 2013-06-22
ATGTGGCCCCTGGTAGGAGTTTACCTGCAGCTTTCTTAGCAGCTTCTTCTGCTACCTGCTTACCAGCAGTCTTAGCTAGTAACCTTATACCTTGAGCACTTGATAAAGCTCCCCCAGTAAGTGCCCCTTCTAATAATATAGCTCCTAGTCCACCCATACCTTGAGCTATACGTTCTGATACATCTGGTAACTCGTTACCTATTAAGTATTTATCCGTGAGTAGTGATGCTGCTCCATAGGATGCCATATCAATGAAACCCTTTACTGCATGGCGTACATCTCCACCAAATCCACCATATACGTTTCTAGGTTGCGGTGCATTCTTCCCTAACTTAATGCCATTCTTAACCAAGAATTCAGAAACTATATGAGGATCCATACCCTTTTTTAATGCAGCAGCAGCTAAACTTATTATCTCTTTACGGCTTCTCTTAGGCAACTACTATCCTCCTATTGTTCCATAGGTTGGAATAGGTGCTGCTCCTGGTGCTCCTCCAGTAAATGGATTCTGTATACCAGTAAATGAATTATTATTACCCAATATAGATGGAGCTCCAGTTCCAAATTGTTTTCCTTGTCCGAATAGAAGTTTTTCTACATTCAGATTTTTAAAGAATTCTGCTATCCATTTATTGAAATCAGCCATAGCGTCAGGAGGCAGAGAAGAGAACTGATCAAAAGGTCCACTATTGGTGAGTGCCTGTGCTAACCTACTGAAGTTTTCAGGATTTACACTCTGGTTACCGCCACCAACATTACCACTTCTAAGAAATGTTTCAATATCTAATCCAGTCTGTCCCTGAGGATCTATACCTGTCCCTGGTGCATCTCCATTATCACTCATATTACCAAAGAAGTTACTGAAATCTGTTCCAGGTATTGCCTTTGATACTTCACCTGCAAGTATGTCCATTATGAATGCATTCCTTACTGCTCCAGGTGCTTGCTTCTGAACATCAGTCATGTATCTCTCATTTTTACCTATAGTTAGGGCACTACTACCAACTATAGCAAGGTTATCTTTGAGTAGTTTCTCAAGGTCATCCTCATCAAGATCTATACCCTGTTGTTCTAGTACTTCCATTAATGCTATCTTGTCTTCTTCATTATATGCTGTAGGATCCTTTAAGAGGTTTTTAGCTCCCATCAGTCCCCATATCTTTATTGCAGATATACCTTGGGCCTTCTTAACCTTATCCCAACCGTAATCCTTAATATTCTTCTGTATATCCTTTGATAGTCCTGAGTTCTCTTTACGTAATGTACGGACTAGATCAGCCATCTTAGTTCCTTCTGTACCAGTTGAAGCTTGGAAGTTTATCAAAGCATTAAGTGCATTGTTCTTCTCACTTGATGCAACTTGTCTCTCTTGTAATCCAGCTTGTATGCCAAACTGCCTCTTACCCTCAGTAAAGGTTCTATCTGCATTCGTTTGGTTTTGGAATAATGCTTGTCCAGTCATTGCAGCCTGTAACGGGTTGGCAGATAGACTTAGTGCTTCTGCACCACCAGTCACTTGTCCTAGGAATCCTTCTTCTCCCTGCATATTACCAAACAATGATCTTAAATCATCCATCATCTTCTCTTCCTTCTTCTGAGTAGCTAAAGCTGTCTCTACAGCTTTTATATTAGTTTCTACCTGTTTACTGGATATCTTAGTATGTTCTACTGCAGCTCTACCAGAAGGAGTAAATAAGTCTGTTAATCTCTGAGCAGCAGGACCACCTAGTACCTGATTCCTCTGACCTGATAATTGCTGAAAGAAGTTGGTTAAAGCGTCTATTTGATTAGGCATTATCTACCACCTCTCTTGTTTTTCCATGCACCCTTTGCAAATCTTTCTGCTTCTTCTTTACTATTAAATGCGAATACTTCGTTCCTGCTTCTTGCAATTTGAATTGCATGATTTAAGTCTGTAGCGTTTATCCAATCTTTCGGATCAGATGATGAACTGTTTGGATTTTTTTGAAAGATTGTAGGTATAACATAATGTTTACCATCAGCTTCAAATGATGCGAACTTTACAGTACTAGTACTCCCGTCTGCATTTTTACGTGCCACACTACGAAGATTTCTAGCTTTATTTACCTGCTGATTAAAGACCTGATTTACTACAGGTTTACCGCTACCACCGAAACTCTTAGGACTGTTGCTTATCATTTCATTTATAGCTCCCAATTGCTCAGGACTTAAACTAGGTCCAAGACTTCCAGTGCCAGGTGAGTTTCTTAAGGCCTGTTGTATCTGTGATGAAGTCTGCCTATCAGGAGGTCCTATTGGATCAGTGAAATCTACAGCCCTATCTCCTATACTAGATTGTTCAACTCCCGATGTTTGTGAAAACTGAGGTGTTCCTTGTATGTCTGAATTAAATAAAGTACCAGATCTTACATTATTAGCATTAGGATCTCCCTGTTGATAGTAAGGTCCTGCTGATTGATTTTGATTACTGCCTGGTAAATTGGGATTAAAATTACGTTCAGGAGGAGGAAAGAACTCACCCTGAGGAACATTACGAATAGCATCTAATATTTGTTGTTCATTCAATCTACCGTTAGAAGGTTGTACGCCGCCTCCAACATTACTAGAAGGTCTGGGTTGATATGCTCTAGCTCTGTTAAGTCTGTATTCCTGTTGACCTTGTGACATTGCAGGACCAGAAGTAATATTATTGACATCTAAGCTTCTTATTAGTCTATCTGCATTAGCCAATGCTTTCTGGGCAGATAAGTGTCCACCTCCAGCATTAGAATTTGCTGTTGAAAGACCTCCAGGAGTAAACCCTGCTGTTGTAGATTGGGAGTTCCTTCTAGCTTCTGTAGCTCCTTGACTACGGGAACTACCTTGTATGGCAGATGTTAGGTCAATCCCTGCTTTACCTAAACCAAGTATATCCCTTAGGAAGTCCTGTTGTTCTCTCTGCAATGCTCTAGAACCTATGAAGCCACCTACAGAACCAATAGTATCAAATACAGCTCCCAATCTAGCATTATCTGCTGCCCTACTTGCATTCTCAGATTGAAAACTATTTATATTATTCTGTACTGCTAAGTTCTCCCTTGCATTGATAGATCGTTGTCGTTGTTCTGCTTCCAGTCCTGAGAGATTACCTCTTTCTATATTCGTATTTCTATTAACTGTCTCATTCAATGCTTTGATTATACCAGGTCCTCTGAATCCTCTCGCAGCTGCACCACCAGCAGATCTCCTTGAATCCTGTACATTACGTCTAGTGATAGCAGCTCTCTGAGGAGCAAATATATTCTGTATGCTAGCCTCTATTGCAGGATCTGAACTATAATTAAACTCATGTGGTTTGAATTTAGCAGGTCTCTTATTGAATAGACCGCCTATCGCACCCATTCCACTCAATACCAATCCTATTTCAGCACCTGTAAAACCCTTTACCATATTACCAAGTGTCATCTTAAGTAATATGTCTACAAATCTTAACACAATATCACCTTACCTTGTAGTATCTAATACAGCTATATTGCTGTTTAATGTCTTAAAGTTATCGCTTATCCAATCTATTGTTCTCTGCAAATTCTTTGCAGTAATATCCGTACTATCTTTGAATGCTACTGGAGGTGAGGGACTGATACCTATAGTATCGTCTGCAACTACACCTACAGCTATTCCCATAAAGAAACCTACAGCTATACCATAGAGAGTTCCTTTACTGAAAATCGTTACTTCTTTCCCGAATATCATACATTATCTCCACACTACTTATTTCTAGTGAATCACATTCTGATGTGATCTTAAAATGACAGTCTGTTCCTATTGCAAAAGGAGGAAGCCATAATAGCTTAGTTTGTTCCCCACTGCCTGTAAAGTTAACATACTGAGAATCAGCAGTAGTAACCGTATCATCCTCAGCATAGAAGTAGAACTTTAACGTTGTATCTGGTCCTGTACCAGTATTAAACCTCAGGGCTACTTTCATGAATTCCTTATCTGTAAAATCTGTACCCATATTATATCTGGGTGATTCTATAGTATATGTAGTGGTATCTTTCATATTATATATTGAATCCTCTCCGAGCACACCACTGGGGTATTTGATAGAATACGCCCCATCTCCATCTTTTCCAAGTATATATACTGTATCAGTTAATGAGTTTACTACATCAACTATGTTATTGACATTACCAATGGTATGTTTTTTCCAGAAACCAGATAATACATTATACATGAATATAGTACCATTACCGAATAACCAGTATTCTTCTTCAGCTTCATTATACCAACCCAATAGTTCTTCAGGATCATCTTTCCAAAATGTCATACCATAGTCTATTCTTGTCACACTTAACCCGTTCATTTTATATATCCCATTCTTTCCAACAAACAATACCATGTCTTTTGCCATAACAAGAGATCTGTGATTAATACATCCTGGTCCACGTTCAAGTAATTGTACCGCAGAACCCTCTATAGGCTCTGCTAGCGATATAATATATATTTCCTCTTCTTTAAATACATACAGTCTTCCTAGTAAACCAGCTAATGCCGTAATAGGTTGCCAATCTTCTCCTATACGAAAGAAATTCAATTCTCCAAAACTGTCTGGGGCATACGAAGGAGGAATTGTTCCTGTCTGTTGCGAACACCAATAAATCCTATTCTTATAAGTTCTACCATTAGTACTTGTGAAACCATCATGTCTATATACATCTGCTACAAAACGTCGTTCATTTACAAATATGGATAATCCTGCATTTAATTTATCATTTGCGGAATAGTGCCCTATTCTATCATGATATTGCGGCTGAGTAATTAAATCTACATCTGGAATAGAGTCTATGAAATAATATTCGTAATCCGTAGCTTTATCGTACCATGCTGTATCCGATATTGATACGGAGTTTACAAGATAAAAGTCTGCATCAGCATAATTTACTACTGGAACCGTATCTCCTCTCGTCACAGCTCTATATATATTTATCCCAGTTACCCTTTTATTGAGTTCGGCCAACGAATTAAATATAGTATCATTTGCGGTAAGAAAACTATTGTCTATTTCTATGGTAAATCCTATAGGACCATATAAACTATCTAGGTCAACTAGTTGTTGTGTATAAACACTGTCTTGCTGGTTTCTCCAAAAAGTAGTTTCCTGATAACCATCATAAGTATATGTAGCTCTATAAATTGGAGCACGTATAATTGTACCGTCCCAGTCAATAGAGTACAGTGAAAACAAAAATTGGTTAACTTCATCATGGTTATTAACCAAATGCTGAGAAGACTTATATCTCATACGTAAGCTATCTTCATCGAAGAAACTCTGATCTATAATGCCATACCAGAGATTATCGAATGCATCATCAGTTGTTTTTCTAGAAGAACTGAAGTCTATCCTTAGGGCTTCATTATGTAAAGTAAAACTACCCTCGTTTACAAGTAGTGAATCAGCATCTATATTACCAGGACTTGATTGTGTTATATAATTACCAGCTATATCATAGAAGTTAATAGAAGCTGTATCTATCTTTGTAGCATGAGAACTTCTCTGTATTAATACTACTATCCTAGGATCTTCATTCCCAACCGTATCAGTAACTTCATACTTTATAATACGTTGTGCAAAATAGGAAGTATCAACAAATAGTGGATCCTTAATAAACCCTTCTCTAGTAGTAAGTCTACCCAACTTCTCCATCATCTCAAAGTTAGTTATCTCAACCATCTGATTCTGAGGGTACTTCTCTATAGCTTTAGATTCAGACATACCTCCAGAGAAATCAGATATCTTAAGTACTTGTTGTGCTTCAGCGTTACATACAAATCCAAAGAACAATACCCAAAAGGTTATAGCTATTGGTACTGCGTATATTAGACCTGTTTCAATCTTCTCCCAAGGTTTCATTAGAACCTCACTGGTTTTAGTCTAACTCTCGTAGATCCTGCTAGTTCTCTTCCTCGTTCTATTCCATCTTGTACATAAGTTTCATATAAGGCTTGATATACAACAGCATCGTTCTTACGATTAGACGCAAGTAGTAGGTTGAATAGTACTCTGTATATAAGAGCCATCTTCAGATCATCTGGTATATCAATTGTGCTGTCATAAGCTGTTAGATTGCTGGGTTTCTTTATATACCATACTTCCAATTCTACACCACTATCATCATCAGGATATATCCATAATTGATCAGCCCATACAGAATAGACTGATTCTGAGATACTATCCTCACCATCTATCATAGCTTGTATCTCATTATACGATACTGGGTGTATGGTATTTCCGTCCAGTGCAACTCTCTCTGCAGCGAGAAAGTCATCTGGTAAATCATATTCATTCTGATCTTCTACAGTAGTTTGGCTGTTGGGTTGCTCATCAGTATCTGTCTGCTTGACTATATCCGTATCCCTTGCAAACTTCTGTTGTGCTTCATTAATAAGCTCTAGTAAGAACGTAGGTGTCCTTAACTCCTCAGCTAACCCTAAAGGTATAGATAGTGAGGATATGAGCTGTATCAAGTTATTTGCTGTCGTCGCCACCTAAGTTACCTCCCATACCATTTATCTTGTCTACAAGTCTCTTATAGACTAGTTGCTGGTTATCTGGTTTCTTTAGTATTCCCCATCTCTGCATCTCAGTATAGTCTACTATAAGGTCATGCATATATTCAGGGAACTCTGATTCAACACTAAGTATATGTCCAGTAGCTATCTCATTTGTAGATGTATAGTCACCAAATGTACTTAATGTCATTACTGTTGTATTTGCATGAGAAGCATCATAATGACTATCTAGTACCCTGTAACGTGATTTTGTAGTATAGTCATATACTATCATACCATTATAGTATCCAGGCCATCTACGTTTAAAGGTATTTATATCTATATCATACCTACCACTAGATGTTTCATTCACTGTAGCTCCTACAGTCATAGTGTATTCCATGTCCCTAGGAGCACCTAGATACATTACATCTATAGTCTCACTAGTCTCTGGGTTAGGATAGAAGTATAAACCTCTGCCTAACGAACCCCAGAACATAGCTACCAATGGTTGAGTAGTATCACCTGCAAATAAGGTATTACGCCTGTCAAAGAGAGTCTTAGCGTCTACTATTCGATAATCACGTTCTCCTGCAGCATCAAAACCTATACCTGTCTTCTTGCCTATAACTGAGATAAGGTCAACTATCTCCCTTGTAGGACCTTCATCTACTACTCTATCTACTGTTCTAGAAGCAGGTTTATCTACATCTGAACGTAGCATCTCCAGGTCAAAGTAGTTATTAGCAGAAGACCAATCAGCATCAGTAGCCTTTATAATACGTGCTGTAGTATATAAGGCACTGAGTTGATTCCTTGGTATCAGCTTTAACAATGCATTCTGAGAATCGTTCATCTCAGTTACATATTGTGTATTGCTAAGACTGCGGTTAGTTTTATCCCCCAACCGCAGCTTTAACAATGTTACCATTTCTTGTACATTCATTATATTGCTTTACCTACAACCATTATGAACATAGTATCTCCAGAACCATTAGTAACGGTCAATAGATCGTTAGGTGTGGTTTCTGTCGTAATTGCATAAAAAGGAGATGTAGTAGTCGGATCAGTTGTTGCAGTGATCTGAGCACCTATGATATACGTTATTTCCTTACACTGATCTGCAGTGGTTCCACTACCATTACTGTTAGTAGCACCATAGATTAACTGATCAGTGCTTTCAGGGGTGACATTGAAGTATTCAACAATCAAGTCATCATTAGTACTTGGTTCAAGTTGATTCGCTCCAACACTCCCACCTTCAAATACAGCAGTATCTGCCAATTAATTCACCCCCTTATTCTCTATCTTTGTTTTTGAGTTTAACAGTACCTCTGAGTCCAGTAACTTTTCTTGTAGCCGCAGCTTGTCCAATAGTCACTGTATCAAATGTACCTGCTGTTACAGTCATCCTAGATCTAAGATGTATAAACCCCATAGAATCAACATAAGCCTTTGATGTAGGCAATGTCAACTTGACCACTCCACCAGCAGTGTCTGATAGGGTTGTCCACTTTGATAATGTATCTGCTGTCATATCACCATATATATTATCTTTAGATGTAAACAACTGTACTTCGTGATTTGCACTACTGTCACCTTCAGTCCATAAAAGAATCTCTACTACCTGACTTTTGTATTGTATCGGTCCTGCTAAAAACATTACCGAATCAAAAGGATTATCCGAAGCACCAGAAATCGAATCAGATGTACCATTGAAATAAGAAAAATCCAAGTTTACATAAAATTGATCCGCTATATAGTCCTCAGCTCCTGGAAAATGGTCTGTCAGTGATTTATCCTGCCCCATAGCAAGTGCAGGCATTACTATACTAAGGAGAGTAATTATAAGTTTCTTCATATTATATCTCCCTCCTTAGGTAGTGTTAGTCATTCCAGTTACGTATGAATGAGATTCCCAGAAATTATGACCAAGTCCAATTTCAGCGATAAGTCCATTCTGTACAGTATCTTCACCAGGAAGCTGAATAGCAGTTTCAACCTTTACATCTCTTCCAGGCAGGAATTTGTATGAGAAATAGGGCATATCGAGAATCAGGCAGTCATGATTATATGCTGACTGTAATGAGAATTCTCTATGCTGTATTAATTGTAAACGTCCGTGTAAGAAATCCAAAGTCAGAACTTTCATTCCAAACAAGTCCTGCATGGGTTCCATCCGTACATACTTCCACAACATGTTCTGAACTTCAGTCATGAAACCAGCACCACAGATTCCAACCTTGTCCATGTTACCTTTACGATAAATGGCCTCAAACCCTTTTGTAAGAATCTTCGGTCCCCAATTATCTTCATCAGAAACATCTCCAACTTTCCATGTACGGGCAGTTTCATTACCAGTAACAAGGTCATTGGCGGCTGACCATGCAGTATGTGCAGGTAGTCCAAGGGTACTATCTTCAGTCTGAGCTTCAGTCAAGAATGAAAGTACTCCACGAGTATAACGTTTAGGCTTAGTACCAACCATTACAGTACGGTTCTGACCAAACAAGAAAGCTCTTTCAATCTCACGCATGAATTTCTTACGTGCTTTACGAGCCAGTCTCGGTTCATCTTTACCGCCTACAAGAGTCATAGCATTAAGCGTGTTCGTTACTTCCCAAGTTTCCCTGAAAATCTGTACTTGGTTTGATTCATACTGCAACTTATCAGAAAGACCTTCAGGAGCTGCACTACCCTCTTTGAATGCATTACCGATAAGTATGAAGCTAAGTCCAGATCCAGTTGAATCAGTAACACCTGAGGTGTTAGATCCACCAGCACCATTTGCTCTTGAAACTGTCACAGAAGTTCCAGTAACAGATTGAACTATACAGTTTTCTCCCATTATGTCCGAAGACGCAGAGTTACTGTTGTTAGTCTGATTCTGAGGAAAATGAATTATATCTCCAGCTTGAATATACGTACTTGCAGATGCAATCGTGAAAGCAGTATCTGTCAAACTAGTGTTAGTTGTAAGACTTCCACCCATTGTAGGCCAACCGTCTTCAAGAGCCTTAAATACAGGATCTGCTGTCGTTTGTTTTTGTGCCCTGGTTGAAAGTATTGTTAAAAGAGGAGCATCTATATACTCCTTCCAAATTATTTGATCCGATAGATCATACCTCCGTCTGATGTCTAGAGGGATAGCATTGGCTACCGTAGCGGTAGACTGAGATCCCCGTGCACCAGAAGGATAAGTAGGTGTTGCCACTTATACCACCTCCGTGTTAATTAAAATATATCTCCGAACTGGCCTTGTAGAGCCTTCTCTTCCTCAGTCAGTGGGCTAGATTCGTCCTCAGAAATACCGCTTATGTTTGCAGCAGAAGGAGCTCTTTGTTGATTCCTTGCAGCTGCCTGCAGTGCACCGTTTACAGGTGGTTTGTTGGTAACAGGTTCATTCTTTATCTGTTTACCATCTTGCCATATCTTATACAGATCTACCAATTGCATATTAGGATTCTGCATATCATTCACAAAGTCCACGATATGTTCCTCAGCATCAGGGAAAGTCTTTAACAACTTATCCTTCTGTTCCTGTAATACTCGTGCATTTTCATAAGCCATAAGTTTCTCATCTGCAATCTTATTAGCCCTATCATCTAACGCTTGAACAAAGTTCTTATACTCCTTTGACTGCGTATTAAGCATGCGATAAGGATCATTCTCAAACGCTTGCATTGCCTCTGATAAGTCAACCTCTTGATTAATTGGTTGCTCAGGTTGAGCAGGCTGTTGCATACTATTGATCTGATTTTGCATCTCAGAGAACCTTTTGTCAGTATGTCCTTGAAGTTCAATATACCCCCTGGCTAACTTACTAGGATCGTTATTATATCTTGCCAGTGTTCGTTCTTCATCTGTTAATTGTTTTTGTTCCCCTGCTTGTGCTTCCGCTTCTGGTTGTACTGCCTGTTCCTGACTATTAGCTTCGGGTACTGGGGTTTCCTCAGTTCCAAAGTAATTGTCCAATTCTTCATCTGAATACGCCATTATTTGCCTCCCTTTTTAGGTCTAGATGAGGTACTATTGCTAGTCTCCTTAGGTGCCTGTGAAGCTTTGAGTACCTGTAACTCTGATATTACCTTCTGAATTTCAACACTAGACTTAGCTTGAACCTGAGCTAGTATCTTTTGTAACTTAGCCTCATAACGTTCCTCAAGTATGCTCATATTAGCTTCTACTGTCTGATTCTGAAGGTTAAGATTTATGCCCTGCAACTCTTCCAGTTTCTCCGTAAGTGCTTCTACCTGTCCGACTAACTGGTTTTGTGTGTCGAGCCGTTCCTTAATCTTATCCCGATCTTTTATATCGAGAAGTCCCCTCACGGATTCTGGATCGACAACAGTTCTATCCAGTAAATCCATGTATAGTTGTAGCCTAGCCATTGTGTTGGTAGGCATGTAGCTTTGTGGAATAACAGCAATATCGTATTTCCCCACAGTAACATCATTCAAATATTGTGTTATTTCACTTGCATCTTCTTCAGCTTCCTGGTTAATCATCAGTTGCCCATTCTGATCCAGTAGCTGATTATCCTGTAATCTCTGCTTATTCTCTTGGTTACCATCCATATCAACTGCTAACCTGATCACTCTCTGAGTTGTCATATAGGCCTGTATAAAATCCACAGTAACTTTACCTACAGTAGTCAGAGCATTGTCAACTGACCGTATTAACAGTTTGATTTTCTCTGCACCAAACTCCTTAAGGGCTAGTGTGGCCCTATAAGTCTCTGGAGCATCCACTGGATCACCTTGAGAAATTCCGAATATACCCACCTCGTATTCCATCTCATGTTTCAACATCTCTGAGAAATCCAGAAATGTAGGCGATATCGGCATTCCACCCGATACCAATACTGAGTCTGTTAAGGGTCTATCCATAGGAGCATCAACAAAGTTGACACTACCAGGGTTAGCCCAGTTATTTACCCAGTTCTTCAAGTCCTTATCTGACATTGCTCCCTTTCGTGCTATGACCTTAGCATTTGATACAATAGCAGCATTAAGCAACGATATAGATGTTGACTTGTTTATTACTTGTTGGATACCTTTTAAGAAGGTAACCTCCCCACTAGGATACGGATTCTCAGTATCTTCGTCCACTAGAGGTATCAGTGGGTATATACTAGTAGGAAGAACCTCAGTATCCACAATAACATCACTTATAGATGTTATCTTTGTTATACGCATCTTACTTAGTTTATATATGTTTGCTTTGTTTTCTGCAGCCATCTCCTCAGCTTTACTCTCCTCGTATACTTCTACCTCTCTACCGCTTCCATCATCAAGTACCCATACAGGTACTCTTGTACGCATGTAACGTTCTATAAGACGTACATACTCATCAGTCTCATCTATTCTCTCTGTAGTCTCAGGATCTACTCCTAAGGGTCTAGAAGAAGCTCCATCAGTCTTATTATGGTGAAGTAAGTTTCTCTCATGATCCTTACCAGTATCAGCACCATATACCTTCTTTATAGCTGCCTTCTTATCGTTCCATAAGGATATAGCCAATGTACCACGTATCACCTTAGAAACAATCATGTTAGAGGCATCCTGGAATTCCCAGTCAGTTGCCACAGGATCCACATAGACCTGTTCTAACGGTATATACTTAACACTTATACCTCCAAGGCCATCATCCATATCTGGATCAAATCCTACCCATAGCCATCCAAGTCCCTTGATGATCATAGACTTACATGCTCTCTCATACTGTTTGGGGAAATTGTTCTCCCTTAGTATAAAATTGATTACTTCCTTGAATAACCATGATTTCTTGTTATCGTGCTGAGTAACACCAGTAACATTGAAAGCTGGGCTATTAGCAGTAAGTTGTGATACTATATGTCTAACTAGGGGTCTAACCCTATTGATAACAATTTCAGACTGTCCTCTGTCCTTAAGTTCATCTATTTCATCAGCTTCCCACTGTTTACCAAAATAGAAGTTCTCTTCCTTAGCCTTCTCAGTCAACCAGTCTACTCGTTCACCAATCCTGGAATACTTCTTATATAACTCTAAATTTTCTGTTCCTAGTTTTGTAGGCATATTCCTCCTTATGAAGCCATAAAGCTTATGTCAAGATTAGGAAACTTACTATTTCGTTCATTATTACTTCTTGAGGTAAACTGACCCTCAGGTGCAGGTTTAAGATACCTATCCATCATCTCTAATGAATCAGGTCCATCATCATGTGTACCAGGATATGTAAGTAACTCTTTTTCCAGGTTCATATGATTCCTCCTCTGGTGCATCAATCCTGCCTTAAATAGTCCCTGTAACCTCATTATTCTTAGTTCTTTCTTCTTCATGTTTACTATAGGACATACCTGACAGTCTTCTACCTCAGGATGCTTTCTCTTAGTATTCTCCAGCTTCTTCATAAGCTCTTGTGATATAATAACTTGAAACTGGTTAGACTCAATAGCTATAGTCTTAGGTCTATAATATAATACAAACTCTATAATCTTCTCTACTATCACACTCGGCTGCTTAGTCCTCAGGAAATGCGATTCACATATGTATGTGCCTCCATCCTGTGTCCTAGCTCCTACAGTGATAACAGTAGCATCTCTTATATCTGTCTCTGATATAGCTAGATCCACTCCTATGCCAAATACTGCTGGTAGTACCTCTTCCTTCTGATCAGTGTATGTAGGCCTGATATTATACTTATTCTCATATCTACCCCTATCCAACACCTTTATCCATGACCTGTCATTACTATGTAATATGATACCATCCCAGTATCTCATGTCCATCTTATCAAACCTTATCTCTACATCAGGTAATGGGTTATTCAGGTACTCTCTCTCGAATGTTACATAGTCACCTCTGGATTCACAATCATGTCTCAACTCTTCTAACTTCTTTAATGGGAATCTTGTAGGCCATAACGCAGTACCGTCATCCTTAATAGCTGCATTCTTGATAGATACCCATGTAGATCTATCTTCCTGGGAAGCTTGGTATAGCTTCTCTGTCATACAATCTCCAATAATATAATTACCAGTAACAAGAATACGACCCCTAATAGGATCCAAAGCAGGTAAAACTTCAGCGTTAAGCCAACGGACGTTCTTTGCTCTCTGTTCAGGGGTACTCGCATTAACACCAGACTCTGGATCATCAATGACGATATAGTCTGGGCGATACTGTTTATGCTTAAGGCCACGGATACGCTGACCAGTCCCACGAGCCAACATACGAACACCATTAGAAAGGACAATGTCACCGCCAGCCCACTTAGAGTCTCCTTCACCACTGTACTTCTTATTCGGTTTAAAGTGCCCAAAGTAGCCCTTAAGACGTTCATTAGTCTCACACTCATCCTTAATAGTATTAAGCCAGATTGATGCAAGAGCAAAACTCTCACTCCCTATAACTATGAACTTGTAATAACCGTATATAACACCGTGTAATGGTATAATAAGTGAACCACGGGTAGTCTTAGCGAAGCCCCTAGGTTCAATCCATACCATACGCTTATGACCCTTTAAATACTGATCATACGCTTCCAGGTGGAATTTTGGGATACCATACTTAAGATTAACATGATGTGGTAAAAAGAACCATGAAAACAGTGCTAAGTCCTTCCTACACAATGATATGATCTGCTGCGGAGTTAGTTGCCCAACGTCATCACTATCCACCCCACAAGGGAACTCATACCCTATTTATCCTCACCACCCGTAAATATATTGATATTTCCTTCTTGATCTTCTAATTCCATCTCAAAGACAACAAACTGACCATTGTCAGTAAAATCAAACTTTAATGCAGTACAATCAGGATCTTTACCTCTATAGAACGTAACGTTCTTTATGACCCTTCCTACAACTTTAGCTGCTACTTTTGGATCTATATCCAGTATATCCTTAACGGGATGTCTCTGTATTTCCGTCACCTACTCCCAGTAGTGCTCTATGAAAGTCTTGAAAAGCTCCATCATCCTGCATTTCCTGTAATCTTCGTGCACCTTCTCTAAGTCTAGAATCTTCTTCCATATCATCAATAGCTACCTGAGTAGGTCTAACTGGTTGTATTGCCTGTCCTCGCATAGACTCATTTATATTCCCAAGATATCCCCCCGCACCAGATAGATGACTAGGTAGAGGAGGATACATAGGCCTATACTCTAATGGTCTTGGATCTACTCCTTCATCCTCAACACCATGCATCTTCTTATCAGCTTTCTTAAGACTATGTATGAAGTTATCGTCTGTCTCATTGAACTCCTTCACCATCAATCCCTTACCACACTTCTTACATCCTATTGGAAGTAAGGTGTCACCAAAGCTGAAAGTATCACCAGTACATTTACACTTTATCTTCATCCTTTTGTTCTCCTTCTACGTCTTCAAAGGTTGCAGGTTCTATCTGATTCAATTCCATCATAGGTATGCCTAATACACCCCTATTTGGCTCAGATATGTTATGTAGCTCCATTAACTTAATAAGGGCCTCATAACCATGCTTAGACTTACTATCTATATATTTCTTTAATGCACCAAATACATAGTCCTTATCCAACCCAGCGTTATCCAACTCATCTTTAATAGCCATAGTAAAGTACTCCTGAAAATCCTTAAACTGAAACAGTCTCTCCATCGACCTCTTCATACTGGGAACCTTCACAGACCCGTATACAAGCCTATATGCTGAATTCCAGTCCCTTGTCTTAGTATACGCCTTTATCAGTAACTTATGTCTCCTAGAGAGGAGTTTCCTCGTATTTGTATTACCAGAGGTGATGGCAGATGGATACTGGTTGCCCACTATTGTTAGTATCATCTTATTCCTGATAGGAACAGTACGATGAGCGAACTTCAGTAGATCGTTCCCCCGTTTTGTATTATATTTCTTGAGTACCTGGACTATCCATCCGTCATCAGTTGCCACCCAATCACCAGTTTCCCCCAACCTCCAGTTTTCTTTATACTTGATGTCCTGTTTAACGGCATCCTCTGGTCTAAACTTCTCCAATTCATATTTCACACCTATAATATACTACAAAATATGGGATTTGTCAAGTACTTTCTACTTTTTCCTTGACTTTTTCCTAAATAATACGTATATTATA
>Ga0209434_1000716_pt1 | contig 15564 bp, 19 predicted proteins | sample ETNvirnome_2_300_FD_184068 | JGI IMG/M metagenome (GOLD analysis project Ga0209434, IMG submission 184068) | Marine viral communities from the Pacific Ocean - ETNP_2_300 (SPAdes) (version 2) | ecosystem: Environmental > Aquatic > Marine > Oceanic | place: Pacific Ocean | collected 2013-06-22
CTTAGAACACCATTGTAATAGCTTCGTGCATCACTTCTGTGGCTTTCATCATCTCGTGAATGAACCATATCGTTGATTCGTTTTTCCAGATCAGATTTTGCTCGTTCGCTGTAGAAGTCAACCACACGGCCGGTTAGACACTTATGCTTCCCGGACTTTTTTTGTTCGACCAGTAAGGAGATATCGGCATCTCGATCAATGACAAGCATCAGGATGCTCCGACGACAATAACTCCGGGTGCATCAGGTTCCGTGGGTTGCTTGGGAGTTTTCAACTTATCTTTCTTTTGAGGCTTTTCGCTAGCCTGCGTTGTTTCTCCGTGTCCCGGATCTTTTGCTTCTGCACCAGGCTTGACCCCGGCCATCACTTGGGCCAAACTGTTGAGGTAGATCAAAACCTCTTTCTTCTCAATCGATGATAGCTTATCAATGTAGGCCTTCAGGTTTTTTCGAACTGATTTGTCCTTGATTGACTTTCCGCCACGAAGAAGATTGATATTTTTGGCAATGGACTGAAAGTCTGGCTTCTTGAGCTCCTCGGCTGACGGATCACGCAAGTGTTTTGAAGTAGACGTTCCCGGAACTGACTCCTCTCTTTCTTTTTCTGCTGCCCGTTGAGACTGCTGCTTTGACACCTTCTCAGGATCACCTGTCAGCTTTTCTTGTTTTTCGCTTCTTGACTTTTTGTCTTTCTTGTCTTCACCTTCTTCGTCTTCGGCTTCATCGACGTCTTCATCTTTCTTTCCGGTGGGCGCACGCAGATGATCCTTGTCAATCTTTTTTGATTGATACACTTGCCGGATTTTTTCCTGGCGTCCGAACGTATCATTTACGGCCTGCTCAAGTAGAGCATCTAAATCATCGAGGAAGTTCATTGTTGTACCGAATTCTGTTAGCTGGTGTCTCTTGATAACGACGCTGGAACTCTCGTCCTTGATTTGCCTCTTCATCACGCTTCAGGTTTTCCTTCTGCTGGCTGGTTTGCTTTTGCCGCTTTTCCATGTCGTCCATAAATTTGTCAAAATTGAATTCTTGCATAGCGCTAAATATCCTCCAGTCCCTAAGTATGATTTATGAAGAGGTTTACTTTCCAAATTCCACTTTCGAAAACAGCTGATGAGCCGTTGATGGAGCACGTTTTATCAAAGATGATGGCATCGAAATCTTCTGTGATATTGAAAAAATGATGCAAGCAGTGTTCTGGCGATTCAATCATGACACAATCTGGAAACATGCCCCACCCAATCATCTTGAAAGAAATTTCAATTCCTGGAATCTTAACGAAGCAAAGTTTTGGAATATCATTCTCTTTTTTTTCACGTAAATACGAAAGTCTGTCTTCAAGCTCAGTGCTCATGATCAGGGTTTCATTTGTCGAGGGAGGTAACGTCTTCATAAATCTCATCCACTTTGGCTGCCCATTCAACATCCAGGTCTGTTATTCTCTGTAAAGACTCTGTGGATACTTGCGTCAAGACCATTCCTTTTTCCACAAGAAGTTTTCCGTGATGTCCTACTTCTTCTTGCATTTGAATCACATCCTCTAGAAAGTTGATAAGTGATTCTGTTGAAGAAAACTTGAACAGCTTTCGAATCGATTCAGGGTTTTCCTTGCGTGTCCACGTTTCCTTTGTAGGTTCAATTGGCAAATCTCGCCCAGGCGATTCTCGCAAAGTCCTGCCTTCTGGCTTAAAGTATTCAGTCATTAGCGATGAAACTCTCATTGTCATTACATGTCCGATGCTTTTTCAACATATGGGTCTGTACTTGCCTTCTTGAGGATTGACAACGCCTTACCCTTTCCTAGCTTGGCGTATTTTTGCAAAGCAACCTCAGCAAAATCATCTCCTCCTTGGGCCAAGCTCTGGAGAGCTGTGTACTTTTTGGCGATCTCTTTAGCCAACTCCACAGCTCGCTCAGGCTTAAGTTTTCCTGCTTTTACATCACCCTGCAATCGAGAAATGATGATACTGTTATTCCGCGGAACAACGCCAATTAGCTGGTTCATCAATGAGTGCTGTGTTTGAGGAGAAAGTCCCATCGTGCTCAACTGCTTTTCAACCAACTTTCTAGATGTTTTCTCAATTTCCTTTGCTGCCGGTAAGATCATGGAATAGAAAAGGAAGTATTTGTAGGACGGAAGAGAAGCAACGTGGTCCTTGTTCTGACTCATGAAGGCAACGTCTTGTGCATCGATTGATCCTGTTTGTTCCAGAAGATCAATATATTCTGCGGCTGTAAACTCAATGAGTGCGTCAAACTCGTCATCTGGAATATTAGAAAACCGCTTTACCCGAGTCGCCAACTTCAAGATGAAGTTTTTTGCACCACTTGGTCCAGCAAATCCCGTCTCTTTGGCAATGTCTTCTAGGGAGTATTCTTCTTGAGCTGGTTCTACAACCTCTTCTTCTTCTGCCTCTGGTTCAAATTCGTCATTAAATTCCTTTTGCACCCACCACGGTATCCCGTTTTCATCTCCAAGGTCTTTTGTCCAGTCAGGAGCCTTGTTTACAGCCTCCCGAAGGATAGCTGCAACTCTTTTTCTTAGATTTGATTCTGACATGTTTTCATCCTCTCCCTCAGCTACCATCTTTTTCACAAGATCCTGAATCTTTTTGTAGTATGCTTGAATTTGTTCTACCGGTATTGCCTTGGTCATTTCCCCAACAGCATCTGCCAACTCTTTTACCGTATTTGGTACGTACTCTGTGTCGTCAATTGGAGGCCTTTCGGTGGCCAGCTGCGTGGAAACCATCTCAGACGGAACGATTGGGCCCGTGATGTCTTCTAGGCTAAACCTTTCCTCATCATCTTGATCTTGTGGTGCCGGTCTATCAAAGATGCCGTATGCTATGTCTTCATGACCTCCAGCAGAATGATTCCCGCCGGAGTTGATTTCAGACAGACTCTTTTTCGACTTACGACGACTTGCTTTTAATCGAATCTTTTTCATAGCCCTAAGTATGTTTAGCGAACCGTTTTGACAACATGTGCGCCGCCAATAACAACGCCGCCTCCAAAGAATGCGCCTACAACCATTAGAAAAACAGGGCTCTCATACCAGGGTTTGGGGAGGTAGTTCTTTCTCAGAAATTTGATTTGATCATTTTTGACCTGGACTGTTTGAGTATGCATCTCTGATAACGCAGAATATCGACCCATTTGAATGTCCATATCACGTTTGGCATCACTACTGATTCTTGCTACAGCTGCATCCAGCTGGATCTTGGCAATCTTCTTATCTACTTTGGTCTTCTTCTCTGCCTCAATCCTATCAGCCAGCTGGCGATTCATTAACAATCCATCAAAAGGTGCTTTGTCTCCCTTGTTCATTGAAGACACTTTGTCACCTGGATCTGCTAATACGACTGATGGGAGTAACATCACTCCAATCATAATCACCGCGACACAACGATTACTCGTTCTCATTATCAACCTCCACAACTTCAGCACCAAACGTGATACCAAACCGACGTGCCAGCTCGTCACCTGAAACTGAATTGTTATCCTTTTCTCTGGCAACAACTTCATTCCTTGCAGATTTCAACTCACGAATTTCTTTCTCTTTGATCTTAAGCTCCCTATCATCGTGTGCCATAAGGGCTTCTACCTCAGCGGCCTTAATTTTGATAGCAAACGCCTCATTGATCTTGTCAATTTTCTCATTGGTTTTGACTTCGTTTTCAAGGACATCCCTATGTTCTGACACCTCGAATGCCTGCCTGACGAGCAGAATTATCAAAGCCACAGCGCCTATCAACCAATACCAATATTTTTCCACAAACTCTTTGATCTTCAGCCATACCATTACGTTGTCTCCTCAAATGGATTGTCATCACCAATTACATCATAGAGGTTTTCTGAGTACTTTTCTTCCAGACGAGTCACCTCTCTGTCTCGCTTGCTTCTCTCGAGATCATCTAACATTTTGATAACATGCGGATGACCGTCAGATGCCAGGGTCGCGAAGTATTCAATCGTCTCCTGCATTGATAGGCCGCGGCCAACCAGCTCCTTCTTAAAGGCAGTGTGGGTGGTCCCAAACAATGCAATATGAACTGACTTTTTTCTGCCTGCGTTGAGCAATGCCTTGATCCTAGAGGCCGCCGCCCGCGCCGCCTGACGCGCCTGGGGTGATTGGGGCTTCTGGAGCTTCTTCTGTTTCTCTCGGATTGGTTTTCTCGATGTCATATTCCTGTTCCAGAATATCGAAGAGCGCTGTTGCTGTCTCCTCGCCATAATGATTATTGACAAAAGCCTGAGTCTTGTTTAGGATGACTGACTCCCAGTCGATCAGATTTTGGTAGTTCTTGACGAACCTGGCAACATTTCCAGCAAAGTTACGCAGATCAATGTCTGCTGATGCTTCCTCAAACAGTAGCCGAGATACTGATTCGCTCATTTCACCCATGTTGACTGTAGCTGATTTTCGAGCTTCCTCTTCAAAGTCAACCATCAGGGCATCAAGCTCTTGATCAATTGAATCACTTAGCGCGTATTCTTCTTCCGGGGAAACCTCGATTTCCTCTTCTTCCTCGGCAGGTGCGCCACCCTCAGCACCCTCCCCTCCCGCGTTACCTCCGAAGGAGCCTCCGCCGCCACCGCCTCCACCACCGGAAAAATCTCCGCCGGCGTCATCGTCGCCAAGATCATCACCACCTTCCTCATCGTCCCCGAACAGATCATCTTCGGCGCCCTCATCTCCGGCCTCATCGTCGGTGTCATCGGTGGGCTCCTCTTCGTCCTGCTCGAACAGTCTCTGATATGCAGTCTCGGCTAAACTGAATCGTCTATTCTTTTTCATTCTGTTACCCTTGCGATTTTCTCGCACTTCTTGAACCGGTCTTCAATAATTTCCCAATTGAATTCACGCATCATGTTGGCAATGTAGAGATCGATGTTGTCAAGGTAGTCCCGGTAGTAGCAGCCCTCAGAAACGTCCAGTACGATAACTGGGATCGCTGAGAATGGAACACCTACATCAGCCGAGTCCACCACAAAATTGATGTAGCGACGCAAGTAGATGCTGTATGCTGTTACCACATATCCATCTCGGGCGCTTTTGGCGCAAGCGATGAAATGATTTTGCCAACTATCGAAATCGCCAAAATCTCGATTGAGTCGCATGTAGCACAACATATCCATGTTGACTTGGCTGTTGAGATCGCTGATATTGTCGAGGAACTGCCCCTGCAGGAACGAATCGTTGATAGCAAAGGACTCAGCAATCTTCAAATTTCTAAAGCTGTTGCTGGTATCATTGTCTGCTTCATCAGTGGCGGCGCCATCAAGCTCGGCGCTAACTCGATTAAGGGTCTCCACTGTCTTCTCGAAATGACGAATTCGAGCTGCTTTGACCTTCTCGCTTAGCTTCTCGGTGTTCAGTTTGAACTTGCGAGGGGCAACCACATAGGCTTCCTGGAGTGTTTTTCTCTTGGGCAGCACATCATCAATGGCTTGTAACACGTCTCTTTCAATGCTAGTTTTCATTTAACTTGGTACTCCTTTTCAAATTCATCGGCAGGAACTGCCAACAAGTCATCGTCGCTCTCTGTTTCATCATCGGGCATATAGAACATTGCGCCGAGATCGTCCATGGGTTCGGCCTCATACAAAACCTTGTCACCGCGTTGTCCGGACAGAACACCGTTGTTCTTAGTTTGTTTCGTGTCAAATCTGGGTGCCTCTGGAGACGCCAGCATGATTGTAACTTGACCATTGGGTTCTTTGACTATGCTATCGACAGTGTATTCATACTGCGACTTCGTGTGGCGGACCTTCAGGCCCTTGGAGATAACCACGTTGCCGCGTTTGTCCTTGACATCTGTTTCTCTCATTTTGCTCATGATTTGATTCCTGCCAGTTCCTTCCATCTGTCGAATGCCTCATCATCATCAGTATTTGTCATCTTTGCTCGACGTGCTCCAGTCAGTAACCCTTCTTCAAAGACCTCCTTTCCAGCTAAGTCATTGATTGCCAAACGAAGCTTGCGGCGGGCACGTGTAGCTTTACCGCCCTTTCCTCCGATGTCAGAAAACTCGGGCTTCTTAAGAAGTGCGGTTAGTTTCTTCTTTGGTACGGGAATTTTTCCCAAGGCTGCTACCAATTGTTCCGCTTCTGAGTCTGTTGCTTCTATTTCAGAAGATGACAAAGCAGAATCTTCGCCTGTTGCAGATTCGCCGGTGTCTCCTGTGTCTGGTGGGTCTTGTCCGGAAGCAACCGTTGTTGCAACTGCTGCAGCTTCTGCTGAGTCTGCTGTCGCCTGACTTAGATTTTCTTCGAGATTTTGCATTTTGTCAGATGTTTTCATGAATTCGTCAAATGACATTTCCAGAACAGCTGATATAAATGCTTCCGAACTAATCCCTTCGTCGGAGTTAAAAAGATTAGACAGCCACTTTCCAACTTTTCCTGATACTCCTTCGTCTGACATCCACTTTTGGGCTTTTTGCAAGGTTTTTTTGTACCAAGGGGGAGGAATAAATGATTTCTCGAGTCCAGACCGTAGCTGATCAAGGGTTATAAACTTTTCCTTCCAGGTATCAGGCTTTACTTCTGCCTCTTCGGCGAGAGCCCGAATTGGTCTTGTCCTCTCAGATTTGTTCAAATTGACTTCAAACTTTTTGAACTGGCTTCCGATCCGAGAAAACGCCGACTGGACTGTAGCTGCAAACTCCATCGCTTTATCTGTCGAAGTAGCAACTTTCTGAGATAGTTTTTGGAGTTCTTTTTCATCGTCGGCCACAATTGCTCCAGCAACCCCGGCTCCCGATGGAATCTCATTTCCCAGTTCAGCCAGATGACGTTTTAGTTCTGACGCACTTTCTGGAAGAGCGTCCGCTACAGAAGCTATTGCCTTTCGAGTTGAGTCTATCTTTTGGGAAACGTCACTTTCATCAAAGCTGTTCTGCTCGACGAGGAGTCGAATAGACCCTTCACGAAGAGCCACCTCAATGCTATCATCATTTTTTTGATGATATGAGTAAGAAAGTAGCCCAATATTAGATCGAACTTGATTTTCAACAATTTGCTTCATTTGTTTCTCCGGCGCATACTCCATACTAAATATGCAGATGGCAGAGAAGCTACACAAACTGTCGAACACAAACCCCAGAATCACGCAACAGATCGAGTCCGGATGTGTCTCGGTATTCTTCGCTGTAAATCACTTCGTTGATTCCGCCGTTGACCATTGCCTTGGCACACATCTTGCAGGGTGACAAAGTGACATACATACGCTTTCTGACAGGGTTGTTAAAATCCAACTTGATAAGTGCGTTGATTTCGGCGTGTAGGCATCCACTCTGGCCAGGCTCCAAAGACTCAACTTGATTTGATCCGCCGGAATGATCACCATTGTATCCTACAGAAAGAACCTGGGTGTTGTTATCTGATACTACAATTGCTCCGACCTTGTATCGTGGATCAATGCTGCGCGCCGAGATTGTCTTGGCAAATCTCATCCAGATCTCGTCCCATTCTGGGCGATTGCTCATTCAGTGTCCTCCGGCTCATCTGCGAAGAAGTCATCGATGTGATGATCCCTAGGAAGACTGAAGCCTGATGCCTTCTTGTGGCCGCCGCCGCCCTGTGTCTTGGCGATCTCGCTGACATCGACCTCATCATGGAATGCTCGCAAGCTGACTCGGTATTCCTGTCTGTCATGATCAAAGAACCAGATCACCGCGAAATCACAATCAGGTGCCAGCTTTCCACCGATCTCACTCATCCAATGTGATGAATTGACAATGTAGATCTTTTTTCCTTGCCAAGTGCGTAGAGTCGCCTGGTCCGCAACTTTCTTGATTACTGACTTTGAGTAAGCCAGAATGTAGGATCCACGCTTGATGGCATCATCGAATGTGCTATCATCCACAAACTCTGTGAACTTCTCAAACTCGAATGGGACCATGTCAAAGGCAGCTGAGAATTCCTTACTGTATGGCAGTTCCCATTTCCAGAGATCGCGGTCCTCAATATACTTGAGAAATTTCGGTGGCTCCTTTCCAGGATGAAAGAAGTTCCACGATAGAATTGTACCGCTATGTGACAGATCGAAATGGGTGTGGGTAATATCATGAAGCTCCACCATTGCACTCTTGTGGTGGTCGATGACGATAAGATTGTCTGCATCTTCAATCATCTTCTTGATAGTAGCATTATCATAGGAGAAATCCAAAATAGCAACAGACTTTCCGACCACATCCGGAGGTGGGTCGCCGTGTGTAGCTGCATAGTACTCCGCCTTGTTTCCTAAAAGCTTCCATGCAGCCCATGCACTTCCAAACCCGTCTGAGCAATGGGAATGATAGATGACTAGGTCAACGCTTGCTGGGTCAAATTTCATTATTCTCTCCTCCTTTTCTATCCATGAAGTATGTATGCTGGTGGCACCTCGGTTCGTACTTGTCAGTTCCGCCTACATCAATCTCGTCGAGCCCATCAACCTTGCCCACTGTATAATAGGCATCCTTAGAAGTGATTGGACAAACTGCCGGGCACACTTCAATTTTTGTTGCCCACGGAAATAGCTTCTGGATCTCTTCAAAGGGTTCTCCGCGGGCTGACAGCTGGATTGACGATACATGAATATCCTTTCCTTCTTTGAATAACTGGATCAAAGAATCGGCGGCGCCGTCAATCATAAACGCCTCATCAACGGCCACAACATCTGCACCGTTGGCTTCTCTTAGAATGTCTTCTCCAGAAGATACACATTTTGCAGGCCATTGTAGCCTGCCCCCATGCGTGATTACTTCACTGTCAGCGTACCTATGGTCCATTGCAGGCTTGAAGAGAATGATCGTTTTTGTTTGATACTTCGCCCTGTCGAGGGCCGACAACATTTTAGATGTCTTCCCGCCAAACATTGGTCCCGTATAAATTACAAACTCTGGGTCCCTCTGCATAACTTTTTTTGCTGTTTTCATAGTTTATGACTCATTCGTATCACAGACATTGCGCTCAAGTAAGACCCAAAAGACTGCATCGAATGATTATATGACTACGCAACCAAAGTGTTCAAAATGCTAAACAGATTACCAGATGCCGTAGGAATCAACCCACTCATCGACTGCCAGAATCGGGGGTTCGTCAGAGCTATACTCTCGTTCTGATATGTTGTCATCTTTAATATGAGTTGCTCCGATTGATTTTGCCCAGTCAGCCAGGACCCAAGGATCGATTGTTCCATCTTCGTTATCCCAAATTGCATCCCAGCCATCTTCTGACTGCGGTGCTGCAACTTGTTGATCATCAAGCCAGTATGAACCCGGTGATGTCAAACGTATTGATAGGACTCTTTTCAAAGGGGCTGACTGCTCTTTGAGAATACCTCGAACCAGACTTGTAATTTGTCTTTTTGTTGCTTTCATTTAGTCCTCCTTTTGGTCAAATGAAACTTGCATCTACAATAAGTATCTTCATTCCTGGGTCTCGTCTTTGTCCCACTTTGGGAGATCTTTTCTTACGTGCGCGCAGTTAAATCGAACACTAAGTTCAATCTCATCAATGGGAAAGCTAAATCTTCGACCGATATAGGTTAACAGGTGACACAAGAACTTCAAATCAATAGAAGCATTCCTATCCACGTCTGTGCTCCTCAAAGTTGCCAAGCCCTGTAGACACCTATCCTTCACGAGAAAGTGTACAGAAGACAAACAGGAAGAACTGGAGTAGTAAAATCGGCGGCTATCAAACCCTTGCCTCAAGTTATAGGGATTTCTGCCACACATCTCATCATTGATGATCTTCCAGACATCCTCTACAATTTCTCGATAGTACTTGCCCTCTCTCGGGTGGGACAAGATTGATGCAAAGTCCCATCTGGGGTCGAGTCGCAAGCTTATGTCCACCGGTCCATTGGGTTCTGGTGCTATCCTGACGAAGTCTCGTACAAACTGTCCAGTCTGAATTTCCGACATTCTTTCCATGGCAGTTAACTTATCTAGCACAGCTTTACATAAGTCCTTCTCTGGGAGTGCTTCACGAATTACGATAACATTTGGAAGTCTTTCCAGTGAGGATGCCCAAATCTCAAACCACCCATGCATAATCGGCAAGGTCTCGTGGTTTTGAATTTCATCCCCTCTGACTTTGAACCTTTCTTGCAAGACATCAGCTGGCGGCAACAAAACAATATAGACGTTATTCAGATTTGACAGCTCTTTCCACATTCCTCGAATGGGTTGCTTCTTGTCGCGGCCATACATCTGTGCACAACAAACTCGTGACAAATATGACCGGTCATGAATGTTCCACCGGTAGTTGGTAGCTTCATGAAGATTTTTGATCAAGTTGGATTTCCCAGATAGATCAGGACCCTCAATTGTGATGCAGTCGATTTCATACATCATGCAACCCTCCGCAGCTTGGCGACCGATGTTGACATTCCCCAGCCAGCATCATGGGATGCATGTGTCATCCACAATGTGTATTTATCGGGATCCCTTTTCATTCCGCCCCAGACCCGAAGCCATCCGACTCGGTTTTCATTGTCAGTCACCTTGAGCCGATAGAAAGGCTTGTTGTTCTTGGTCTTCTTTTTGATGACCTCGGTGATCACAAACCAGCCCACACCAGATGATCCAGCCGGAATATCATGAATTGACGGGATCGCTTTTTCACCAATCTTTTTCATCAGCTTGTCTGGGAACAACAGATCACCATCGACCGTTGATGTCATTTCAAAGGCCATGTCGACCTTCTCAATCCGTGTCCAATCCTCAGTGTCAGCAAATTCCTCCAAAATCTTATGGATCAAGATCTCAGGTTCCTCACCTAGCTTCCGGATCTTCTTGACCTGGGTTCTGGTCTTTCCAAAAATGCCCCTTCGAAGAAGCTCATAGTTCTTCCCAGCGTGCAAGCATTCAAAAAGCTGGCGATGATTGAAGATTTCTCCCCTCTCAAATTCAAGTAATGAACCCAATGCCTCGATCTTGCATAGGGACGACAGGCAAGTTTTGTTCATCTTACTATGCTTCCAGGCCCCGTCCTCGTCATAGAACATGTCCATGAGAGATGTGTATGGGCGCATCTGGACAATTTCATCCATAGCTGCGCCGCCGATCCCCTTTACAGCGGACAAAGGAGGAACGAAGGCCCCAATCTTGGGCGAGAATTCCCATGACTCCCCAGAGTAGTTCACATCAATTTGGGAGAATTCAAACCCGTATGACTTGATCTCGGCAATCGCCTTGGTCAAAGCCTTGGCATTGTTGTTTTCCGACTGAAGGACTGTGGCCAGCCACTCTGTCTCATAGTGTGTATGCATCCAAGCAGCGTAGTAGGAGTCAATGGCGTAAGCCAGGGCGTGGGATTTGTTAAATCCATAGGCAGCAAATGCCTCAATGGTTTCCCAGAGCTTGGTTGAAATTCCCTTATCAACCTGATTCAGCTTGAAGGCACCTTCGATGAACTTCTTCTTTGCCACCTCACGCTCATTCTGCTTTCCACCGATTGAATCAAGAGATTTCTTGACCAGTGTCTTTCGAAGCTTATCTGACTCACCAGGAGAGAATCCTGACAATTCAATGGCCAGCTGCATGAATTGCTCCTGGAATACAACAAACCCGCAGGTTGGTCCCAAGATCTTTTCAATGATAGGATGATCATAGACGATCCCGTCCCTATTCAGCTTGGCCTTCACATACTTCCGATGCACATTGGCTTTCAGGGGACCCGGTCGATAAATAGCAGTGATGGCAGCCAGCTCTGTAATATCTGTTGGCTTTACGTCTAGACAGAAGTTTCGAGCTCCTGCCGCAGTAAACTGGAACACACCGGTCATTTTGCCATCTTCGTAAACATGTTTCCACACGCTGAGATCATCCATCTCATTGTAGCGACAATTCAGATGCTCATCAAAGAAGTTCCGTGCATCAAGAAATGTTGGATTGGGATTCCCGTCCTTTTTGAGAATTCGATAGATGCAATTCTCCACATCCTTGAGAAGTGTCAGGCCGAGGAAATCAAACTTCAAGAACCCGTTTGGTTCCAGAGTTCGGAAATTCATTCCTTCTGTCCAGGGTGTCTGCAGTTCTCCTCGCACCCCAATCAATGGCATTGTTCTTTCAAGCACATCAGCTGGTGCTACAATAACTCCGCCTGCATGGCGACCAATTGAGCGATTCTCCATGAAGAGTGTTTCAACATGCTTGCCAACCTCGGGATAGCGAAGCATGAAATCACGATACGTCTGGGAATGCTTCATGCAATCTTCGTGTGTCAGGACATACACCGACTTCTCAGTTGACCCATCGTATGCTGCCCGCATCACTTCATCTTGTAGCGGCCCAGTTAGCTTATTGACCTCATCAAAAGGAACCCCATAGAACTTGGAGATATCTTTGATGAGAGACTTCAGCTTCAAAGTATTGAAATTGCTAACTGGAATTACTGAATCATCACCAAACAATTCACGAGCTGCTGCAATCAACGCATCCCGATCTCCAGCATCAGTATCAATATCAGGCCATCCGGCTTTGTCTCGATGAAGGAATCGACTCCACAACAGCTCATGGAGAATCGGGTCCATCTGCGTAATTCCCAGTAGGAAGTTCACCAATGAGCCGCCACCGGAACCACGGGCCGGCCCCAGCAATGTGTGATCCTTGGCTTTGTTGAAGATGTCAAACATCGCCAAGAAGTAAGATTCGTGACCCAAGTACTTGATGTCTCCCAACTCCATTTTGGCACGTTCAACATACTCGGGCTTGTCAGCCAGCCCCTCCTGAATCAGACCTTTCTTAACCAGAGCTGCAAGCTTTTGGAATGCTGTGCTATCGTCAGTATCGTAACGTGGCAATTTGGCTGACTGATCGATCCATGTGTCCTCACACTGCTCCCATGCGATATCGTGTGTTCTCTCAATGGAATCACGAACCGTATCCTCGTACCCCTCATAGAAGTCATACAATTCATACCCTTTCTTGAACTCTCCCCACATTTGGGACGCATTCTTTGGGTACAGCATTGTTTTCATGTCTTCTTTCTTGGGAAGAATCTGCCCCTCAGGTTTGGATTTCATCCAACCCAGCTTCTTGTAGAGCTCCCGAGCCTCCCATCTTTCAGGTGATGGAAAATGAGAATCAGGTGTGGCGATAAGTGGGACACCAGTTTTCTTAGCCAGCTCAAGCAAACACTTGTTGGTCAAGTGCTGGGCTGGCAGATCATGGAACTGCATCTCCAGGAAGAAGTTATCCTTGCCCACAGCATCAACAAACTGATCCACCATGTTCTCGAGTCGGTTGTTGATATTTCGAACATGATTCTCAGCTTCAGGGCCGGTCAATAATCCGGGATTCAAATCCATGAATTTGACATCTGGGAACTCTTCGTAAATGATAGCGCTTGGCCGGCCACCAATACAAGCCGTCGAAACAATCAAGCCTTCACTGTGCTCCTTTAGCATCTTGTAGTCAATACGCGGGAATCGATAGAATCCCTCCTTGTAGGATCGTTTGACCAAGTGAAATAGGTTACCAAGACCTTCACGGTTTTTGGCAACAACAATCAAGTGATGATACTTCTTCCACTCGGGTTTTCCAGAGCTCTTGGTCTCAGACTCATCCTCAATGGTGAACCCGCCCTGATCCTCCTCTGATGTTGGATTGGCGGATTTCCTCTTCTTGGATTCCTCGTTCCGATTTTCGTATTGGTGTTTCCACTCTTCCAGGGACGGTACGAAATAAAACTCGACGCCGTAAAGCTGCCGATACTTTTTCCCTGATGCCTGAATCTTCTTGGCGTGAACATGGGCATGCGCCAAGCCATTCCCGTTACCATGATCAGTCAATGACCAGGCGTCCATCCCCTGCTCTTCACTTGTAACGAAATCAATATGCTCGGCTGGATATCCCAAGCCATCCCAAGTCGATTTAGGTCACGAGGCACCTGAGTGAGAATGCAGGCTGGCGAATCGCTTCGGTTCCCGCATACACCCAAGTGCCCCGTGGGCCTCCTTTTGTGTAGTCATAATGTTACTTTCCTTCCCAGAGTATGAGTTCTTGAAACTCTGTTCTTAAATTATCATATTCATTTCCATCTACAATTACAAGAGAAATGTCCGGATGGAGCTTTCGAAACATATCAATTTTTCGTTTAGCTTTTTTTGTCATGTATCCCTTGATTTCATAATACATCTCCCCCACTTTGAAATCAGGCGTGTATGATGTTGTTTCATCAAGTTGGAAACTTCGAGGTTCATATTCATATTTCTGCCCCTTGAGAAGGAGTATTCTGGCAAAGTTTGCCTCCCAGTTACTCCTAACGTAATGGCCCAAATCTTGGCGTTTTCCGCCATTTCCTCGAGTATAGATATTGTTATTATAGCCTCCACAACATAGTCATTATACCACATTCTGGAGTCTATTACATGAAATCATTCGATTGCATCAGTGTAGGGCTCGGACAACAGATCGCCTTCTTTGTGGCATCGATCCAGGTAATCCTCAAGCTCTTCGAACGATGTGCAAACCTTGACCCCGCTTCGAGCCAGCATCAGATTGAACTTGGCGCCTTTCGGAAGGCCGGCACAGAAGTAAACGATGGGCCTCTTGTTGGCGTAGGCATAACCTGCCTCCCAAATCGTTCCAATGTCCTTGTCCCGAGTGTTCACCAACAGGAAATCCGCCCGGTCGATGTGCTCAAGGTTTCCAAAGAATGTAGCATCCTGTGTCTCCTTAGGTGCACTCGGTGGGCACACGAAGATTCGTCGTGGGCTGCTCAGCTTGATCCACTTTTCACGGGCATCGAAAATCTTTTCCAACCGGTCCAATTCTGCTGCCTGCGTCGGATTGAACCATCCGGATGCCAGGTAAACTCTTGTCTTTCTCATTATCTTCCTCTCTCAAATCCCGTCTTGAGGGTGCTAAATTGTTTCATCAAACGATTCCACAGCTCTGTGAACGTGCTTTCACTGTCTGGTGGGTTTGTTCCACGAATGTCTTCTCGGCGACCTGGATAGATTGTATCATCCGGGTGATAGTCGAACTTGTCGTTCTTCGGCTCGGGATAGTACAGGTTGGTACCCCTTGACACCCACCTGTTGGCCTCTTGAATCCGAAATGTCTTAATATAATGCCAATCAGGGGTATTGAAATCAAACACCTGGGTAAGCTCTGGGATGGCTAGACAAGCCTGAATCGCCATCTGTGCTGCAATGATGTTATCAGCAGCGGGTTGAATCTGCATGTCTTGCCGAGCTTTGACAAATGCCAGCAGATCCTTCAAGTTGAGACGCATGTAGTAGAATGACGTCATGCACTTGGGAAGGATCAACCGGGCATCCATCATTGACACATCTTTCGAATCCGTCATGTCGGCGTAGAGTTGCTTTGACTCCTTAACAAGCGTCTTGTATCTCGACAGGAACTCAGGAGAGTTCTCAATCGCCTCAGGAATCAAGGCAGCATCATCACGAAGATCGCGGTCGCCGGTACACTGTGCTGCGAATGATCCTCCCCGGTGGCGGATGATGTGGGTCACCTCTTGGAATGATAGGCCGGACAGCCGGAAAGTGAAACCTAGGCATTCCATCGGAGTTGGCAAAGCACGATACTGCATC
>Ga0209434_1000717_pt1 | contig 15551 bp, 2 predicted proteins | sample ETNvirnome_2_300_FD_184068 | JGI IMG/M metagenome (GOLD analysis project Ga0209434, IMG submission 184068) | Marine viral communities from the Pacific Ocean - ETNP_2_300 (SPAdes) (version 2) | ecosystem: Environmental > Aquatic > Marine > Oceanic | place: Pacific Ocean | collected 2013-06-22
ACAAGTATCGCATGAACTATAAGCGCATGGAGAAGTTACGAACGTTATTCTTCGAACGCGTAAGCAACACTCCCGACCTTGAAAAATATGTGGAGTTTTATAAGTGGTTTGATAGTTCTTTAGGTAGGATATTAGAGCAACTGATTCCCGCTTCGGCAGACTTTGGCGAAGGCGTTCGGGTAACCATAGAGAATACCATTCTGGCTCGCGACAAGTATCAACACAAGTTCCCGACTTTAGAGATGAAGGTAGCAGACCCGGAGGGAGCCTTCCAGACAATCCCGAACCCGAGCCCTGGCTGGAAGTTTACGCATCGACCCCTCAGTGGCTTGCAAAGTACAAATGCTCACTGGTGGAAGGAAATGGCTCTTAGAGCGAATGCGGACGTTTTAGCTACTCCTAATACTGGCGTTAACTTTAGTCGCAGCATGATTCTCAGGGCGCGCCAGTCTATTCGCAAGAGAAAGAAAACGACCCCTTATCGCATCAACTTTGAAAATCTCGAAGAGGCACGCCGCGTAATTCGCGGAGGCATCAATATCCCGCGAGGATCACGTAGAGACCTGATTTACACAGCCACGTCGCCCGCGGGCCCCTTAAAGCCGGGCACCAACATTCCCTCGAATGTTATGCTACTTTTCGCAGAAGACGTAAATAAAGGCCAAGACATTATCGACGTTCTAAATCCTTCCGCAAAGAAGCGCCTAAGCTTTGAACTTGATACGGCCATTAACAAGTCAGTCCCGTATACCGTTTTGGATGGTGCGACCGCTGCACCGTTTAGCCTGTATAGCTCTTCTTATCCTTATCATGCGAGCGGATATAGCGCTTTGGTGTCGTCTAGTTTTACGGACGGCGTTGAGCTGACGAACCTTCACAATGATGTTTATGGGCCACATTATGAGGCACCCGTACAGGGACCATTTACGGAGAAGTTTGTAGGAGGGCGCCAGTATCGCCACGTTGAACTTAATCTAAGCAGTGCTGTAAATGGTCTAGACAACTCCGACACCCGACCAGAAGGCTTTAAGATTCTGCTGGGTAAGCTTATAGGAGGCACCACCTTCAAATCTGGTGCATTGGGAATTGTAGGACCGCAGTACCCCGAGCCACACTCACCCGCCGTCTCGCCTCCATATCTTTACAATCGTCCTAAAGCCAACCTCTTAAGAGAAGAAACAGCCAAGCGCCCTGTTAATATTAAGAATATTAAGATGACGACCGCCGATCTCAAAGAAAGAATGTCCGGAACAATAATACACAACCGGATAGGTAACTATCAGCATAACTATCAGATTGTTCAGAGCGCCGGGAGAAGCCTCAATGATCCATTCTTCCGAGATCAATCGTTTGACTTTGCGTTGTATCCTGAAACTTTAACATCAAGAGGTCGCCGACCGTTGGAAGCTGGTATGCATCAATCGATGCGTTTTGACGGGGCCTCCTACAGCTACCCCGATCGCGTCCAAATCGGCGCCGACACCGCCTGGGATGACTATATTGGCGGGCTGGGATCCAACGCTAAAGCATTTTCTATTTCATTCTGGGTACTCCCTCGTACTCAAGTTACCACATTTCCACAGTTCTTCACTTTTGGAAACAATCTTCGCTCGCTGCAGACTTGGGGATCTGCATGGCCAGATCAGATTCGCTTCTCGATCGTCAAGTCGACCGGCGGCTCCAGCTTCGCGTACAGCGCCGCTGATGCCGTTGTGGCTGATGTGTGGCAGCACATAACCGTAACCTATGAAGGTGGTTTAAATGGCGCCATGAAGATCTATGTCGACGCTTCTTTGTCGGGCACCCCCGGCAGTTGCACCAGCCCCCAAGAACTCCAATCTGGTAATGCCTGCGCGTTTGGTGCTTATAACAATGGCAACAATGCGTTCGCTGGTAATATGTGTGATTTTGCTGTATGGAGCATGGAACTATCTGCTGATAACATTACCGAGATCTATAATAGCGGCCGCCGCTGGAACCTAAAATCTGCGACAGTCGCTAACCATCTTGTTGCCTGGTATCCGATGGGGGACCAGCCCGGAGATAGCTGGGCCGCACCTTCCGGGCCGGCCACTGTAGCTGACTCAATGGGGTTTCTAAACGGCCTGGGATATAGTTGGTACCAGAGCCCATGGTCCGCGGCTTCGCCGCCGTTCGTTGGGGCCCCGGACCGGAACGTAGGCGGCCTTCTCGGCAATGGTCGCCGCGGCGCCAACCTAAGCTATGAACTTCCCGATCGCACAGGCGCCAACTCGAACCATAGCATTTTTGTAAATCGCTTCGGTGCACCCGGCGGCTACGAAGTGGCATCACTTGGTTATATGGATCCGGCTCACGAAGAAAAATCGGTTTATAATGCTCTTCCGTTCCGCAATTTGCCAGTGAGAAGCTCCGGAAGTGGTTATTCTGGGGGCATGCGCGTACTCGATCAACTGAATCACAGTCGCGGCTTGCGGACTTTAAGGACACTTCATTGCAGTCAGTCCGGCCTCGATGGACAATATGGCGTACCTACACTGCTGACGTACCCCACAACCCCTTCTTGGCACAAGATTAATCGGAATGCCAGAGAACGATTTGAGTTTAAGACCCAGCTTGCTGGCGCCTCTGGTTCTAATCGAGAGTTTACTAACGCCAAGTTACTGCTTACCGGCACCGTATACGACAACGCCAATGTTACGCGCCCAATTCCTCAGAGCACCAGGCAATATGGGTGGGTGACAGCCTCTATGATTGAGAATGCAGTATTCTTTGGCTATGATGGCCCGGTGCAGTATCCTAGTTCTTCGACAGGATACCACGCCACTTACGGGTACCCGGCTACCAAAATGGAGAACGTGCTTATTACATCAAGTTCGACTTATTATGGCGGCCAACAATATACAAACAATTTTGCTGGGTACGGAGGTCGTCTGGTAATAGACAGTGTCGCGACGGATACTCAACTTTTATACGCCAATCGTGAATCTATGTTGGATGTGGGCACCTATTCCGCTCGCTTTAATCCAGACGGCGATGGTATGAATCCAGACCGGCCCGGGTACCGATCCCATCACGGCGGCGTTATCGTGCTTAACGGTGACACCGCCGCCGGCTCGGGAGTCACTACGTGGAATAACCTTATCGGAGGTTCGTCCGCCGGCGGGGACACTAAACCATTTACTATAGCTCTGTGGATTTATTTAGATAAGCTGACCACCGCGGACGTCGGCGACACGACGACGCTCGTCCACTTTGGCCATGGCACAACATCCCGTTCGATATACTATACTCACTCCGACGGCACCTTAAGGTTCTACATCGGCGGCCTGACGACGTCCGGTATCATCAAGACCCCTGATGAAAGCTGTCGAAAGGAAGGATGGTATCATGTGGTAGTTACCTATGATGGCTCTGACCCAGCTGGCAATACGGCCAATACAGAAATAGCAATGAAGCTGTATGTTAATGGTCAGGACGTTGGCTCCGTCTGGTCCTCCTGGGCTCTCAACGCGCCGGACAACATCACGACCCGTGGTGGAATGCTGGGGGGCCAGAACTACACCTGGCCCAAGCGCCGGAAGTTTGGAGGCTATATGAAAGATGTGGCCATATGGACCGCAGCGCTTTCATCAGGCAACGTGACCACTCTTTATAATGGAACTTCGTGGTGGGGACGAGGGCGCCCCATTGATATATATGATGCTTTGCCAACCAATCTAGTGGCATGGTACCGCATGACTCCATGGAGGACCACGGTGGGGGGCGCTTATATTCCTGGTGACAATGAATCTGTCCCCTTCCCCAGAGATCGGCCAGCTAGCAGCATCCCCGCAGTATACCATAACGCCGTATCTGCCGCGGCGAGTCCTACGGGTAACACTTTGGGTGTCGCAACGGGGTCGTCTAAGCCGTTTGTGGTGCCCTATGGCCCTAATAGTGTCGATGGCCTCAATATCCTATTAAACAATCGCAACGGCCCCTGCGGCTGGCCCACATTCCGCCAGACTCAAGTGGGCCCTCATCAGAACCCTGTTGTGGTCGCCCTGCGAAACAAGAACCTCATATCGCTCCGCACACGCAACAGCACCAACCGTCCGCAGGTTTTCCCGGCTAATGGTAATACCTTCGTCCAATATCACGAAGCACCCGTCCAGAGCCTTCACAGGCCCTTAGAACACACTATCGTTTCGCTGAATAACACGGAGGACCCCGCTGCCGGCTCACTCCACCAGGTGCTAACTTATAAGAGCTCTTATGGCAACAAGCTCGATTACTTTACAAATATTCAGTTGAATAATAAGCTCGACTTACAATACCACACAAGGAGATCGGATTTATATATTAATCGTCTCAATGCAATTCTGCTTAAAGATCAGGCAGACCAGAACAGCTCCCCTTTCGAGACTCTCAACACTCTGTATGTTAACTATAGCCAGAGAGTGTATCCGGCAGGGATAAATGCCTATCGTCCACAAAACAGAAGGCGCGAGGTATTTGGTATCAAGGACGTGTGGGACCCGAGAAGAATATATCGCTCATTTAATAATACCGAATGGGAATCTCCGGCGTTTTCATTCGGTCGCTCGCTCCCCGGCATAAGAGATTTCGTTCCGTCCGCCAGTACGTGGCCCCTTGATGGTATGCTTTTGAATCCCATCACTGATGGCGCTACGACCTTTGGTTCCCTCGCCGCCGCGGGACTGGCCGCGACGAGACCGGTCTGCATGGAAGTTAATTCTCGCCCGATCGGCGGAAATGTTCCAGGATCTCAGAGCGCGGGGCAGTTATATAATCACTTTAGCGGCTTTGCTGATCAGGGACAAGGAACCATAACAGCTAGCTGCACTTATGTGATGCGCGCCCCCACCGGGAGGCAGTCAACGGGCTATCCTTTCGCTGGCCAGGTCTATGCGCAGCCTGGAACCTCTTCGGTGTTTTCAGGCGGACCTTTGACAAACTACAACCCCGACCCGGCCGTCGTTGTCACCGATGGCATAACCACCGCCAATATATATAGACAATCTGGAAAACAACCCTTTTATTCCTATGAACAATATTGTGAGAATCTTAGACTAGTCGGCAAAGACTATTCAATAGTCCCCGAGTTCCGAATAAGTGAACATATGGATTATTATCTTAACTCCGCTTCGGTCGATTGGTTAGCTGATAACGACGGCTTCTTAACTTTGACGGGGTCAGCGCTTTCTAGTAGCACACAGGATAACTTTTTCAAGACATATACCAACTCTGATTTTATGAAGCTGTTTAACGTCGTAGATGGAGATTATGGGGACAACATGTTGGTTAATAATGATATTATTAAGAAAGACAAGTTGTCTCTACGATGTAATGCTTTAATCAAGTTTCTCCCCTATAAAGGATTTTATCCATGTGAAAGAACCGTGGAGTTATATAATCTCTTTTCTTCGTCTTATTCAAACAACTGGAGAGCCCAGGCCAATGAGCTCGCCGACGAGGCGCGCACAGCCTCCCCGGCCTGGCATGACTTTGCACCAGCTTCCCGGGCCATAATAGAGCCGTTATTTTCTCCGGGGATCTTGTTTAACACCATTAAATCAGGAATTGCTGTAAGCAACTTTATATTAAAAAACGATTTTTACGTTACTGGCGGATTTGATATTACAGGATCTCAAGCAATTGGCACCGTCCCTGCCGCGGGAACCACGGTCGCTACGCAGGGTGAGGATACCGAGGGCTATTTCGGCCAGGCCCTGGTTGGTGTACACCCTCGTAATGCTATTCCCAACATGGTGTTTTATGGCACCCAAGGCACCGACGTTTCTGTCTGTCCTTATTATGGAACATCTAGTTTGCTTAATGTGCCGGTTTCTTCATCAGGGTGGACTCCAGCCAGCAGCAACCATTATTATATGCAAAAGCTTCCATTTGAGGCGCTTTTGGAACCAGAGAAATATTTATCTATGCGCGCAATGACATCGGCCAGCGCTGGAACTGCCGATGCGCCCTGGGAGGTCCTGTCTCTCACAGGATCTGAAAACGCAAGTGCTTATCTATATGATTCAGGAGTCGGCTCCGCTAGTTTGGCTGCCGCCTATCAGGGCCTTACCGTGTCAAGCGAAAATAGGCACTACTTAAATCGAGTATCTTGGAATGGTGATGGGAAATTAAACTATCGCTTGGCGATAGATAATTTTGTGTGTGAAACCATTGACTTTTTTCAGGAGCCCCTAAAAAGCTTTGTTTCTAAAAGAGAAGATCAGTTTGAAGAAGTTAAAGCTGGTAAAACCTATTCTATGCGAGTCCGACTCGCGCGCCCGTTGGTGCCCCCGGGGACAGGATCCCTCGGCGGCACCGCGGCACTATCCGCAAGCCTTAGTGCGCGCACATCGATGTCGGATGTTAACCGGTTCGAAATGTTTGCCGCGGCCGAGGCGTTTGGAAGGCCCCTATCGTCATCAATGCACACTGATATGACTAACCTCGGCCGCGGTATCACCCGCAGCTCTGCCACTAGTTTTGTGCATGTAACTCCTTCCTATTTTTATGGGCAATCAGATGTTACTATAGATTTTATTCCCACGTACGACGGGCGCCCCTCCCTAGCAGACATTATGGATAATAGCCGATTTTATTATACTCGCACAGGAGAGCGCTCCACCACCTGGCCGTACTACCAAGACAATCGTCCGGGGGACCCCTGTACAACAGAACCATTGATAAACCATCCGGCCAATCCCATGAAACAAAAAGCAATGCAGTTATCGGCCAGCATCAATCTTCGTGATAAAATAAGCGACGTGGTGCCCGGCACGTCTGAACGTAAAGATCGCTGGGTCATTCAAAGTAGATTTGAAACCCCGGTGTTGGACGTATCGCACAGAGCATTGAAAACCACACCCATAATGCAAACCACCAAGCCGATCCAGCCCGGCGGATGGCCCTATGTCAGAGACGCCCATAAGGGCCTTTGGTTTGATATGTATGGTCGTATTCCCAGTTCTTCGGCAACGATTACTGTGGAGGTGATAGGTCCGCCTGAAGCTGGTATGGTAAAAAGCGAGCATGCTCCCGAATCATTAGCAAAAGTGGTAGGCTTCACGCCCGACCAAAAAGCCATCGGCGCAATCAGAGAGTCTAAAGTTATCTCCGAAGCCGTAGTGGCTATTCCGTATACTCTAGGCCCCGACGGCCGCAAGAAGTTTTACAAGCTTAAGAGACGACAAGTTAATGGAGCAATTCGCATCAGCCGCGGCTTAACGACAGCCACAGAGGTTCCTCCAACGGTGCAACATCTAGTAAACTCAGTACAAAAATATGTATTCCCACCAAAGTTCGATTTTGTGACAATGCCGACAGTTGATCCGTTGGTAATGTATGTATTTGAGTTTAGCAAAACCCTTACTCAGAAGGATCTCGCCGACATTTGGCAGAACCTGCCTCCCGATAATGCCGGAGAAACATTCCAGGCAGCCACCGTGACGATTCAGCATTCGCTTATGACAGATGATTTTTATGACGAGGGAAATAGAAAGATCAGCAGTGATATGAGATGGATGGTATTTAAGGTTAAGCGCAAAGCAGCTTCTAACTATAACAAATATAAGAAGAGGCATCTTACCAATGATCTTTCAACTATACCAAACAGTATTAATTCAAGGTTTACTTATAACTGGCCATACGATTATTTCTCTCTTGTGGAGCTAGTTAAGATGGATGCAGGTATTCAGTATGCGTCGGTACCGGGAGAGCCCGACGAGCCCGAGCCCTCTCCCGAGGGATTAGACCTTGAGGGGCTCACAATGACCGCGGTCGCGCTGTAGGAGAGTTAATGGACTTTTTTGACCCTAAAGAAGATGTTTTGGAAGTTAAGTTGACGCCGTGGGGCAGATATAAACTTTCTAAGGGTGGCTTTCGCCCTGTTTGGTATGCTTTCTTTGATGAAGGCATCCTTTACAACTCCGAATGGGCTGATTTTGGAGAGCCTCAGAACGATATTCATGGTCGCATCATGGATGACACGCCGCGACTTAAGCCTCTTAATGTTACAGATGGCATTCAGACAGCGATTACACGCCGGAACGAAGCCATTCAGAAGATTTTTGGGACGGAGCTTACTGCCGGCCCCGCGCCCACATACGACCCGGATGGCAACCTCATTATTACCGAGCAGGATATTGGAACAGGCCCACAGATTGAACTCTCAAGCGATCCTCTTTTCATGGAGCCTGGGGACGTTTACAATCGTGAAGAGCTGCAATACACAACCAACAAAATGAAGGCCCTAGAGAATCCACTGGGAACCTCTAAGTTAAGTTCAGACAAAAACCCTGCTTGGGCGGTGAAAACCTATCTCGGAGAAATATCATCATCACTCCCTTATTTTCTTGGCTACGATGGGCGAGGGATTGCCACCGCGGTTGACGCGATTGATACCACTGGTTACGCCGCGGCCGGCGCCGACGCATCATTTTCGTTCAGTATAGCCACCAACGCCGGCGGCCAAGGCGGCGACACTACGATATTGTTGGATATATCAGAAAATACTAATCCTGCTGAAGGCCCTAGTCAGATCGGTATCGGATGCTTATCTGCCGGCGATGCGTTCATCGCCGAGCGTATTATTAAAGCCATCAATGGAGTTGCAGACAGTAGAATAGATTTTGCATCATCGGACAACGGACAATCCGGATACGATTCTGGCATTACTGCGACCGAGGGTTCAAGTAATACTCAAATTACGCTTACTATGAAAAGTGTAGGCAATTTTAGTAGTAATCGTGCCTCACTTCAAAGCGTTTCTGGCCATGATGTGGTGGATGTCACGGAGTTTACCGGCGCTGATGATGTCCTAGTGGGCTCAACAGACGCTGTAGGGAGCGCCCAACTAATTCCCCAAATAAACATAGTCGCTAGATATAATACTTATGCAGAAAATATTCCCAACTGGTCGGCTGACATGGGCACTGATGCAGATTTTTTTCAAACAGAGGCGACCAATACTCACAACTTAGAAGCAGTGACAACCGACATACTGCCGGATGGTACGTATCTTGTTATAGAAAAAGGAGAGCTCGTTTTAGGGATTGAGGAGAAGAATGCTGATTTTTATAAGGAGAACTTTGACATTGAAGTCATGTTGTCTAGCAGCGCGGCCGCTATAGATACCAAACATCTTAAGTTCAATAACAGTACCAACCCCGTTTATAGTCAGGATGACGTCCAATATTATTTAACCCTTAATGTCGATAATGAAATAGGTGGTGCCATTTTACAGAAGGCTAATATTCAGGACTTTACTGCTTTAGGCGCCCTCGCCGCCGGTACTATCAGCACGAGGCAATATTTCATTAAAGATTTGTATAATCCCGAAGAGGATTTGTGTGAAGAATGACTGATCCAACAATAAACGCTGACTCAATAGACCCGGGTCAATATCCTGCTTATATTAAAGATATTACTTTGTTTAATCGTGGTAATAACTTAATTATTGAAACAAATTTTGTGCTTAAGCAGGTTCTTTCAAGTACTGGCACTCAAACTGCTGCAGCAAATATGAGAAATGAGCTGCTAGGGCACCTCGGAATACTTTTAGTGGCCATTACTGATGAAGGGGCTGCTACTAGTATCTTTCAAGATCGAAACAAACTACGAGATTATATACCCTCTTCTGCTGCTGGTGTAAAATCTGTAATTTTAGGAATTCCAACCGTCGGAGATAAATCTGACATAGAGCTGGCTCAGATGGGAGCACTAAATGGAGTAGATTTGCCATATAGTTATGGATTTTCTTTTAATCAACGTAATCCGAACTATCTAGCTGTTTTTGCAGCGCCTATTACCAAGTTTGACGCCGCAGAACCATGGGAAGCCGCCACCAACATCACGATTGGCCTGATGGCATCCGAGCTTGTGATAAAAAATGGCATTCTTAATACTGAATCGGTTTTATTCTTTAAGCCCGGGCTCACGGGAAACACCTCGATTACTAATGGACACCGGCATCAATATAATGTTTCTGCAGGGGGCTCCGGTTTGGCCGAAGAAGTCTGCGAAGCCGAAGGCATTCTACTAGAGGGCGACGTCGCCGCCCAACAACTGGGAGCGCCTGTTACCGCCGGCGCGGGCCCCGAAATACCACCCGGCGCGCCAGTGATGTGTCACGAACATACGATAGTTGGCCGCAACGTCCAGCCAGGAGGGCACGTCCCGCATGTTCATAATTTGGTGGCCACTCCCGAGGATGGCACTCTCTGGATAGGAGATGTACATCAAGATAGCCAAGGTAGGTGGCGTACCGGTGCCGACGCGGCACCTGCGGGGTCAGCTTTTTTTGGAGAGCTGCTTGCAGCTAAAAAGATCTACACAAGTAAAATATTTGATCAGAGGAACTTGGCAAGAATTGAAAGACTACAAGTTGATTTTAATGCGGTCAGCGGCCTTTTGAGTGCCAATGTTTCACAACAGCTGCGAAAGCGGCTAAAAGTGCTTGAGTATATCAAGGGAAGAAAAGTTTCATTTGTATCCGATGTTTATTACTCTAAGAGTATAACTGGTGATTTAAGACTTACCTTCGGGTTTAACTATCTGGAAGCTATCAAGCGCAATGGGATTTATGCACCTCTCTATGAAGCCAATAGTCAACTGTTAAATACTTGCTCTGTAAAGTCTTTTCGAGTCGTGCGCCGGCGAGTTAAAGAACCAAATCTTTTTAATAAGCTCACTGGAGGGGACACACCGCAAAGAATTTATGATGATGAGCCCCTAGAAATTATAGGCCAGCCGACTCGATTGGGGATGCTGGACCTCAATACTGGTGTTTATCAGTACATGATTGCGGACGGCACCTTCGATGATGTCACGACAGGGCTTTATGAATATGGTATAGAGGTTTCTATAATAGATAATACAAAAAGCAAGCTCGTTGATATCTTAAGAAACCCCCAGGATGGCCTTGATGTATTAATCCCCGAAATAGAAACGTTTTTAACCGAATCTCTAATGAAAAACAACTATAATATTACAAGCAATCGTTATAGCAAAGACTTTCTTCAGCAGATAAAAAACCGTTATGGGGCTTATATAGCTCCAGGCGCACCCTGGACCGCCGGCGTTATGAAATATATTGCCTCCCTCCAACTTCTTTTTGGAACTCAACTGGGAGATATATCGACGTTGACAGCCGATCTTTTGGGAGCTATCAGCCCAGATGTCTCGGGCCCGACAGGTATTCAGTTTTTACTTAAACTACTTCAGGGCTTTGCATCATCGCTTCGAACTGCGATCGGAGAAGATCACCCCAAGGCCCCCGGCGCTGCGCAAACCTCTGCCACCTCTACGTCTGGTGCCTCTTCACGATTGAAGGTATTTAAAATCCAACAATTCTTCTTAAATCCGATTAACGCCGACGACCTATTGAACTACGGGTTTGATTATTTGAACATTAACGCTGCCCCGGCATCTTCAGTGGGGCTCCCACTACTTACAGTTGACGATTGGAAAAATTTATCCGCCTTAGAGACGGAAAAGATTGGCGGCGAGAATATTGATCCAACTGCCCCCACCGCTCAGAATCCAAATGTCAAATTTTTAACTCCCAACTATTTGAGAATGCCGAATGAGGCAGCCACTTCTTTATTTTCTACTGATGAATACGCGAAATTTAGAGCATCCACGAGGATCTATCGCCTATTGGGGTCAAATATGAGTAGAAACTCGCCACCCTTCTTTCCGAATATGACGGCTGCCCCAAATAATGCTTCCAGCAATGTCACATCCGATCAGTCAGCCACATATTTAGTTCAAAATCAAATAATGGAAATGAATTCTTGCGGGGTTTCTGTGTTTAATCAATCTCAGCAGGATCCCATAGCCAACATATTTGGTATAACGTCGATTACAACTACTCCCGCTGATGATTATAAACACCTTGTTGATGCTGAGGAATATTTTTCTTCAACCTCTAGGTTCGCTAACGAAAACCCGGCAAATATTGTTCTAGATTTTACATCGGGCAGCACCATTCATACCTCAATGTTACCAGGATATGATGCCGCCGGATCCAATGTTCAAGAAGCGCAAGACGCCAATAGTTCAGTAATATCTCAGTATCTTTTACAGGCGGACTTCTTTACCCACCCGGGACCGAACTCTCCATTGCCCAGTTTGCCTCCTGCTGGAAGATATATTAATAATAACGATACAACACTGGCCGCCCTTAAGGAGACACAAAAGGCGATCGCTATTTATATGAACTCGGGACAGTTTGTTGCCAACCAAGGGAAACAGGGGTTGGCGGCGCTAGCCGGCGGCCCTCCCGTGGGAGATGTTATAGTTTCTGAAACAGATATGGCTTATGTAAACGCCGCCCTTGCCGGGAACATAAAGCCCGAAGATGTCGCGATGACAGCTGTTAAATATGGTTTTGTGCATGCGGTGGAATATCTGGCGGGCTATAAGATAGCCAATGGAGAATCTTTGCTCGGCGCCCCCGTATGGTCATATCTAAATGATTCAATAATAGGCCTTGTTGATACGGGAAAAACTTTCTTATGCCGACTAAGAAAGCACCCGGGCCCTATGGGAGCCGTAAAAGGCCTAGAGGTGCCTACGTATAATGAATATTTTATCCTTGGAAGCGGTAACTTTGCTACTACTACGGCACCCGGCACGAATTCGAACGTAGCGCCTGGCGCTGTTCCTACTAATTTATTACTAAATATGGCACAGTTTTCTGATAGTATAGAATATGCGAGTTCTTATGATCCGGATGTGAGTTATGGTTTCTCTGACACCCCGTCAGAGCAGCCAGATCTCCCCGCTGGCCTGGTAGGGCAGGCAGAAGGTTTCTATCAGCAATAGATAATAAGTAAAAACTTATGGAAACTATTTATTAAGGACAAACAATGGCAAAGACAAACTTATTAGTTGATCGCTACAGTGTTATTGGTAACGCTCGCGAGATCCGCATAAAATCAAAAGGCTCCCAAGCCACGGTGAATGAGTTCGCTGGCCATCCATCTCTTAAAAAGCTCTATGGTGGCACCTACCATCCCAATCGTCAGCCAGGAGAACTCGATGCTGGTTTAGACCGCTTTCGCGGCGCGGGCGCTCGTTATTACTCGTTCAGCCAAGGCGCGAGAAGTTCGGAGTATCGTGGTTTTGATTACTTGAATCGTACCCCTGTAGGCTTCGACCTCTACAACCCCGGCGGGCAGAACTCCGCAGGTATGACGCCCTCCAGCGAGGATTTCGCATGGCGCAACAACAACTACATAGCCATAAATACTTATGGCACCGTTACCGAAAGAGGAGCTGCCGCGTCCCCGACCTGGCGCGCCGACTCGGATTTCTTCGGGGGCAGCAATCGATATCTAAAAAACCAGTACCTGCCCCGGTTCTTTGGGGACCCGACGGCTTTTGAGCACGCGGTTCGCCATCGCGACGGCTTCTACAGCGACGGCGCGGCAATCTTAGCTTTAGGGACCGGCAACCAGCTGGGCACGAAAGACTACTCGAAGCCGTATCTCATCCGAGCAGCGCACCCAAAGGCGACTACGGCGGCCACTGACGGGGTGGCCGGTGGCCCCGGCATCAGAAACCTATTGACCGTCTATGGCGATGAGGGCCCGTGGGCAGCAGGCGCCGCCTACCAGGGGATCGACAATAACCCGAGTAATAACCTTTCTACTCTTAACGGCGGCAACACGGCCACCGATGCATGGTACACATATGCCCAGGGCCCCAACATGAATCCCGGCGCCGCACCGAGCTCGACCGAGTATAGGGGGTTTATCCCTTACACTTATAAGATGTATTATGATCATGCGCATAGCTTTGTGAGCCCCGTAAGCCCAGATTCACAAGAAGCCCAGGCAAGTGCTGGTGTTAAAACAGCCACAATCGAAACTAACTATAATTATTTCAGTAAAAACTACGAGAATGCCTCTGCTACTGTTAGTGAGCTCTTGCTTCCCAATCGTTATATCGTTCTAGATGCGATTGATAGAGGGCCTTATACCATCAACCCCGACCCCGCCGCCCAGGTGGACGACGCCGTGATGAGCCTTTATGATCGGGTTAGCTGTTTGGACGGCGCGTTCCCCCTTCCCACGACTCGTGACCAAATATCCTTCGAATACACTAAAGCCGCCACCACATCCCAAGACCCAGCGGCCGCGGAGGCTGCAGCCGCATATGGTAACTCCAAAACCTATATTCAAAATTTTTATTCTCACCTACCTTCCCCGGGCGATACTAGCAATACCATATCTCAGATTGAAGGGACAGTTAATAGGCTCACCAAACACATCGGTTTTACAAGGGATTTTATAGTAGATAACTTTACAAACTACAATACTCAAGCGCCTTTTCCTTTTGGGATAAGCATCGAGTTCAGCACACGACAGTACGGTGAGAACAACCGGATAGCCACGGAAGTACTAGACCGCGTCACGACGGACGAAGGGGCCCCGCGTAAGTACCCGGGCGCATATGAGTTGTTTCTTCAATATGCTATGATAATGAATATGTCACCGGAGAATCCCGGAGAATGGTACCAGGATCCAAATGCGCTGGGTGTAGTTCCAACGGATGCTGACGACCCGGCGCGCACCCTCCGCGGAAACCACCTATTTGAGAACATCATAGATTTTAGTGCCGTACTAAGCCAAGACGCCGGAACAGCCTATTATGGCTTCGACTGGGCCGCACAGGGCGCCGATTGGGGCCAGGAGGGCGCCGATGCCGGGATTGGTGATCTGGGCACTAATGCGGGCCCCTATAATCTTAAAGCCTTAAACTTGTCCCACGCGCTGGCTTACGCGGGTTTCGCCGCGTATGTCTCGCCGAAGAACTGGGACCCGATGGGAGCACCATCTCCCCTAACCGGGCCATGTACAGAAACTGGAGTCGCGTTTGGAGATGGAATGCTAGTGGGAAGAAAAAAGATGGCGCGCCGAGGGGCCCCCAACAAGCCAACGTGGGGAGTCTGGCAAGATAACACGGACGCCGATGTGGGTAGAACCCTGTTCCCAAGCCCACCTATCTGGGACGCTTTTCTTAACGATCTTAGGAATGTAATAGTGGCAGAGGAGAGAAGTTTTGAAGAAATGCTACATGGCGACAAGGCATATTGCGAAACCATAGCTTTTCGCGTGGCCAAATATAAAGCTAATGCTGCTGGCGCCATCGGAGATCCCATCCAGAACTTCTACTTTCCTAACGTGAATCAGATTGAGCCGGGAAACAGCGTCCCTGAAACGTTAGATAAAATTAAATATATCGATACTCAAGTTAAATATGGCGAGAAATACGTATATAAAATATATGCCTACAACTTAGTCATTGGCACTCAGTATCACTATACAGCCCCGCAGTCTTTGATAGATACCCACTTCACCCAGAGCGCCGCACTCAGGGGCGGTGTTACCAATGCACACTCGGACCTCGCACCAGACCAGTATGGAACAGCAAAATTTGATGCACACCAGTTTACATCTCTACAAATTATAGAAGCACCTTATTATACGTATAATCCAGTTGAGGTGAGAGATTTACCTCCTGTCTTCCCAGAAGTAGAAGTGGTACCC
>Ga0209434_1000720_pt1 | contig 15475 bp, 15 predicted proteins | sample ETNvirnome_2_300_FD_184068 | JGI IMG/M metagenome (GOLD analysis project Ga0209434, IMG submission 184068) | Marine viral communities from the Pacific Ocean - ETNP_2_300 (SPAdes) (version 2) | ecosystem: Environmental > Aquatic > Marine > Oceanic | place: Pacific Ocean | collected 2013-06-22
GATCAAAGGAACCCAGCAAGCGAAGTTGTGGTGCAAAGAAGCAGGACACAATTATGAAGTGGTTTGGGGTTTGCCGTACGAAGAGCTCTTAACTAAGCTAGCTCAAGTTGAGGGTTTTGTCTATCTTCCTCAGGGCAATGATACATGTCCTCGAATGGTCATTGAAGCCAAGCTTCTGGGCTGCAAGTTAGAGTTGAATGATTATGTTCAGCATAAGGATGAGGAGTGGTTCGCAACTGATAATATCCTTTCGATTGAGGAGTATCTTTACGGTGCAAGAGACCTGTTCTGGCGCGCAGCATTGGCAGAATCCAACTACATACCCAGCATCTCCGGATACACAACCACGTTAAATTGCATCGACCAACAGTACCCATTCAGGAATTGCATTAAATCGATGTTAACTTTCTGTGATGAAGTGGTCGTCGTAGATGGAGGTTCCAGCGATGGTACGTGGGAAGAGTTAACAAGTTGGGCCGAACAGGAAAAGAAGCTCAAGGTTGAGATGGTGAAGCGTGATTGGGATCATAAGAGGTTTGCAGTATTCGATGGTGCACAGAAAGCCGAAGCTAGGAACCGATGCTCAATGGATTTCTGTTGGCAAATGGATGCCGATGAGGTGGTACCACCAGCCAGCAGAGATAAAATCGTACAACTCTGCAGAAACTGGCCCAAACTTGTCGACCTGGTTGCTCTGCCGTTGGTTGAGTACTGGGGTAGCAGGAATAAAATTAGGATCGATGTGAATCCATGGAAATGGCGCATCAGTAGAAATGTATCACACATCACCCATGGTATACCCAAACAGCTGCGCCAGATAGACCAGGATGGTCATCTGTACGCTTCTCCAGGCACAGATGGCTGTGACTATGTCCATGCGCAGACTTACGACGTGATACCACACGGAACGTTCTACACACAAGATGTCGATAACATTCGTATTGCAGCTTTACAGGGCAACGCAGATGCTCTTAGATCTTACGAAGAATGGTTCAAACGTGTGATTGAGACACTACCGCCTGTCGAACACTTCTCCTGGATGGATATCTCACGCAAGATCAAGACCTATAAGAATTACTGGCAGAGGCATTGGGAATCGCTGTACGACATCAAACAGGAGGACACCGAGGAGAACAACATGTTCTTTGACAAGCCATGGTCACATGTGACCGATGATGAGATTGAGGATCTTGCACAGCGACTAGCCAAAGATACAGGTGGTCATGTTTTTCATAGTAAGATTGACTGGGCAAAGACTACTCCGCATATAAAGATCGATGGCTGAACTTTTTATCATTTCGTGCCAAAGAAATGCGAATCGATTCGTCGTCAACTGCGTTGAATCAGTTGCTCAACAAACTTTAAGGCCACGAAAACACATCTTCGTTGATGATGTTTCGTCCGATGACACATTGCAACATTTAGAAAAGCTCCGAAGTCAATACGATTATTTAGCGGTTATCGAAAACCGTGAAAGAAAATATCGACTTCGAAATATCTACGAGATTGTCTCTGATCTCGATGATGAATCGATCGTGTGTCTCTTAGATGGTGATGACTGGTTGGCATACGCGAATGTGCTAGCTGAAGTTAACAACCAATATGAAGAAGGGGGATACGAATACGTGTACACAAATTGGCAATTCAGCCATGCACCGATACTGGGCATCTCGAAGAAGATACCCGATAAAGATTGGAATCCGTACACCTCTCCCTGGATCACCTCAGCCATGGCAACTTTCAAAGCGGGGCTTTTCAAATCAATTCCTAAGGCGAATTTTCTGGATGAATCTGGAGAGTTTTTCAAGATGGGAACTGATCAAGCGTATGTTCTTCCCATGCTGCACATTCTCAGGCAGCGCGATGGGAATTACCACTCTGTAGGATTTATCGATCACCCTGTTTATGTCTACCAATTCATCGAAAATGAGCTGAGAAAAAGAAACGACGAAATGGGAAACTGGGAAAGGCAGACTGCTAGCGTTGCTTCTGAAGTAATCAGAGAAAGAGGATTTCTACCCTAATGTTCAAGATACTCATGTGTTCATCCCCAGGAGGGAATCGAGGTCCCGCAAACGCGTTTCAAAATCACACCAATGCATTAGCATCTTCCAAAGATTTCATGATCAAAGATTGGAATGAACTCGAGTCAGAGAGTGATTTGGAACAATTTGATGTCTTTTGGTTTTCAGTTAGATTTCACCCCAATTTGTATTACGAACTCAAGCGGAGATTTCCCGGGAAAATATACTGGATGGGACCGAATGTTCTGTTTGAGAAGGCAGAAGTAGGGCCGTCTGATGAGTGGGAAGTTTGGTTTACGCAAAACGTAAAGTGCGACGTGTATACCAACAAGGCCGATTTTTATCTGGATAGGGTGCAACAATTCTTTACAGGAAGTCAAAACTATGCTGTTTTGAAAAATTGTCTAAATTTGGAGAGTTATCAATTTTCCGCGGAAAACATAAATTCTAAAAAGAGGGACACAGATGTTTTGGTCTACTACAAAAACAGAAGAATCGATAATCAGCTTGATGATCTTTTTCCGAAATTTATTGAAAATTTAGAAAAGTTGAACATGAGTTATGATATAATTCAGTACGGAAACTACTCGCGAGATGACTACTTTCGAAAACTTCTGAATTCGAAGGTCTGTGCATGGATGAGCATTGAGGATTTTTGTTCAAATGCGCAGTTGGAAGCACAATATCTTAATGTTCCCGTCATAGGTACAGCATATAACAATACTGACTCGTATGATCAATCCTTGAATATTCCTGCTGCAACTATGACTGAAAAAGATTGGATCCTTTGGAATAGTGATATGCCTGACATGTATTCCAGCAGAATTGAAAAATACTTGAATGAAGATTACGATGCAGCCAATAACCGGCCTAGAGAGTATGTACTCAAGAACTATTCTTATGAAGCATATGCCAAACAGGTTAAGAGAATTTTAGAGTGAAAAAGAGAATTCTCATAACATATGATGTAAAGGATTGGGCGTATCACAAGAACGCTAAGATCCTTCAAAAGTATCTTCATGAAGATTACGATATTGACATAGTAACAGATCAAGATAAGCACGCGTTGATCAACCACCTTCATGTAGTACCATACGACCTCTTGTTTTTACAGTGGTTTCCAGATATCGATATTTTCTACAAGGTGTTTAAACTTCCTTATCCTGTGGTAACTCAGGTGACGTCTTCAGTGTTTTTTAAGATGCGCTCAGAAGGATGGGATACACTGCGCCAGGTTCCGTTGGTAGTTTCAAAGAGCCAGCAGTATTACGATAATCTCAAGAAGATAATCGGAGAGGACAAGACCAGACTCGCTTATCACGTAAATGATTATGAGCATTTTCAGCCTAAAATAGGAAGAAGAAATTCAGAATTTACAGTAGGCTATGTTGGAAGAGACTGCGAGATCGCTAACGAAAACAAGGGTCACACATTCATCAAAGATGCTTGTGATTCGTTGGGAGTTAAATTTGAAGTGGCTGGATTCGAAGATCGTTTGCCGTACGATAGAATGCCTGAATTCTATCACTCAGTTGATGTTGTAGTTTGTGCATCCAGACATGAAGGTGCACCCAATTCTATGTTAGAAGCAGGTCTGTGTGGTACTCCTATTATATCAACCAGAGTAGGGCAGATTCAGGAAATGATTAGTCATGGGGAAAATGCATTCTTCTGTGAAAGAGATTCACAGGATATAGCAGAAAAATTAAAAATTCTAAGGGATAACGAAGAAACCTATAATAGATTTTCTCAAAATATCTCAGTGACATGTCATGAATATGCGAAGTTGGCGATAATTCAATGGAAGGAATTTTTCAAGGAAGCACTTAATGTTTGTTAGTCCATTTGAGAGTAAAAAGAAGTCTGAGAACGAGATCAAATTAAACTTATCTCTTCTGTCTGTTGAATCTGCAGATTGGGATCCTAAGTTTAAAAATCTCATGAAAGATGAGTATCTTGCTAGAAAATATGACAGGGATAAGCGACTCAAGGAACACATAGAGTACCTCACCAAACTGTGTCCGGAGATGTTCCAAGAAGGGCCACACAGAGGATTGAATGTAATTGATATCGGTCCAGGACCAGGAGAACTTCTAGAGATAGCACGATGCTTAGGGTATAACTCGATAGGGTTTGATGCCAAAATGGATGATTGTGAAATGGGCAGTCCATACATTGAGCTTAGTAAATTGCTGGTAGAAAGACAAAAGCTAGATGTGAGATATTGCGGATTCGAAAATATCCTTACAGATTTGCCTGTCGAGAAAAATTCTACATTTTTGATCAACAGCAGAGGATCAATCGAACAAGTGTTCAAAGATCACTTGATAGGAATTCCTCACAGACATCATCACGATGCTAAACGTTTATCGTGGAGCATGTCAGAAGATATGGTCGGTGATTTTACGCGTCTCTTTACAGAAGCTTCTAAGATTTTAATTCCTGGAGGATTTTTCATCATTCACGGAAACGGTACAACAAATACTCGTGAGTATCATGAAATGATTTTAAAAGTAACATCTGAAGTAGATGGGATCGCGTGTGATGCATCTGATAATCAGGCGCTGCATAGGATTAGAAAACTATGATATTTTATCCTCAGGAAAATCAGGATATTTCAGAATATACTCTGGCCATCATCGCTAGTAATAATGTTTTTGATTATCTGAGACAACACGCATTTTTCCTGCTCAATGCTCAGATAGAATTTAAGAATTTGGTCATCGGAGATGCAGGTCTCTTGAAATCCCAACGACAAGAAATAGCAGCTTCTTTTCCGGATCGTGTAACATTTGTTGATTTTGAAGACAAGAATTACGAGACAAACTTCAAGACCCAGAGTGATCAGTACAGAAAAATCATTGATAATAGAATAAGCTTCTTGAGAAGAATTTTTTTAGATGAGAACACACAAAGCGTCGTGCAGCTCGATGCCGATACCGCCGTAATACAGAATAATTTTAAGATGCTCGATAAGAGTGCAGACGTCAGTTTAACCGTTCGGCCGGTCACCCCATATGATCACATTCTGGGGCAGTTTCAAGTTGATTATCCCAACTGCGGTGTAATTTTCTGGAATGATCCAGCAGCATCCCTTCCCTTTTTGGATCATTGGGAAAAATACAAGAACGAAAATCCGCCCAAAGGGGGACAATACGAGCAAAACTATTTTTTGCATGCGTGTTTAGATGAATCTTTTACTAGACTCAACGTTCAGAAAATTCATTGTGCATATTACAATTGCTACAATGCTGATTGGATCAATCAGGATACATCAATTCTGCATTATAAGGGAAATAGCCGATTGTTTGGTCAGGGTGGTGGAACTTTCGAGTCTAGAAGCGATTATCTTAATGAAAAGGCTTTTGGTAAAAAGTTGAGATTTGAATGAGTAAAATGAAGACAGAAGACAATCCGCTCGGTACGATCAACGTGCCTACAGACGAAGGCCCGTATACACAGCTTTGGAAAAGATGTCAGAGAGATTCCGATGACAAGATTTTTTATGATCGGTTAGAAGAAATATGGGGGGTCCGCCCTAATTTCGAGTTCATAGATAGGGTAGCGTTGCATACTGCGATATACTTGGATTCCTATGGAAACGAGCCCAAATATCATATTACTTATCAACAGGGCCATTTGGTCTATTGTTTATTGAGATACTATCTCCGATCGCAACAACACATCGAATATTTTGACATCGTAGAAGTAGGAACTGCTAGGGGGTTTACGGCGCTCTGTATGGCAAAAGCACTCGAAGATGAAGGAAAAAAAGGAACTATACATACCATCGATATTTTACCACACGACAAACCCATTTATTGGAGATCAATCGGAGACGTCACAGGCAAGAAAACTCGGAAAGAATTATTGGAAAACTGGGACGACTATCTGGAGCGTTACATCAAGTTTTACTGCGGCAGCTCCTTGGATGTGCTTCCTACCATAAACGTTCCTCGCATACATTTTACATTCCTAGATGGCAGTCATGACTATGCACATGTAAAAAACGAGCTAATCTACGCATGGAGAAAAATGACTGTCGGCGATGTTATAGTCTGCGACGACGTAACTGAACAAAAATACCCAGGCATTATAAGGGCAGTCAGCGAATACGAAAAAGAGACGATATCATTCAGTTGCAGGTTATCCGGTGTCGAGGAGAACAAGGGTATGCCCAGACGTGGATTCAGCTTTCTTTACAAAGTGATAGATCCTGATCTTTTCAAGAAGTCGGCTCTCCCTCCTATCACGAAGGAAAAATAAGACGCATGTGTGGGTTTCTAGGGGTTTTTACTGAAGATCAAGGAATGCTTGATCATTTCCAGCAGAATAACGATTATTATATGCGTCTGGTAGCCCGCCGCGGACCCGATGAAACAACGGTGCATAGAACTACCGACACATTTATTAGTCATGCATTATTAGCTATCAACGACCATGTTACGCAGCCGATCGAGAATGAAGATAATCTGCTATTCATGAATGGTGAATTTTATAATGCTGAAGCTTTGTCTGCAAAGAATGATACTGAGTGGCTTTTAAATTATCTTTCTGCACATAAGGATATTAGTTTTCTGGATGGGGAATTTATTTCGGTGTTTTATCGAAAGAAAGAAAGAGAGGTAACTATCATATCGGATCCTTTTGCAACTAAACCCTGCTTTGTTGTCGTCGGAGTGAACATTGTTGCCATAGCTTCTTACCAAGAGCCTTTGGCACAAGCATTCGGCGAAGCAGTTGTGATGGAATTCCCACCTAACACGCGGTTCGTTTATGATATGAAAGCAAACACGGTTCTCACACACAAAGAAGTTGTTAGGTGGGATTTCGTACCCAAAAATGATAGCTACGATGATTGGAATAGGGCTTTCGAAGAATCAATCCGAAAGCGTAGTGCAACAGATAAACAAATATTTTTAGGCCTGAGTTCTGGATATGATTCCGGGATGATTGTTCAAGAGTTGATTAACCAGAATCGAGATTTTATTTCTTACAGTATATTCGGTGCAGAAAACAAAGAAACTTTGCAAAAGAGGCTAGATCTAGTCAACGCGTCGGAGAAGGGCAAAGCGGCTGTTGTACTCTATGATCAGGAAAGATACGATTCACACAAGGATTTTCTAATGAATAATTGCTCCAATTATCCGTATCGTTCTGTCCAGGGTAAATTTATAAAGTGGATGTTAGATGATAAAGCTGGTGTAGGGCTGAGCATGATCTGTGAAGATGCTAAATCCACAGGAGCCAAAATATATCTCAGCGGCCAAGGAGCAGATGAGATATTTTCAGATTATGCCACTAGAGGGCCACATCACGGTACTGTTCGAGGGAATTATACCAACGTGAGATCGAAGTGGGTGAATTTCGATCAGGGTTTTCAGAGAAATTTCTTATCTAAAGAAGAGAGAGTTCCCGGTGCGTGGGGTATAGAAGCTCGATATCCATTCCTGGATCGCTACGTAGTTCAGAATTTCTTGTGGCTGAGTGATGAATTGAAAAACTCGGAGTACAAGCAGTGCATTACACAATATTTGCGTAAGTACAAGTTTCCATTTGATGAAAATCAAAAATGTGGGTTCAACCCACTCAAATCACTGCCTCGAGGAAAGATACTGTATGGATAACAGAGCATGAAAAAAAGGATGATTTGTATCGATGCAGGGGCTCATGTTGGTCAATCAATTGATCGTTTGAGAGAGAAGTTTAAAGGTAAAAATATCACCATCTATTCCTTCGAACCACATCCCAGGTGCTTCTTAGAAGCAAAAACTAGAGCCGATGCAACTACTTTTGTGGAGAATAAAGCGGTGTGGGTAAGAGATGAGTTGATCGATTTTTATTGTGATACATTAGATCTATATTCTCATCGAATACATCCCGGTGAAGGATCTACCATGTTCGAAACAAGGACGATGACCCAAGCTCTGCCCAATCAATTCGATTCCTGTGGAAAGATTACCGCTGATGCATTCGACTTTAGTCAATGGATCAAAAATACTTTCGAAAAAGAAGATTTCATTCATTTAAAGATGGACATCGAAGGTGCAGAGTACCAGGTTTTAGAAAAGATGATAGAAGATGGCACCATGGAGTACATTAACGAACTAGATGTTGAGTTTCATTGGAATTTTATCGGACTAGACGAAAGAATCCACAATATTCTCATAGAGAAACTAGCAACTGTAAACTGTTCGATCTCCTATCACGATTAATAGATTATGGGAATATGCAGAACGCAATTTGAAGAATTCAGCTCGCTTACGATAGTGAAAATTAACTTCGTAGATCCCGAGCAGTGGGGATATTAATGGATAGAGATATTTTTTGTGTGGCAACCGATAGGTTGACAGTTCATAGGATGGCACTCTACGGAGGGTACAATATTTTTCCAAATATCGATAAAATTGCAAAAGGTGGAACTATTTTTAAGCACCCCGTTGCATGCTCCGCTTCCACCCTGTCTTGCCACGCGTGTGAGTGGACAGGATTAAATCCATGGGAAATCCATGATGATCTGCAGATACCATACGAAAATAGAAATTACGACTTACCAATCGCGGTAAAAGAATCAATGTTCACAGACTTGATATCTCAGGGTTACGATGTAAATTTGGTCTTTATGCACAAGCCCAATAAGTACTTCCCTAATTCATATCAACAAATAATTTCAATTTTTCAAAACACTTCTACCAAAGTTCATTGTATCCCAGAGTGGGACACTCCGGAAGGGTTTGGGGTTAATAGAATTAAGCACATTATGTACTGTGCCGGTATTATTGAGAACAATAGAAAGCTGGGTAAAAAGACATTCGTGTGGACTAAAATTGCTGGGATGTATCAGTCTCAAAATCCAGACAAGAGTATGATACATTTAGGGCACATATATCACAACTATGCTAATCAAACTCGGGTAACAAGAGATGATGTGTGGCAATGTGCAGTTGATGAAGGCCTAGGAAAATTTTTAGATCAATTTGATTATGGTAAGAGTACTTCTACTTGTCCAGAAGTTATTTTTTCATCAGATCACGGGGCTTGGTATGGTGAAAGAGGCAACGTGTATTATGGATATGATCTGCATGAGGAGATTATACGAGTTCCATTGATATCTTCTTATGGCACAAATTCTGATGGCACGCGAGTTGCTGAAAATGTAAAGCCGACCATGATCAACGAGCCGTTCAGTATGAGGAAATTTAGAGATTTCATCGTTGAGAATTATAGGCCCGACAAGGATAAAGAAGAATTTATCTATGCTGAAACATTGTTTCCTGGGCAGGTGGCAGCGGCACCAGGACAAAAGTATTCAAAAGCAAAATCTAGTGTCCGGTGGGGAAAATACAAGTATATTTACAATCCTTTTGGTGAAGATGGAATGTCCAAAAATGCCACTGAAGAGTTGTATGATATTGATTATGATCCCTATGAAAAATTTAACTTAGCAAGGTATAATAACGAATGGTTTGATTGCTCTAGAACAGATCCAACTGTAGCTTGCGACGGCAAAAGCGGGCTAAGATTTTGTGATGTTCTTTCTAGATTTCACAGTGATATCAGCATTGTTACTAGCAAAATTGACCCACCTGCAGCAGCACATTCTGTTAAAAAGAACCCTAATGAGTCCGGATCTGGAGAGAGAACTGGGTGGCTAGAAGTATCAGAAGTTTTGAATATTCTCAGACAGAAGATTAAAGCTTTATGGTGCAGAACAGGACGTGAATCTTTTTATAGGCCAATCCAATGATGAAAAAAACAGCCTTTAAGTCCGTCTATGTGGGAATGTGTGCGGATTTACTTCATGAGGGTCACTTGAATGTTCTTCGACAAGCAAGAAATTTGGGAAGTGTTATAGTTGGCATCCTAACGGACGAAGCAGTTGCTTCGTATAAAAGAGTACCTACACAAAATTTTAAAGCAAGATGCACTATTGTCGAAAGCCTTAGATACGTTGAAACAGTAATTCCACAATCTACACTGAGCTACGTCGATAATCTTAAAACGATTAAGCCCGATTATGTTGTGCACGGCGATGATTGGAAAACAGGGATTCAACAGAAAATAAGAAAAGAGGTAATCGAGACACTATCAGAATGGGGCGGCCGCCTCATAGAAGTACCATACACACCAGGTATATCATCAACACAACTTAGCGAAAAAGTAAGAACGCTTGGAGTAACTCCTGACAACAGATTAAAAAAGCTGAGAATGCTTCTTAGCAATAAAAAAATTGTACGAGCAATTGAAACGCACAACGGGCTTACAGGCCTGATTGCTGAAAAGACAGCAGCAACGTATAACGGCGAAACACGAGAATTCGACGCAATGTGGTTAAGCAGCTTGACTCATTCGGCATCTAAAGGAAAGCCTGATATACAATATGTTGATATTACATTAATGTCTCAAACTATCGGAGAAATTTTTGAAATAACCACCAAACCAATGATAGTGGATGCAGATAGTGGAGGACTAAATGAACATTTCAGATTGACAGTAAGGACGCTAGAGCGGCTGGGTGTTTCTGCTGTCATCATCGAAGACAAAACCGGCGCTAAAAGAAATTCTTTATTCGGCACCAGCATTCCCCAAACACAGGAAAATATAGAAAAGTTCTCAGACAAGATATCCGAAGGGAAGAGAGCGCAGCTTTCTGATGATTTTATGATTATTTCTAGGATAGAAAGCTTAATCTTGGAAAAAGGAAAGGCAGATGCTCTAAAGAGAGCGTACGCTTATATCGACGCCGGCGCAGACGCGATCATGATCCACAGCAAATCAGATGAACCTGATGAAGTGTTAGAGTTTTTATCTGATTTTAGGGAGGCTGATCAGTTTACACCTGTAATAGTTGTTCCATCCACCTATAACAGGATTACAGAGTCTGAGTTACGTGATGCAGGTGCTAATTTGATAATTTATGCCAATCATTTGCTTAGAAGTGCATATCCGGCGATGATTAATACAGCTAAAAAGATCCTAGAAAACGAAAGATCGTTTGAAGCTAACGGTGAGTGCATGCCAATTAAAGAAATCATAAGATTGATAGGCGATTTTTAGCAATGGAGTGCACTGTTACAGAACTAAAATCGGTGAATGCTATAAAGGAATGTCAATTTTTTACAGGAGTGCCAGACAGTCTTTTGACTGATTTCATCAGGTCAATTGATAAGCGCAAAAATGTATGTCATCTTCCGGCAGTCAATGAAGCTCATGCTGTTGCAATTGCGTTTGGTGCAATGCTAGCAGGGAAAGAAGCTTGCGTTTATCTTCAAAACTCTGGCTTAGGTAATATTGTAAACCCAATTTCTAGTCTTTGCACTCCATCGTGCGTTTATCCCTTTTTGATCATAGGGCACAGACACACACTAGAACAGCATAAAGTGATGGGCAAAACTGATGCATCGATAATGCAGTTGTTGAATTATCCAAAAGATCGATATGTGATAGTTTCGGGCAGCAATAATGAAAAGTAGAACAACAGCACTTCTAGATATATTTCAGCTACATGGAACAAATGCTGTATACATTGTTTCTACCGGATACATTGCCAGAGCAACGTATTCGTTATTTAGTCACTATGATTGCATATTCTACATGAATGGAAGTATGGGACTAGCTCCCGGAATCGGTCTGGGGATTGCTTTAAATTCTGAAAAGGATGTTATTGTGATTTCTGGCGATGCATCGCTGTTGATGCATCTAGGGTTAACACACACCATCCGGGATTGCAATCTAGATAATTTACATGTGTATGTTTTAGACAATAACTGCCATGAGTCTGTAGGCTCTCACCGGTGCTCCGCTTTAGAAAAAAGCTATCCAGGAATCAAAAAAATAATATCAATTAACAGGGAAGGAAAATCTTCGCGAGTAGGAGTAGGATTTGCAGAAAATGCTAATCAAATTAAAAACTTTCTCAAAGTACAGGAGCAACTGTGTTACTAGTATGTTCTAAATCGACAAGAAGATTTTTTCCCGATATTGAAGATGTTAAAATAATTTCAGGGCGTCTAGGCTTAGACATCCTAAGAGAGGAATCGTCTCATGAAGACGTGTTAGCCGTTGGCGGTGGTACCGTGATTGATGCTGCTAAAATTCTATCAAAAAATCCCATAACGTGTTATCCCACCACTGCTGCCGGATCATCGTGCACGGAACATTCGGTTGTATGGGATGGTACTCAGAAGATATCTGTGAAGTGCCACATCCCAGACAAAGTGATTGTAGAGCCCGAATTTTTCCAGTCTGTTTCTAAAAAGGTGCTTTTTGAAACAAGGGTTGATATGATTTCACATTGTTTTGATTCGTTGTTTTCCAAGAGATCATGCAAGAAAAGTGAAAATTTTATTCTATCAGCTTTAGAGATATTGGAACATAGAGATGTAACAAACGAGGAGTTGATTATTGCTGGAAATTTGGCCGGGAAAGCCATACAAATAACTCCTACCACAATACTTCATTCCTTATCCTATCCATTAACCGGTCGATATGACATCAGTCACGGAAGGGCACTATCGTACTTTTTGCCACAATTTTCTGATTACAAGAGTTTTGGATTCGAAAAATACATTTCAGATGATTTTGAACATGCACCGAGCAGCATAGACATGGATGCGTGTTTATCTGAATCACTGTCTTACGGGAAAATACATGACTTTCAATCTGAAAATGAATTAAAGCTTCAGTTTTTGAAGGACTTTTTATGTCTATGAAAAAGATATGTCTTGTTATTCCGCCCTCACCGTTTCTTTTAGATGAGCGGGTCTTTGTTCAATTGGGTGTGCTTAAAATTGCTGCGGTTTTAGAGGAATCAAACATTCCTGTTGATGTTCTGGATCTAAACGGGGTTGAAAACTTCTTAGATGTGGTTTCAGATTACATGAAGTCTAATAATACCACAGAAACTTTCGGCATTACAGCTACCACACCACAGATGCCGCATGCTGTACAGATTAACGCCAGAATAAAATCGATCAATAGATCGGCTAAAACGATTATAGGCGGACCCCATGTTACTCTGATGCATTCAGCAGCTAAACGAGAATTGGCCGGTATTAATTCCGGCAGCGAAAGAGCAACCAAAGAAGTAGAAAAAATCAAAAGCTTCTTCGATGTTTTGGTCTGCGGAGATGGGGAGTTAGCCATCAGTAAAGCATTAGAAATAGACAGCGGGACTATCGATGCTGACGATAGGGCAAGTGACTTGTTTCTATCCAAAAGTAAGTTAAAAGAAATGCCGATGCCGGCACGCCATTTGGTCGATTTAGATTCATATCATTATGAGATTGAAGGATATCGAGCAACCAGCTTGATAGCCCAGCTTGGCTGTCCATTTCAATGCACGTTTTGTAGTGGAAGAAATTCTCCGTTTCTAAGAAATATTCGTGTTCGTCCTGTAAACTTAATTGTAGAAGAAACCAGGCGGCTTTACGAAGAGTATGGCTATACAGGATTCATGTTTTATGATGATGAGCTCAATGTAAACAAAAAGCTAATGATACAGCTAATGAATAAGATATCAGATCTTCAAGACGAATTGGGTGTTGATTTTAGACTAAGAGGTTTTGTGAAAGCTGAGCTTTTCACAAACGAGCAAGCTATAGCTATGTATCGAGCCGGCTTCCGGTGGTTATTGACAGGATTTGAGTCGGGAGATGATAGAATATTGGACAACATTAAAAAGAGAGCATCCAAAGCAGATAACACCAGATGTGTTGAAATTGCCAAAAATCAAGGTCTTAAGGTAAAAGCTTTGATGTCTATAGGCCATGCCGGAGAGAGTCTAGGTAGCATAGAAAACACACAACAATGGCTGCTAGATGTGGAACCAGATGATTTTGATTGTACGATTATTACGACATATCCTGGTGCCCCTTATTTTGATGAAGCTGTCAAGACAGGAGATTTTTACACATACATATCAGATGTTTCAGGCGATAAGCTTTATCAGGCACCTTTGGATTATTTGACCGAATTAGATTACTACAAGGGAGATCCGGATGGAGGCTATGTTTCTTACGTGTGGACTGATCACGTGACTCCGGAAAGATTGGTAAAGGAGCGGGATAAACTTGAAAAGACGGTTCGACAAAAATTGAACATTAGTTTTAATCCGGCACGATCAGGAATAAAATATGAACACTCGATGGGAATGGGAAATGTGCAATTACCCAGTAATATTCTGAGGTCTTCGAACAGCACTCTAGAGTGCAGATGACCGAGTGAGAACGATAATCATGAAAATATTTCTTGAGACTTACGATGAGTGTTATCTAGATCGAGTGGCCTTTATAGACAAGATTCAAGCTGAACTGAGTAGTAATCATGGGATAATTTTTGTAGATGATTATAGCGCTGCAGACATTATAATGAGTCAGCAAGTGGCTTATAATCCGCGTCTAGACTTCTGCATGAACCAAAAAAGAGATGTCATAATCTTGGAAGTAAATGATACTGCCACAATTTTCAACGACAATCTAAGGAAAGCCATCAAAGAAAAAAAGATAAAGGGATTTTTTAAGGTCACCAATTTTAAAGACCGAAACTGTCATAATGAACCGACATCTGGCGATGTGAGATATCATGTAAACTTCATCAATGAAAAAGAAAAGCTTTGCACAAAAAAACCTTATGAAACCATTTTAAGCGATTCTGATCTAAACAAAATAAAGTGTGGCATGCCGGCATTTTTGAATTTTAGGATGGATTCAGTTAGAAGTGCTTTAGGACACAAGAATGACAGAAGAGAGATCCATGTAAATTTTGCTGGAACAACTGATTACAGCAAAAACAAAAATTACATTAATTTAAGTCCGGATGATCCTAAGCTTCATCTGCCCAAACTAATGAACATCCATAGGATGACTGCCGTCGGGGAAATTCTTAAGCTGAAGAATACAAAAAACCTGAATGTGGTGTTATCAGATCACAAGCCGATGAGTCAGCCTGTGTACTGGCAGAGTCTTTATAATTCCAAAATATGCGTTTCGCCATGGGGTTTTGGGGCATACAACTGGAGAGATTATGAGGCAATATATCTCGGCGCGCTGTTGATAAAACCTGATACTGACTTCTTAGAATCCTACTGTGATCTTTTCAGATCGGGCGTAAATTATATAGCGTGTAATCATGATTTTTCTAACTTGCAAGAGATCATGGAAGAGTGTTTGGGAAATTTTGCTTCTTATGCACGTGTAATGGAAAATGCCATCAAGACTCTGAATGATCACAACAATAAGAAACGTATAGCTAAACGATTTGCTAGACAAATAATGGAATGTCTTGAAGCTTGAGTGCATGTTACATTGGGTGAATTGGGCATTGTCAAAATGAAAATGAGAAAGATTGCAATCATTGGGTATGGATACGTCGGGAAAGCCATGACTAGGTTTTTCCAAGACCACTATAACATCGTAGTTTATGATCCCTTTTACAGAGGTAGCGTTGGTTTC
>Ga0209434_1000721_pt1 | contig 15474 bp, 15 predicted proteins | sample ETNvirnome_2_300_FD_184068 | JGI IMG/M metagenome (GOLD analysis project Ga0209434, IMG submission 184068) | Marine viral communities from the Pacific Ocean - ETNP_2_300 (SPAdes) (version 2) | ecosystem: Environmental > Aquatic > Marine > Oceanic | place: Pacific Ocean | collected 2013-06-22
AGTCAGGGCCTTCTGTGCCGGCATCGATACCAGCATTAAAAGCGTCGATAATGTCTTGCGGCAATGTCGCATGGCCGATAGCAGGGCCGAAGGGCCTCATGCAAACCACTTCGTCGTGATAGCGCCCTACGGCGTCGCCCGTTTCATGGTAGATGATATGTTCAAGCGAAATCATGGATCACCGTTTTTGCCTATATTCTTCAATTCTTCCTCCAGCTCCGCACGACGTTCTGCCCGTGTTCTTGGCCTCTCAAGCCGGGGCGCTATATTCCAGATCGTTCTGGCGACTGCATCATGCTCCACCAGGGACTGATCCAGCAGACGAACCCTGTCTATCAGGCGAATAATCAACTGCTTCGCCTCGGTTATCCCGGCCCGTGTGTCTCGTATTTCCTCGTCTATATTCGACAGGCCCTTGTCTAGCTGGCTGTTGAAGTCGGTGGAGAACTTTACCAGAACCCATCTGATAATCCACCAAAGCATATAAGCCGAAATCGCGCCTACAAGTACAGGTATCCCGACAGTTTCGAGAAGTTTGGTGAATTGAGAAACGCTCATTCATTTGTCTAGATCACGGCTTCGTCGGCCATGAGATATCGTTCTGGATCGGCATTATCACCCGGAACATCACGCAGTGCTTGGCTATAAGCTGTCATCTTGTCGATTACTCGTCGCCGTCCGGATCGGCGATCTGGATTTTCTGCGCTATGATCTCGTCATAATCGGCATTTCCAGCCACAGCAGGGATCACAATGATACGCCCGTCGATTTCACGGCCGATCAGCGTTTTCTGCTCGTCAATCCATCGCAAATTTTCCATGTCAAATCTCCGCTGAGACAGTTATGTAGGCGCTGGCGTTGTTCCAGTTCGCCAACAGCGAACCCTGGCCAGCGGTCAGCCCACTAGCCACAGTGAATTTCAACCTGCATGTGTTTGCATGAATAGTTTCAGCCGTTACGCCGCTGGTCTGTGTGTCGGCACCAGCCCCGTGGGTAACGCCAAATTCCGTCGCGCCGCTAAGCGTGATTGTGGGAGCAACTCTTTTTTCAGAGTAGGAATAAGCGCCCGCCGCTATTGTCGTCGAACGGTTGAAGCTGTTTGTGATCGCAGAATACGCAACCGTGTTAACCCGTTTCTCGAAATAATATTTACAGATGTCAAGTTCTTCCGCATACGTCCTCGCCACGCCGTTCGTGCCGAGCTGCCCCGGCTGGAATTTGACGTTGGTCCATCCGATGTAGTTGTTAGTCGAGTCGGCCCAATTGTCCGTCGAAGCCGACACGAACGTATTGTCTCCCGTTGCCCATGAACCTTCCGTCCCTCGTTGACCCGACCCGCCGTAGAGTGAAATCTTGAAGTTGCAGCTCGCTGTAACGCCGGGGTCAAAATCCGCCACGCTGTCTTCTGGAATGGTGAAACTAAGGCGTTGCCACGTAGCATCCGCAGCGATTGATTGATCGCTCAAATACTGCCTTGAGGTTCCATCCGCCGTATAGAGAGTGACCGCGATCTTGGCCGGGAAAGTGATGCTAGACCCGCCATCGGCATGGGCAATAAAATCTGCGCCGAACACTCCGTTCTCGAATAGTCCGTCTGAACCAAGAAATTCTCCTAGGTTGTTACCGATTATGGCTTGATGAATATAATTACCTTCGTTTGCGCCCGGTGAAGCGTCGGCCGTAGTGCATAAGTATTTCTGCCACTTGCTTTTTTGATTTACTCCGCCGCCCGTTTCCACGCTCATCGTCCAGCGAGCAGACGCAGACCCTGTCGCCACGAACTTCCACCGATCCAATAAAAGCGCGTTTGCAGACAACCCAGACCGCGTGACGTGGCCGTACTGATCGACCAGCATCGAAGCGTTCTCGATCACATTGGATTCGACTGCCACGTTCTCATGGCTGATAATGTGCCAGTTGCTGCCGTCGCAAATTAGCGTGGCTTCCGAATGCTCATTCCGCAGCTTCAGATCAGGCAAATCGTCAATCGTCTCGGTGCTATTCGGGTTGATGGTAATCATAAATTTCGTAGCATCGGATTTCTTGATCGTGACGGCGAATCCGTCTCCCAGAGTTGCTGCCGCCGTCAACGCCACTTCGTAGTCTGCGGAAGCTGCGGAGCATAAGATCGTAGAACCCGCGTCTCCTGCGATGACGGTATATGCTGCCGTTTTCGTGGATGTAGCCGCCGCCGGAGCGAAAGACGATGCAGCTTGGCTCGTCATCTGGAAGTTGGTGCCGTCGTAAACCACAGTGACGACGGAGCCGCTTTCAATATCGCCGGAAGCAATGTCCTGATCGTGCAGCTTTTTGATTGCCTTGGCACCAAGCCCGTTGACGTTCAGCGTTGATGCCGTGGTACTGGCAGCACCGGCCTTGAACGTAAACGCCTGCCCCGCCGCGTAGGCTGTCACCGCCGGAGACAATGCGATGACATAAGCATCGGCGGCGCCCGTATCCGTTGCCTGGAAGGCCGGGGCGTTGCTCTGTATCTGGTTAACGGTGGCGGCGTCCGTCTTGGCCGTGCCGTCTGCCACCGCTGTCAGGCGATTGCTGCCGATATCCAGATTGCCCGTGGCTGCGTTGCTCCCGCTCTTCTCAAGCGTGGAGTTGATGCCATCGGCCAAGTCCTGATCGTGCGTATCGTGCCGTGCCGCCAGTATCTTGGTTCCGGCATCACGATCTTGCGCCCACAGGGTGGCGCCCGTATGAACACCGTTGGTTCTTGTAAAAGCTCCACCACTCCAAGGCATTTTCTGACTCCTTTTTACCTAACTCCAGATAATACTCTGGAAAGCATTTCTTTAGCGTTATCGGTGATATTTAGATTATTGATGTTTGCAGACAGAACTGGAACTGCTTGCTGCAATGCTCTTCCACTCAAATCTATTGCTGTTCTAGCAATGGGAACCCCGAGGGGACTGTAGGCGCTGGATCCACCAAGAGCGCCCAAAGCAAGGGCGCTTCCCTCCACTAAATCAAGGCCTACCGCGCCACCGCCAGCTAAACCGCTCATTATGTAGTTCGCCATTATATTTCTTGGCGCTGTTCCCGTTTGGCCTACTGTCTGGCCCATAACATCTTGGGCTTGTTGTCCTGTTTCTTGCAGCCGCGCTTCGCCCCTAGAAAACCGAGATTTTCTTTTCGTTGGATCACCCGCTTTAACCGCTGTTAAAAGTTGTCCCGGAGTAAAATCTCCGGCCTCCTTCGCTGAGGCTGTAGACGCCTTTCGCACAATTTCGAACGTCCCATAAGCCTGATCGACATTGTTTAAGCGTTTAGCAAGCGCCGCTGTGTTTTGCTTACCTAATTCCACATCAAAAACACTAAGAATATCTTGCAAGGACGCGCCAAGTCTATTCTGCTTGTCATCTGTGCCTTGTTTTAAATCTTGCACGGCTTTGCGTAACTTTGAGTGGGCATCTTTTAGAGCATTGCCTTCTAGTTTCCCGCCGTGATCTTTTAGCTTGTTAAAAATTAACTCATCCGCAGTATCCATTATATCGTCGTTGATATCTCTTCTAGCTGCGTTTGCTACTTTCAAAACGGCATCATAAAAAGGCAAATCGTCCGTCAAGCTCATTTTGTCTAAAACATCATCGTAAGCCTTGCTTATCGCATCTTCGCCTATTCCGATTAGCTCCCTGCCCTTTTTGCCTTTTGGCGCAACAATTTTAATGGGCGCTAAAGCCTCATTGAATACAGCCCTGTTGAAGCCAACCTTGGAACGCTCGAAAGCAGAGTGAATTGCCTCTCCTATAAACGGAATGGTTCCCGCTATTTTTTCTTCCGTAGTTGCTAATGTTTTTCCTATAAGGCCAGAATCGCGTACAGCTTGCCCCGGCGTTAAAGGGACGCCGCGCTTAATCAAATCTTTGGCTGCTGCCGTCACACGAGGCGCAAATTTACTGATAGCGCCGCCGCCAACAGCAGATATAGCTCCTGTTTGTGCCGCTGATTCCAATCTATTTTGGAGTCCGCCTTCACCAACACCAGCACCGTAAACTGTTCCTTGCGCTCCGCTTGCTAGCGCTGCTTTAGCGACAGGGCTTTTTATCCCGGACACCCCTGCTTTAACCTTAGAGGCTAACTGCCCTATGCGCCCGGCAGTGGCCACTTGCCCCGCACCGGGAATAAATTGCGCTGCTATCATTGGAACGATTGAGCCTGCTATTTCTGCTCCGAACGCAGCCGCTGGTTCTCGCTCACGATAGTCGTCTACCGCTTTTCTGACTTCAGCCACAACATCCGCATAATCAGCGTCAGCGTCCAGCGCTGCCCGAACCGTTGCTTCTATTTCATCAGCGAATCCAAACGTCAGGCCCTGTGCCCCTGCGCGGGCTAAATCAACGAATGTATTTTGATCTGACGATGGAGCAGTTAAAGCATCAGGATTTTCTATTTCAAGCACTTTAAGAGCTGCTTTTTCGTCAGCGGTTAAAGCCATCTGTTTGCCCTCATTATCTTGTTAATTGTTCGCGGCGGCCTAAAATCGCCCTACTTTCATCTTCCGTAAGTCTCTTTGTACCGCCCCGCAATTTTATATAGGCTGAAAGTTGTGGGACAGAATTTATTTCTCCTATCATCCCAACGCCAATAATAGCATCTTGATTCTTGTATTCATTTTGAAACTGGCGAAAACTTTTATATTCTTTTCCATGAAACTTTTCGCCTTTGGTTCCTCCAAAAGTGCCGAAAGTGTCGAAGTATTCGTTGGCTAACTCTGCTAGTTCTTGCGCCCGTATTCCTGCTCTTTTTTGAAACAAAAGAATCATTTGGTTTGCTGTCGGAGTATTGCCAAAATTAGCAGTAGCTTCGGCTGAGAATAGAAGCTCACGATCTGAAAGAGCGCCCTTTATCAGTTGCGTTCTTTTCAAAACCATCTGATTTAAAGCAGATCGCAAAGTTTGTTGATCTGAAATTTTATCGATATCAATACCAAGCTCTTCTGGATCAAAGCCAAAGGCGTTGCCGATACCAGCAATAGCACTTTTGAAGTTCAGAATGGTTTCAACACCGGTACCAGTAAAGTTTGATTTTCCTGCTATTTCACCACGGGCATAGAGATCTAGTGCCTGTTCAATAATAGCTAGATTTTGCGTAGCATCATCTGCGGCAAATTCTAACTTTTCTAGAGTTTTTCCACGCCCCTTACCAACAGCTTCTCTTTCTGCTTTTGGCCCGGCTAGATTAATGCTTGTTGCAGATGCAGGAGCATATTTCATGCTTACCGGGTTTCCGAATATATCAATGATCTGATGTCCGATAACATTACCTTCAGCATCTTTTTTCACGTCAAGCGTATTCAAAGCTGACACGTCTGCGGGTAAATTTTGCAGAGCCGCATCATATGTCTTTTGTTCATCTGGAGTTAATGCACCCGCTGCCGCTTTTTGGTTTTGCAAAGTACGGACAGTTCTTAGGGCCGTTTGCTGTTTTAGTGTTAAGTCCTGCGCGGCTATAGTTCGTTTGGACAGTTCCATTTGCAACGGATCAGCCCCAGCATCTGCCATCATCTCCGGCGTTATTGTTGTTGCGCCAGCATATTTTCCCATGCTTTGCGATACAGTCGGAACAGACGGGAATATCGCTTGCTTTGCGCGGCTCAGAAAATCAGTAGGCTGTGGCGCAGCGGGAGCGGTTGCAGCCGGAACTCCTTTACCCATTAAGGCTTGCGCTATTGCGGCTTGCGCTGCTTTTTGCTCCGCTTCCCGTTGCTCTGCTGCTGACGACGCCATGCTGCCCCCATAGGCCGCTGTAACGCGCTGCAATGCTTCGGCCAAAGGATTAAACCCATACGGGTTAGCGGGGGCCTGTATTGGCCTTAACGCTTGAGCCTGTAACGTATCAGCAAATCTTCTCCGCCTCTTTATGCGCGGGTCAGCACGAAACATTCCTGAATAATCTACCATCAGCGTGATCCCAGACTTGCTGCCAGCAACGTCGTCGGTATGCCAAGCATCGTGGCCTGTTGCTGCTGCTGGCCTTGGAACCTAGCAAGCCTGTCGGCCTGTTGCGCTGCCGCCAAAGCACCAAGATCAGCCGGAGGTGGCCCCGCCACAGCCGCTAATGGCCCCGGCCCTTGTGCAGCGGCCTGACTGAATGGAGTCGTCCCTGTCAGCATCGCCGATAGCTCAGTCATGGGCTGCTGACGCTCACGCAGACGTTCGGCAATAGCACGATCTCTGGCTTGTTGCGCGAGCGCATACTGATTCTGGGCTTCTGCGATTTGTTGGCTTCTCTGGCCCGTCGCTACATCAAACTCAGTGCCCAGTTCCTGTAGCTGCTGTCCACGGCCCGTGAGAATGTTCCCAAGTATGTTCTGCTGTAGTGTCTGCCCTTGGAATACAGCTTGGCTGGCAAGATCGGCCAACTGATCGTTCTTCTGTTGCCGGAATAGCTCAAGCTCTTGATTAAAGGCATCGGAACCTTCTGGAATGCCGCTGGTAATCAACTGCGTCCGCAAAGCTGCTTCCGCCCTGTCGAACTGCGGGTTCAGACGCGCCGTGGCCCTGTTGAAGAACTCGTCCGCCGCGCCCGTCGTGTAGGTGTTGAGATCAGAGTATCCCGGCAGTTGATAGCTTGCACCGGCTGTTGAATAGGTTGGCTGTGCGCCAAATTGATCGTAGGTAAACGGCGCTGGCTCCCCCGGAAGCCCTGCTGTAGTGAAGGCACCTCTGTCGATCTGCCCAAGACGCTGGGCTGCTAAGTCTTGTACGCCGCGTTGCAGACCTGCTTCCTGTACTCGCAAATCTTCATAGGGCTGCGCTAGGCTGTAAGTCCCCAGATATTGATCTGGCGCAGTCTCCCGAAATGTCGTGGTGCTATACGGCGTAACAAGATCAGGACGTGACAGAGCAGTTTGAAGTCGTGCTGCGTCTTCATCCAAAACCTGTTGATCTTGCTGTAACTGCCCGTAGTTTATAGGCGGCGGTGGATCTGGGCTACTGAACATGTCTCTAATGAAGCCCATAACCTAGCTCCTTTCTTAAAAGCACCGCTGTTCGTTTATAATCAGGCAATTCACGTTCCCAGCCGGGGCGTCCGATAATCTCTAAAAACCGAAAGTTCCGCGCCTTGGCAAAGTCACAGATTTCTTCCTCGATATGCTTGAGTTCTTCCAGATTACCGCCCGCCAGTCCAACTCTCAGGGAATCTCCGAATGCACACGTTACAGCGGCAGATTCGAGTCCCTCAAACAGCGTGAAAGTGCCCTCATCTAAGCCCTGCTCTACTTCCTCACGGCCCACGTCTTCAAATGCTTCCGTCGCCGGAGCAAGCAGCTCCCAGACGTAATCGCTCATCATAAGCCCGCCCCCACTTCATAACGAACGTCTGTCGCAAGCCACCTCACGGACTGCTGTGTGGTGCTGGTTCTAACACGCACGGCGGCGTTCCAGCCAATGTCGGCAACGCTGAACCATGCCTGCTGGGTTGTGACGGGTGCGCCCCACGTTGCCGAATCCCACGTTGCCGTATCCCACGCCGAAGCTATGGAGGACGTTGTGCTGGGCACGAAAGTCGTAGTTCCGTCACGGAAGTCGGTATCGAAGCCGATGCTTACCTCAAGATCGGCATCGCTCGCCATAACGGGACGGATTGCCGTGTACCGTTTAGGCCCGCTTCTGCCCCCGAAGTATATAAACGCCGTCTTGGCGACGGCCTCTATGGCAGCACCGGCGTCATCCGTGCCGCTATCCGCCTTATGAACCTTGGTGTTGCCGCCAAAATATAGATCGCTGTCGTAAAGCGCCCAGACGTAAGCGTTCTGATTGGTAAATCTAGCCCACGCTCCCGTATCCAGATTAACGACATACTGGATGAAATCCCCGCCTGTTGATGCCGGGACATTGATCGCCGCATAGCCGCCCTTCGGATAGATGATTCCCTGCCATCCAAAGACATCTTTGAAGTTGACGACGGAATCGTTGTAGCTGTTGCTGATCTTGTCGCTGATAGCGCGGTTGGGCGCTGCCTCGCCGGTTCCGAGAACCTGCGTCATGGGCAGAAGGCCGTTCTCTGTCACCAGGTAACAGTCTGATCCAACGCGAAGCATACACCGACGCCCTATGGGACGCCCTACCGTGTAAACACCTACAAGGCTCCACTTCGTGGCGTCAGACGGATCAGTGCCGCTGTACATGGCGATTTCGCCCTGATCCGTGTAGAACAGAATGTTGTCGTCCGGGCCGGACCCGCCGTCGCGTGTCCATGTGCTGATTGCCATCAGCTTGCCGCCCTTGCTGAACACGCTGCCCAGATTGACGGATGCAACCGTTCCGGCCACACTGTTCACCGGCAAATAGCCGTATGTCAGGCTATCCGTCAGGACGAAAAACAGCCGCTCTTTGTATACTTCCACATGGATAACATTGGCAGCGGTGATGCTGCTCAGAGTAGGCGTAGCCCATGCGGAGCCGTTCCAGTGGCGCGGTGCGTCTGCACCGTTGCATATGAACAGGAATGATCCACCTGCTGTTGTCATATTCACCCACTGGAACCGGGCATTCGACAGGCTGGTGATGACAGCAGCGCCGACTGAACCGGCACTGGTTACGTTGTAGACAGCAGTGCCGCTCGCAGCAAACATCGTGCTTGTCGTGCCGCTGGCGTAAACCATCAAGCTCTGAACAGTGGACGGCAGCCCGGTGACATGATCGTCGTAACCGTTACGCACCTGAACATGAGAACGGGCCGGAAAGAAGTTATCCAAGCGGATAGCATCGGTTTCCGGCAACAGATCGACAGAATCGCGAGTGTTCAAGCCGCCAATAGGCGACGGCACCGCGTTGCTCTGTCCTGTCATGGCAAGTGGAGAAGTAGCCATCACGCTAAACCTAACGCTTGCTGCTGTCGTTGTCGGCCAAACTGTTCATTAGCCAGTATCCTAGCCAGAATCTCCGGCGGAATATCCGCAAATTGCCTTTCCGTACTATCGGAAACAAACGGCTCCGTTACAGGCGCAGGTTGCGGCGGAACAAATACCTCCTGATTGCCCCCTGCCTGGGGGTCTTGGAAGCTGCCGCTTGGCGTCTCACCTTGGGAAAAGACATCTCCTATAGAAAAATCCGGTAAATCCGGGAATGCCCCGGCGATATCTTCTCCTAAAGCAGTGGTGCGCTGCCCAAGGGGATCAACAACATTTTCGTCAATAAAGTCACCCACAGCAGACGCACCAGCCCTGACGCGACTCCCAAGAAAATCGCCCAACCTGTCTACCGGCGCGGTGACAACATCAAATGCTCTGTTAATAGGATCGGTGACATTAGTTTCAAATCCTCTGAGGGCTGTTCCTATCATTCCTGTGTCCGCTCTAGCGGCATTCCATCCCATTCTCCCCAATGTAGGATATTCACTCATCATCATTGGTAGCCCAATAGCAGGAGATGCAAACCCGGCTACGGTGCCTGCCAGCGCAGGAATCATCCCCATATTCATTCCAGCCGGAACAGACACATCACTGTACGGATCGTTTACCGAATAACCACCCGTTCGATCTGAATGTTGGTTTACAGTAGCAACATCTTCAGTTGTCGCAGTAGGATTGTTATTTGCAAGCGCAGTGCCGGGAGCCTCTGAGCCAATCCCGCCTTTGCTAATGCTGCGTGATAATGCCTCACGCCCCTTTTCTGTATAGGTTGGGGGAGCGGCAGGCTGCCCCCTGTAACCGGCGGGAGGCCCTCTATGTTCTACATAGTCAGGATTTAGATTTATAGCCTCTAGATTTCTAGCTGCTATTTCATGCAGTGCCTCTGGAGGAGCAACAGCAGCCCTTCGAGCAGCCGCCATTTGCCGCGCCATTTCGTTGCGCTCTGCTTTTCCCAGCGGATTTTCTGGCCCCAGATCTTGTACGGCCCTGTCTACATCTGCTCGTGACACGCCCTGATATTCCGAATAACCCGGAAGACCCGGATCGGCAAACCCCATCTCAAAACCAGCGGAACCATACCCTCCTGTTGGGCCTGTCGGATCGGCAATACCCTGATCAACGCCGCCGAATTCTTGAAAGCTGGGAATTCCATTAGCCATATACTGGCCGCCGCCGGGAGCAACGCCCCCGCCGGAAGCGCGTAATTGGAAGCCTTCTTGCGGCGTGATATAGGCAGCAGAATGCCCCGGCGGAGCGCCTCTGTTCAGCGTCCGTGCGAGCATTTCGCCATATAGATCACGCGCCATAGTTACCTTCCGGCACGTTGAGCGCAAGGATAGCCCTGCTTGGGCCGCCCATCCGCAGAATCGGTTTTGCCCCGTCATGTCCGCTGTATTCTTCGATACGGGCCTGATATTCCATGAACTGCTGCTGGAACGGCAGTCCCTTGATTTTAAGAAAGCGCCAGACGACACCCAGAATAACCAGTTCCTCTTCCAGAACGGTAGTCTGCGAGTCGCCGCTGAACTTGTCCGCGTTCGCAGTCGAACCACCGGACGTATCCACCCAGTACTTGGAAACGTATTCAAACTTGACGGATTCACCTGCCGTGGGCGTCGGGTGCATGAGCAGCAACCCGCCACGAATGCGGAAACAGTTGGTGATGCCGCCGCTGACGACGGCCAGAATACGCTGCCATTCGGAGTCTGTGACCGGGCCGTAATAGGTTCTGTCCGTCGTACGGTTCCACATCGTGTTGTTGCTGAAGCGCCCGAAGTCGCTGGCAATCGAAACCATCGTGCCCTGACTTTCAGTAGCCAGAGTCGTATGGCTTCCCTCTTTAATCAAAATCTCCCACTTATACCGTTGGACTTGGGCGCGGCCTTCCTGATTCGCACAAGCCTCAAGCTGGATAACAGACGTATCCGTTGACGAGGTAACCGCATCAGGCGCAGTTATCCCGATAATCTTTGCGGCGTCTTGGCAAATCGTGAGCAGCGTCATCCAACAGCCTGCCTTGGTTTAAGACCGGCCTGATCGGCAAGGTAGTCACGGGCCAGCTTACGCAGATCAACAGTCCCGGCACCCAGACTGCTGACGCTGGCGTCTGACAGTTCTGCCAGTTGCTCGACGGTATTCACATCCTGATCGACCAGAGTCTGCGCCCGTCGTGGGCCGACGCCCTTCAAAGCCGTCAACTCGGTGCCTTGTGGCCTTATATTGGCAGCGATAACCTTCCCGCCGCTTTTCTGGTATGCCGCCAGTTCCGCCGGGAAATGCTCTTCCAGCCATTCAACTTTCTCGGACACCTTGTAGAGTACGGTGTTCGGATCACCGACGCGGCGAATTTCAATAAGATCGGGCTTTTCGTCTTCGCTCGGCAGAAACTCAATCCTGATATTGCTCATAGGCAGTTGTGCGGGGGGTTTTACGCCCCCGCACCTCCTCTAGGTTAGATGTCAACCGCACGCGGCCAGGTTCCCAGGCCGGGAGCCTCGCCGTCGGTTCCTCCACGCGCCGTCGTCAAGCAGATACCGCTGACGTTCGTCTGAGCGGAGGACGTATCGTCAAGCGAGCCAGCTGTTGCGGACGAATACAATTTAACGTCGGCAGCACAGGACGCCAGCACGTTCATCGTGACAACGCCCGTTAGCTGAACCCAGCCATACTCGCCGGAACTGATTGCTTCCGGGGCCACACCAACGATGTGCCCGTCATCAATCAAAGCCTTTGTGCATGGAACACCCGAAAAGGCTTCGGTTACAGTCACGACATCGTACTGCGCGATGGCAGAGCCAGCCGTAATGTAAAGCCAAGTCGAGCTATCGGTTCCCGTCATCCGGGTACCAATAGCTTGCGATGGTGTGGATTCCGTACCGCCGTCGAAGTCAATGCCAACAGCACTTTGAGTTGTGTATGCCATTCGCTCCTCCTACTAGGCTTGGATGATGCCCTGCCGTGCGCGATTGCTGACCGTCATATTTCCGGCCCATGCAACAGGCATGACAAGAGCGTCTTGGTTTACGGAAGCCTTCTCGCCAAGAGGCACAAACTCACGGCCTTCCGCATATCTGAGGAAGAGATAGTCCGTGTTGAGCATGTAAATCTTGTTCGAGGGGCACTGATCGTCGTAGTAGACCGGGGCATCCATGAACATGAGATTCATAAAACCAGCCGACGCCGACTCATCAGATGTAAACCGCTGGTTCGTCTGAAGTGAGGACCAGTAGAAACCAAAGTAGTTGGTATCACCGACAATCACGTCAGGACGATCCGCACCACGGATACAGGCAAGCCACAAGGTATTCATGGCCGTCTGGATTGTGGTAGCGGAAGCAGCTATGCCTTCAGTTGAGAAGTCATACACCTGATTCTGCCAGAACGAGTAGGTTGTGCTGTTGATGCCGCCAACCGTGTTACCCACGGTGCCGGGAACGACAAGCTGTAACCCGCCGAGTTCTTTGGAATCAGTTCCGGTGCCGTCTGCATAGAGCGCCGACGCCATCGTGTTCTTGAGCGATTTCTCAAGGTTCCGAATCCGGCTTTTGAGAAGATTGAAAATCTGCTCGGGGCCGGAGTTCTCGACTTGCTCAAGTCCTGAAATAACCACGTTCCCCGCCAACTGCTTGTAATTAAACTCGGCAGCGGTGAACACGTTACTGGTTGAAGTATCAAGCACCTCGTAACCCGAATACCACTTGGTTGTCGAGTTCGTAGCGTACTCAAGCTCCTGAACGATGGTTCGACCAGTCGCCGGGGACTTGTTGCCCTTTGAGTCGATGTGGCGAAGCAACGCATTGTTGTTCGTCACGTTGTCGGCCATCGTCTTGGAATAACCAGCAAGCGTAGTGGTTACAATCTCCGTATAGGTACTATTTGGAGAGGTAGCCATTTCTGTTTGCTCCCATCATGGGGCAACAGCAGTAACTCTTACGTTCTGGCAGTGTTAATCGTATCGCGTAAAATGTCGTCAAGACCGCTCGACATTACCGCCCCTTTTGGTGGTGCGGTGGACTGGGAAGGCCGCGTTTTCTTGGCTTTATCGACAGCCGCCTTTCGTTTGGCTTCCTCTTTCCTGCTTACGGACGTGCGCTCCTTTTCCAACGTCTCTTTGTAAAGATCGTCGTCAAGGCGGAGCGCCATATCGTATGCCGTCTGCAAGTCCTGTGTCTCTCCGGCAGTTACGAGCCGCGACATCCGTTCACGCAACTTCTCAAAATGGGGACGTTTCCGGTTGCCCTCTGCATCCTTTTCGTTTGCAAAAATATCAACCTGGTCCTCAAGTTGTTTGTAGCGATCCTGATGCTGCGACTGGGCCAACATATTAACTTGCTGTTGCGTCTGGGCCAGTTGCTGTTGCAGTTGCTGTGTATGCGAATCAGTAGAATAGTCTTCTACATAATCCGCGCCCGAATCGCCTGACGTTAGCTGAACATTGTAGTGCTGGGCGAGTTGAGCGATGGCCGCTTGTGGGTTCTGCCGTAGTGCATTGTCATAACTCATAAGACGCGAGATATATTCGGCCTCGCTAATCCCGTGAGCTTGCATCTGCTGTTTGTACGGTGCCAGAACGCCTTGCAAACCCTCTACTTGTTTTCGCTGCTCTGCCAGTTCAGTCGTCTTGCGAGTGAACGCCGCATCACGCTCGCTCTCCCGCTGAAGCATAAAATCTCTCTGCTCATCGGGTAGTTGCTCGAACGCTTCGCGTTGTTCAGCAGGCCATGTTTTCGGTGCAGCCAAGGCATCCGGCGCTGGCTCCGCTTCAGACTCCGGTGCGTCTGTTTCGGGAGTGGCCTCGTCTTCGCTTGCTTCATGGCCCTCGGCGGCATCGTCCGATGAGTCGTCTGCTCCGACTTCGACTTCTTCCGCGCTGGTTTCTCCGGCGATAGCTGGTGGATTTTCTGGAGTGGGTTCCGCATCGCCGTGCGTAAACTCTCCGCCAATGACGCTTTCGAGAACGCCATCGAGTGTCGTCGTTTCTGACGCTGGCCCCGCTTCGGGGGTGCTTGGCTCAGTTATTGACATTTCTTATCGTATCCCAGTTTGAAGGGCGTTCACTTCCCGCCCAGTCATTGCCGATCTGGCGAACATTATGTCTCTTTTCATGTTCGCGCAATTCTGATCTGCTCGTTACATAAGTTCCGTCAACAGGACTTAGAAACGGCTCAATGTCTTTCATAATATTATGAGCCGCCTTTGAAAAGGCTTTTCCGGCGCGTTCCCGCGCTTTTAGTTCGGGCCATTTGATGGCATCGTAGTTCTTACGATATTCAGAACTCATTGCCGGCCCTCCGCGATCCGCAGTTCTGCGTCCAGAATTGCCAAGTCCTCTTTGCTTTGCACACGCTCGCTGGAGGAACGGCTTTTTTCCCGTATTTCTGCCGCTGTAGCACGTTCACGGGAGCTTATATCTGCGAGCTTGCCTTCCTGCTTGAGCTTCTCGCGTTCCAGGTCAGCCGCTATGCGCTGCTGTGCGATGCGCTCTTCCGGTGAAACCTGCTGTTGCTGTTGCGCGGCCTGTAGCTGCTGCATGACAGCGGCTTCGGTTTCATCGATAACATCCTCGAACTGTCTGCCGACTTTCCACGCACCGGAGACAAACTTCAGTATCTGGAACGCAATGGGCGTCAGTTCCGGCGCTGCGCGTGTTGCCTCGATTGCCTGCACCAGATAGCCACCCATGACATTGGCGAATTCTATGCGCGTCCGTTTTATCTGTTCCTCGTCGGCAAATACGGTGCTGTCCGTTTCCACGTCGATCTGGTAGCTGCGTAGCTTATCGTTACGCATGATCTCCACCATCTCGTCCGTGATGGAGATGCCCGTCATGCGTTCCAGAACTTCCGGCTCGTAGTTCTCTGCAATCAGTTCGGCTTTGATACGGAACAGATCACGTATGTATTTGGAGATATCTTCTTGGCGCAGGCGCAAACGCATGGAGCCGTATTGTGCTTTTAGCTGTTGGGCTGTTGCGCTTTCGCTGGCTTTTGTGCCGCCGCCGCGAATAATGTCCGAAATCCCCGTGATCTCGTAAATAGTCTGGAGAACCTGTCCGCGCTGGTTGTAAAGCCCAGCCAGAACCTGCGTGATCGCCGAGATGTCCTCAGTCTGGAAGGCCCCGGCCAAGCCACCCTTCTGTGCCAGATTCGAGAAGTTATCGCTTGGAACGAACTCGTTATCCGTTGCGTTTGCAAGGTGTGCCAGCTCAGGAATGCTGGAATCGTAAACACCCCGGCGCTTCAGCCCTTCTATCAGGAAAGTTATCCGGGTTGTTACACGATCAAGCTCGTCCGCCTGATCCTGGTAAAGCGTGAACTCCGGCACCGGAACGGATGTATTGTTAGTGCGTACAGCTATCAGGGGCGTCGGACAGGGAAAGAAATTCTCCAGCGTGTACGGATCGTCATCGTCCGCCAGCACGTCCTTGTATCCGGTAGCCACGAACAGGCGGCGGCGTTTTACCTTATCCCAGATTTCCCAGACTTCGGCGCGGTTGTAGAGTTCATCAATGTCAGAAATGTCTTCACGCTCCGGCATCCAGTTCAGCGGCACTTCTTCCGCATGATCGAACCCGCGCCCGACAAGCTCTTCGCGTGTAAACAGAT
>Ga0209434_1000722_pt1 | contig 15469 bp, 15 predicted proteins | sample ETNvirnome_2_300_FD_184068 | JGI IMG/M metagenome (GOLD analysis project Ga0209434, IMG submission 184068) | Marine viral communities from the Pacific Ocean - ETNP_2_300 (SPAdes) (version 2) | ecosystem: Environmental > Aquatic > Marine > Oceanic | place: Pacific Ocean | collected 2013-06-22
CTGAGCGAATCAATATTGCGCTTTATCACGGCTCTGTGTCTGGCGTCAAGACCGACACCGGCTGGGTGATGACTCACGGAGATCACGACGTGGGCATTTTTGGTGGTCACGACTACGCTATGCTTGGAGATATTCACAAGACAAATCAGATCTTGGATACCGAAGGACGCGTGAGGTATTGTGGCTCAACTGTTCAACAGAATCACGGCGAGACAAATGACAAGGGGTTTTTGATTTGGGAAATTGAAGACAAAGAAATGTTTCGCGTGAGTCACCATGTTTTGCTTAACCCGAAGCCATTCGTAACAATAGAACTCACGCCAAAGGGGCGAATGCCGAGGGGGACAACCGTCCCAGCTAGTGCCCGTTTACGTCTTGTGAGTAACAATAACCTGCCGCTTGATGTTATGCGTAAAGCTGTAGAGGTCGCTAAGCATCGTTTTAAGCCCGAGAGTATTGCGTTTCTTAATCGTGCAGCCGGCGTACGCGGCACAGTCGAGATTGGCGCAGGCTTCAAGGTAGAGAATCTGCGAGACAAAGGAGTTCAGGAAAATCTTATTCGTGAGTACCTAGTGGATTACCAGCCAAGTGAGGAAATGCTTGAGAGAGTTTTTGAACTCAATCGTAAATACAACTCACAGATTGAAGAGACGGAAGAGGTTGCTCGCAACATAAATTGGAACATCAATAAGTTTGAATGGGATAACTTGTTTAACTACGGCGAAGATAATACTATTAATTTTTCCAACTTAAACGGTATTGTAGGTATTTTTGGCAAAAACTATTCTGGAAAGTCTAGTATTATCGATGGGTTACTGTACACCATGTTTAATACAACTTCAAAAAACGAGAGAAAGAATTACAACCTTATTAATCAAAATAAGAAAGTTTGCCGCGGCCGCATAGAACTGCAGGTTGGCGAGAACACCTATACTATTGAGAGATCATCTGAAAAATATATTAAGAAGCTTAAGGGCGAAGTTACCAATGAAGCGCGTACAAACTTAGACTTTAGCGGCCTTGACCCCGCTATAGGAGAGGAAATGAGCCTTAACGGTACCACCCGCAACGAAACGGATGCCCATATTCGTAAACGGTTCGGTACAGTGGAAGACTTTTTACTTACCTCTATGTCAAGCCAGCTCGATAGTTTGTCGTTCATTAAGGAGGGCTCTACAAAGCGGAAGGAAATTTTGGCTAAGTTCTTGGATTTAGACATTTTTGAGAGAAAGTTTAAACTGGCTCACGAGGATAGCGCCGACCTTAAGGGGCTCATTCGACGTGTTGGAGAGACTAACTACGATAATGATATTGCTTTGGCTGAAGTGAGCCGCGACGAGGCAAAAAAAGAATTGGAGCAAGAACTCCAGATCGTCGCTCAGTCGCGAGAAGGTCTCTCTCTAGCTGAAGAAGAATATGTGTCACTGACCGAACAAATTGAATCCATTCCCGCCGAGCGATTGGACATTAAATTGCTTTTGGAAGATAAAAGTTCATTGGAAGAGAAAATCGAGGACACCAATATTAATATTATTGAGTTAAAGCAAGAAAACAATGGATACGATAAAAAACTTAAAGAATATGATGATTTTCTCACCACGATTGATATTGAAGAACTCCTTGAGAAGAAAAAACAATACGACGAATTTAAGCAGAAATATGATGACACTGTCAACCGGGCCCGCCTCATGGACAACGAGTACAGGGGCCTAAGTAAGAAAATCGAGCTGCTGGACGAGGTTCCCTGCGGAGATCAATTTTCCAGCTGTCAGTTTATTAAAGACGCTCACTCAGCTTCCGTTGACTTACCATCTTTGGAAATAGATATAATCGCGGAGATAGAGGACGCCAAGAGCTTCAAAACAAAGATTGTATCAGTGAACTCGTCCGAGATGATTGCTGTGATTGATAGCTATAACGCTACTATTATTAATAAAAACAATATTGAAATTGAAAAGCGAGACAATCGAGTTTCTATCGAGCGCCTTTACGCTAAAATCAAGTCATACCGTAGGTCATTAGAAGAAGCACAGGCCAAGATTCAGCTGTACGAAGAGAAGAAAGACTTAATTAAGAACATCGAGTGTCTTCTATCTTCCCGGCTGGAAGTTGAAAAAACAATTGAGTCCCACAAAGAGTCCATCATTTCCCTAGAAGAGCTAATAAATAATCATCATCGACAAATTGGGTCTCTTGAACAAAAGGTCGAAACACTGTATGAAAAGAAAAAAGAAATGCTCGATATACGAGAAGAGTATGCCTCTTACGATTTGTTCATGCGATGTACACACTCGAATGGCATAGCCTATGATATTATTAAAAAGAGGCTTCCAGTCATCAATAATGAAATAGCCAAGGTCTTAGCTAACATTGTCGATTTCGATATCTTTTTTCAGGAAGATGGTCGAAAGTTGGATATCTTGATTAAGCACCCGAGCCACGAACCTCGCCCCATTGAAATGGGTTCCGGAGCCGAAAAGACAGTTGCTGCCATGGCCATTCGCTTGGCACTTCTTTCAGTTTCATCGTTACCTAAGGGTAATATTTTTATTCTCGACGAACCCGGAACGGCCTTAGATGCCGAAAACACGGAAGGATTCATTCGAATTCTGCAATTGATTAAGATGTATTTTAAGACTGTTATATTAATTTCCCATGTTGACTCATTGAAAGATATTGTTGACGTCGAGATTACGATCGATAAGACTGGCGGCTACGCATCCGTGCGTCAGTGAACTCTTAGGAGAGGTCCGTGAACCCGGTGTTACTTAGAGCAACGGGCCCGATAGATATTCCATAAGCTTGTTCAAAGAAATTATTGAGCGCTGTGTGCTTAAGTTGGTCGTCGCCGTTGTACCACATCCATGCTAGCATATTGCCAAAGATGGAGATAGATGCCATGGTGGTACGTATGTCTTCTTCGAGCCACTTGAGTTGTTCAGCGGAAGGTGGCGCCACATCTAGATCCAACAGAAGTGCCAAAGAATATAGAACATACCAGTTAGACTTCTCGTAGGCTGTTTTGGCTTGGATAAATATTTTTTCAAAATGTGCTGTCTCTCTTGGAGATAACCCTCTAGCCTGAGCTTTATCGGGATGCGTAAGAGCCGCAATTTGTCGGTACAGTTTTTTTATTTGTCCCGTCTTCTCGCCCCCGGGGACTGGACCTGGTTCTTCTTCTGCTGTGTATTCGGACTCCGCTAAAGAGATGTCTGAAGATTCATCGTCTGGTGCCTCCTCGTCCTCTTCTATGTCAGCCGCTTCCGCGGCGGCCTTAATTTTCTCTTCCTGTTCTGTCTGTAATTTTTTATCATGATCGCGGATTTTTTGTTGTAATTCGGGCGATAAGTTTTTGATCTCGGCGGCAACTTCTTGACTAAACAAGGTTTTTGCTTCACCTATAAGTTCCTCGTGGTACTCTAAATCCGCCTGCACAAAATCAGCCTTCTTTAATAATTTTTGAAACCTTAATTTAAGTTGTTTTGACATCCTTTCTATCCCGAGCTAATTAGTAGAGGAGGTGTATTAAGCATGAGACACATTTTAGACAAAGGGCTTCAAAAACTTATATCCCGAAAGTTATTGGCTTGGACCACGGCTACGAGTTTGCTTCTCTTTTCGGACTTAACGTCTGGCGACTGGGTTATTATAACTACTGTTTATATTGGCGGACAAACTATCATTGATGCGGTGGCTAAGCTAAAGGGCTATAAATAATGACTTGGTTGAAAGTTAAGCATGCTGCGAAGAAGGGTTTCCTTTTAGCTAAAAAGTTTTGGTGGGCTCTCCTTCTAGGCGCTGCTTTTATAATAGTAGCGCTCATCGCCGCACTCACTCGCAACGCCGCCTTTCTCAACGGCCTTCTTGATTTGATGGATTCAAAGCGGGAAGCCCACCGGAAAGAGATGGAAACATTAGCCGATATTCATAACACCGAAGTCACCGAGAAGAGCGCTCGACTAGAAGAGCACCTGAGGCGAAGGGCGGAACTTGAAGAGGAATTTAAAAAGAGAGGCGAAACTTTAGACAAAGACAAAGAAGCGGAACTTAAAAGATTGGTTGATGAGAGCTATAATGACCCAGAGAAACTAGCCAAGGAACTCGCTAAGGCATTTGGAATGGAATAATGGTTAGAAAAATATTAGCAATCTATTTGGCCGTCTTCATGATATCACCACCGGTGCTCATGGCGGCCGATATTGAACCCTCCCCGGAGTACGTTATCCTTCCAATAGAGGCTGGCGATATTGTGCCCTTCGATGGGGTCCTCCTTTCTCTTGACGCAGCTGCCAAGATAGTGACTGAAAAGAAATTTGAAGATGCCGAATGCGAGCTACGAATAGGATATGAACTTCACATTCAGGAAGAAAAGTATCAACTTCAGCTGGATTACAAAGACATCGAGATTACTTCGTGGAAAGATAAGTACGAATCTATGATGATTTTAAAGAGTGCCGAAAATGATCGGTTAACTGATTTAGTCGTCAAACAAAGGCCGGGAAAAGATCCGTTTATGATTGCTCTCGGATTTGGAATTGGAACACTTACTTCGTTGGGGATCTTTGCATTGTCAACGGAGATTGTTAAGTGAGTATACCCGAGGTACAATCTAGAAGTCGCCTTCTTGCGTTTCTTAAAAACTTCTTTGCCGAAAAGAGCAGTACATCGAAGGCTGCCCCGACCGACGCTTCATATCTTACCCTTGGTACCAATGGAGATCTGAGTGCAGAACGAGTTTTAACAGCCGGTGATAATATAACTTTCACCGATGGAGGCGCCGGCGGAACCCTTACTATTGATGCGTCTGGCGGCGGTGGCGGTGGCATATCTTGGGACGGTTCAACCGCAGACGGTGTTGCTACCTACAAGAATGCCTCCGAAGCGAGCGTTGAGGCTAATCTTACTTTTGACGGAACAACTTTAGCTCTCGCCGGCAACCAAACAATCATCACAAGCAACGAGGGCCTAACAAACGACCGCGCTCTTTTTGTCCAAAACACGGCGGATCATTGTAATATCGAAATCGACGCCGCGGCAAGCCACGAAGCTAATATTGTATTCAGTGAAAATACGTCGATCAAGTGGGCCATTGGGAATGCGGAGAGTAATGACGATCTGCAGTTTCGAATAAATGGGTGGGCCCAGAAAGCAGCTTTATCCCAGACAGGAGACCTTCAAATTGATGGAGACCTAACTGTAACAGGAAATGACATTAAGGGTTCTGGCGGAACAGTCATCACAATGGATGCCACCAATGATGTGAATCTGGCCGGCGATTTAACTGTAAATGGTGGAGACTTGTTCATCAAGAGTACCGCTGTCGCAGATTTGTTTTTTAGAAGGGAGACTGCCTCGCTTGTGGATGGAGATGATCTTGGTAATATTATTTTTCAAGCAACAGAAAATGGAACTAACATTGCGTGGTCCCCCGCCGTGATCAAAGCAGAGTGCTCTGAGACTTTTGTTGAGGGATCAAATGAAGGGACGAGATTGAAATTTTTGACTACGCCGAATGGAACAGCTGCGTCGACTACCAATATGATCCTGGATGGAAATGGTAATCTTGATATCGACGGCGCCCTAACTCTGGGCGCGGGGGTAACGTCAGCTCTAGGTAGTGAAATAACCACCGATCTTAGTACCGTAGATGAATGGACCAAGGTAGCCGAGGCTGACTTAAACGATCCCCTCTACGCGTCGTACCAGATGGCAACCGCAACAATCAACGTTTTATTGGTTGGTTATGAGGGCTCTGAAGAAATGTATTTAGCTACTTGCAATATATTGGCGCATAAATACGGGCCGACCAAATCCCACCTTCAAGTGGATATCATACAGGACGAAGGATCTGTAGCCTGGGACACCAGTGATTTTAGTTTAACCCAAAATACTTCAGTTGCTGAATTGTGGGTGAAGGCCCCCGCGGCAAATCATACTTGTTATGCGACAATCACTAATGGCACCACTGGCGGGAACACACAATCTCCCAGTGCGGCAAAATCAGATTGGATACTGACCCCCAATCAAACTTGGGGTTCGCTTGTGCCTCTAACAGACACAGCAACCACCACAAACGTCAAAAAAAGGTTTGATAGTCTTGTAATAGATAGCGACCTAACTATGGGCGCGGCAACATCTTATATCAGGGATGCCCAGGGACACCAGAGAATTAGCATCGCCGGTACCGGCGATATTGTTCTGTACGATGCAAGCGGCGGAACAGAGTTTACAGTAACAAATGGATCGTGTACAGTTAGTGGGGATCTTTTTGTCAATGACTATGCTCGAATTGATGCGTTGCGAATCGGGACAACTTCGCTCGACCCGGGCGTTGATGGTAACCTCTATATTGAAGGCGCCACTACTGCGGTCGGACAGATCACACCGGGCTTTGATCCTGGACTTATAGCACAGCAAATTTTAGATCCTTCAGGCTATGCGCTGTATGGCATAGTAGAAGATTTATCTTATTTGCGTAGAGTGGTCTGGCACACCGGCGACACCAGCTGCACTGACCCCAGTGTTACTTTCACAGCACCAGTAAGCGGAAGAGTTATGGTGGAAGTTAGCTGCTATATGGACAACGCCCCCAGCCCCACCTATGTATATGCCGCGCTTTCTACTTCGAGCGGAACTAAGATCACCACCACCGACGCATCAATTGCCGGAGTACAGAAATTTGTTTGGGGTCCTGACGAGGCCGACAAAGGTACGCGGGAGTTTCGCTTCTACGTAGGGGGCTTGAGCGGCGGCTCGAGCTACACTTATTATTTATATCTGCGTATAACCAATACTCAAACGACTCGTGTAATATGTGGCGGCGACTATCCTGTGTTTGAGATGTCAGTGCGGCCCACCCTGGCGGCCGCGGATGTATATAGCGCCTAGGCCAGAACAAATTTATGAAAAATAAAGACCCCAACTACATTGCCAAACTAGAAAAAGCCATAACTCAAAAGTATGGTGAAGAGGCAATCAACAACCCATCCCGTTTTTGGTCCGAGGACAAAGAAAAAGAATACATCCAGCAGTCTCTAGAAGAGCGACAGAAGTTCGCTAAATTGTCTGAGACGCAAGACAATGTAGAACAAGACGGATTTTTAATAAACAAAAAACTACTTAATAGAGATCATAATAGGACTTGTCCTGTTTGCGAAAAGTATTCTTTTCATCCGCGTGATGATTTGTATATGAATAAGTTCGAAGCTTGCTTCGAGTGCTATATACAGTACATCGACATGCGGGAAGAAAGATGGGCAAGCGGCTGGAGACCTAATAAGGAAGAATAACATGGCAACAGTATACGAAATCATTCAAGGAATCAATCAGGCAGCAGCTAATGGAGCTTGGGACGGCGCACACGAAGAGTCACTGCAGGCAGACGGTAAAGCACGCGATGCTGGACTTAAGAGGCAGGATGGTCATTATATTAATGACCGCCGCGTCATGGACGGATTCGGTGTTAAATTTCATGGACCCATCTTACGTCTCACCTACCAGGCTGAGACCCGAATCAAAGAGGTCCAAGATTCTGGTTATGAGAATGAAGTTGGCCGACAGCTTCAGGAGATCATTAAGTTTCTCAAAAAGGAATATAAAGCAATCACTGGAAACACGCTCACATTAACCAAAGAAGGCGACCATCACATTCTGGTCCAGCGAATCTCTAACTATCGAACGGACGTTCAGGCCCACTGTGATTATCGAATCGGTGGCCTAACCGATGTGGTTGAGGTGAATAAGGGCACGGACGAGGAGCGCTTAAAGGGTGCCATTGAAGATTGGCTAGCCCTAGGGCCCAAGAATAAGCGACCCAAGAACGATAGCCGCAAAGGCAAGTAAGAGATGCTATGGGGAATGTCCTCACCAAGCAAGAAATACTAAAAGAGATCGTTAAAGCCGGCAAGGACCCGGTTTATTTCACAACCAATTACGGGCGCATCTCCCACCCTCAAAAGGGTACGATTCCCTTTAAGGCATATGATTATCAAAATCAGCTCCTAAGAGACTTTGTAGATTACCGCTTCAACATTATACTTAAAGCGCGCCAGCTTGGTATATCAACGATTACCGCCTCTTATGTAAGTTGGTTAATGCTGTTTCATAAAGACAAGAATATTTTAGTGGTGGCCACTAAGCTTCAGACTGCTACAAATTTAGTTAAAAAAGTAAAAGCGCTAATCAAGAACTTGCCCCAATGGATGCAGATTGCTTCAATTACCGTTGACAACCGAACATCGTTTGAATTGTCTAACGGATCTCAAATTAAGGGATCTTCCACTTCCGGCGACGCCGGCCGTTCAGAGGCACTCTCCCTCCTGGTAATTGACGAGGCTGCACATGTTGAAAAGCTTAGCGAGTTGTGGACTGCCCTATATCCTACGTTATCCACGGGTGGTCGATGTATTGCGCTATCAACCCCGAACGGCGTAGGTAACTGGTTCCATCAGAACTGTGTCGAGGCTGAAGCAGGCACTAATGATTTTTATATGACGACCCTTATGTGGGAAGCTCACCCCGACCGTGATAAAAAATGGTTTGAAAAAGAGACGCGCAACATGTCTAAACGTCAGATTGCGCAAGAGCTCGAGTGTAACTTTAATGTTTCAGGCGAGACCGTCATTCACCCCGACGATATTCAGTGGTACCTGGAGAGGACAGTCGCTCCGGAATATCGTACCGGCTTTGATAGAAATTATTGGATCTGGAGACGGTATGACCCAGAAAAAACTCATCTGGTTGTAGCCGATGTGGCCCGGGGCGACGGCAAAGATAACAGCGCGTTTCACGTATTTGAGCTAGAAACAATGGAAGTTGTAGCCGAATATGTTGGGAAACCCACACCAGAAGAGTTCGCCGACATATTATATAACGTGGCGGGTGAATACGGCAACCCCATGTTGGTTATAGAAAACAACAACATAGGCTATGCAGTACTTAAAAAACTGCTCGATAAAGGGTATCCTAATATATATCATTCTACTAAAGGCGATCACCAATATGTGGACCCCGTCGCAGCCCAATGGCAATCTAATGTTATTCCAGGATTCACCACATCTTCCAAAACACGGCCTCTTATTGTTGCCAAAATGGAAGAGTTCATGAGGAACAAACTAATTAAGATTAACTCAAGTCGTCTGCTTTCTGAAATGAAAACATTTATTTGGCACTCGGGAAGACCCCAGGCGATGAGAAGTTATAATGACGACCTCGTCATGTCGTTTGCGATAGGGTGCTGGGTGAGGGATACGGTGATTGTGGAGAGTCAAAAAGATATAGAGTACAGCAAGCAGTTTTTGTCGGCGATCACCACGTCTAAGACAACTATCTCCACTACGATTCCGGGAATGCGAGACCACAAGCTCGCTTCCGAAACAAAAAGGACTGAGGGTGCTGAGGAATTCAATGAACAATACCTTGGACTCATTAAGGGCTAGAAAGTAAATTATGGCTACAAACGAAAAGAACAACAGAAACCCGGCATCCCCGTTATTTAAAAGATTAACGCGGTTACTTTCGGGCCCAATTGTAAATTATAAAGCACAGATCGCACGCCAGGAACGCCGCGATGACATGGACAAGTATCGGTATCGCTTCCGCTCCATGAGCGGCCAAGAGTTTAAGCGCGGCGATACGAACATGTCCCAGCAGTACAATATGTTCACCTCGGCCGCCTTCCGTAACCAGAATCGCGCCGAGCGTTATACTGACTTTGAACAGATGGAATACATGCCGGAGATTGCTTCTGCGATTGACATTTATGCTGACGAAATGACCACATCCAACGAGTATGATCAGCTTCTTAATATTTCATGTATGAATCTAGAAATTAAAACAATTCTTCATTCGTTGTTTTATGACGTCCTCAACATTGAATTCAATGCTTTTGGCTGGGCGAGATCCATGTGTAAATACGGAGACTTCTTTTTGTATTTGGACGTTGATGACACACTGGGCATTACTTCCGTTATTGGTTTGCCAAACAATGAGGTCGAGCGCCTCGAGGGGCAAGACCCCACTAATCCCAACTATGTGCAGTATCAGTGGAACGGCGCCGGCATGACCTTTGAAAACTGGCAGGTTGCCCATTTCCGTATTTTAGGTAATGACAAATACGCTCCTTACGGAACATCTGTCCTCGACCCCGCTCGCCGAATTTGGCGTCAGCTTCTTCTTCTTGAAGACGCCATGATCGCCTATCGCGTTGTCCGTGCCCCGGAACGTCGCGTGTTTAAGATTGATGTGGGCAATATCCCTCCGCAGGATATCCCGCAGTATATGGAAAAAGTGAAAACCGAGATGAAGAGAAACTCTTTGGTCGATGCTAATACTGGCCGCGTGGATCTTCGCTACAATCCTCTGTCTTTAGAGGAGGACTATTTTATTCCTATGCGCGGAGGTGTTGGTTCCGACATCACTTCTCTCCCAGGTGCCAAGTCCCTCGACGATATCGAGGACGTTAAGTATCTGCGCGACAAGTTATTCGCTGCCATTAAAATCCCGCAATCCTACCTTACTAATCTGGAAGGAGCCGACGAGGATAAAACCACTCTGGCTCAGAAGGATATTCGTTTTTCTCGAACGATTCAAAGACTGCAGCGCTCGGTCGTTGCTGAGCTGGAGAAAATTGCTGTGGTTCATCTTTATACATTAGGCTTCCGCGGCGAGGACCTAATTGGTTTTGATCTGACGCTTAATAACCCTTCTCGTCTCGCCGAGCTCCAACAGCTTGAATATCTTCGCACCAAGTTCGACGTCGCCAACGCAGTTCCGGAAGGCACCTTTAGTAAGCGCTGGATTTCTCATAATATTTTGGGCCTTTCAGACGACGAGTTTCTGCGCAATCAACGCGAGTCTTTTCACGATCGCAAGTATCAACAAGCCCTTGAGTCTGTTACCGAAGAAGGCGCCGAGGAGGGACTCGGTGAGGAAGGTGGCCTAGGCGATCTTGGCGGCGACGATATGGGCGATCTTGGCGGCGAAGATATGGGGGATCTTGGCGGCGAAGATATGGGGGGTGACGAAGGTGGCGACTCGGCCCTCCTGGCCGCCCCAGGACGCCGCGAAGATGACGTTCGACAATATGAAAAGAGCAGTTATAGCGCTAAGAATGGCCGCAGCGACAAACGCCGCAAATACGCCACTGGGCCCCACCGCCGCGAAGATTGGGGCCATAAGCCCGAGACCGGAACCCTCCGCAGTCAGCGAGTACGCACCCCCGGATCCATTAGTATGGCCGACTTCAAGTCCTTAGTTGGTCTAGAAGAAAGAAAAGCAGCTACTTATACTAGGAGCGAGATTAATTTAGCAGAGAACACATCACGAGTAAGACTGTTGGTGGAAGAGCTAGAGAAAAAAGAGGCAGAAAAAGATGAAACACAATAAAAAGAGAAATACAGCGTTTATTTATGAGACCCTCACTCGGGAACTCACTCGTGCTATTGTTGAGAAAAAGGTCCATCGCAAGAATAAGATCGTCGCACTGCTCAAAGAACACTTTACAAGAGGCAGCGCGCTAGCTGATGAATTAGAATTATATAATGCCCTTTTAAATACGACGAATATTCAACGTCCGGTAGCTGAACGGCTTCTTCACGAGACTAAAGGCGCCTACCAGATCCTCGACGAGAATACTATTTTTAATGCTCAGTCAGAACTTATTAAAGCCATTAATAAGGACCTGGGACAAGATACCTGGAAGAGCTTCGTTCCTAATTTTAAATCACTGGCATCTGTCAGCACAATTTTTAGTTCTAAGGGCAGTCTTAAAAAGCGTGTTCTTTTTGAACAGGCGATTATTGATCGCATGAGTACGCCTCATAGTGGAGATACTACGGCCGCTCTCAAACCACTTGACAACTTGACTTATAATTCTTTTATTAAGAAATTCAACGTTAAATATGGAACTTTGCTTCAAGAACAAAAAGATCTTTTAAATCAATATATTGCAAGTTTCGCTGATGATGGTTTCGAATTACGCGTGTATCTTAACGAAGAGCTATATCGTCTAAAGGGCGCCCTTACTTCCATCGATAGAGGTTCGGTTGCCCCACTGATAAGTAAAAAGATGGAGAGTGTGGAAGAATATTTAGAGAGCTTCCGCCGTCGCGACTTCGACGAGACCGACCTGAGTAAAATACTCAAGACTCAACAACTAGTTCAGGAGTTTGCATCTCATGATCACAATTAAAGTAGGCGGCCCCCAGGCCACAGTCGAATTGAATGCCCGCCGCGCGCTCGACGGGTCTCTTCTTATTATGGACCACAAAGCCATTGATATTGCTGTGATGCCTGATCAGCTTAAGGTGGTCACCTTTCCGAAGACCACCTCCACTGAGGATGTCTACGATTATCAGAACAGGCTTTTTGAGATGTTGGCCGACAAGGGAATTGTTGAACGAGGGTCCATCCAAGGAGGCAGTGTTTTTCGTTCCCTAGAAGGTGTCATAATGGAAAGCGAGCAAGTCAACTCCCTCCAAGCTGCGGTATATGTTATATCCGAGTTCTTATCTTACGAGGCGCGCCACGAAAAGGTTGCGGATGATTACGAGAAAGAGCTGGAAAATATGTATACCCACCCAGACCAGACCGATACAACTGAGTACGGTGAGGTCCCACACTATGCTGAGAAGGGATCGATGCGTCCCGGTTATTACTATTACCCGCTGAGGAATCGATATTAATGAGGCTTATAGTGGAAGCCTGCGGGCGCCGGCGGACTCCTTTAGTCTGTCTGTAAAATAGAAAAGAAGGATTAATGGAACTATTACATTTTATACTTGCCGCTTACGGCATGACATTTATTATTATACACGGACATATCTTTAACAAGATCCGTCCACCTTGCAAATCGATGTGGGGATTCGGCCGGCTATTCCATTGCCATTTGTGCATGGGATTTTGGGTTGGCGTGTTTCTATGGGGCATAAGTCCATATACAGAACTATTTAGTTTTAGCAATCAGCCTATGACCGCATTTATGTGCGGTTGTATTAGTGCTGGAACATCATACTTCTTGAGTATGTTGGTAGAAGATTACGGGATCCGAGTGACCCATAAAGGAGGTGAGCAATCATGAAAAAATGGATGATCCAACCAGTTCGACGATGCTGCTCAGGCAGTTGACTACTTTAAAGGAATAAGATAATGGCACGCAGAAAAAATGTAAAAAGAATAGATCCAAGATACTTCTTGAACGAGACAGTCAATCGCGACTTGCGGCTCATGCTGGAAGTCGAGGGTCCAAAGCGCGCACTTTCCCAGTGGGCAAAAATGTTCCCCGATGCCGCGGCAGCCTTAGAAACTGTCGGCGCAACGCTTAACGATATCTTACAAGCCCTTACGAAAGATTCGTATGATCCGGAAATGGGATTAGACACGCGCGGCGACGTTGAACGACCATCGTCTCCTCGATCGACAGATCAAACATCACAAGGGCGCCCACCAGGGTTCCCTCACAAATTCGAGGAATAAGATAATGGCACGCAGAAAAAATGTAAAAAGAATAGATCCAAGATACTTCTTGAACGAGACAGTGAATCGTCTGAGCGAGGCTGAAGGTGAAACACCACAAGATGTTGCGGCAAGAATCAGCAACATTCCGGGATCAATGAAATTCGGAGCGATTGATGATCTTCATAATATGAAGGACGGTAGCGATGAGATGGCATCATATTATCCTCACGTTCAAGATCTAGTGGCTTTCGCGACCGAAGTACTAGAACTATTAGGCGAGATATAGGATTTAAACAATGCCCCAGCTTCTCCGAGAATTTTATGAACTATGCGAAGGCGGCGTCTGTCAGGATTTGCTGACGGAAGCCGAGAAGAGGTTCGTGCGTGATGGTGGAATGATGTTGTCTGGGAAATTGCAGGAGGCGGAATGCGACAATGGCAATGGGCGACGCTATCCTATGGGGATAATGGAACGAGAAGTTCAAAAATATAAACAACTTGTCACTGACAACCGAGCTCTTGGCGAGCTAGATCACCCTGATTCCTCCATTATTAACCTGGCCAACGTATCTCATTTAATGACTGAAGTGTGGATGGATGGCGCCTCTGTGATGGGCAAAGCCAAGGTTCTTAATACTCCCTCCGGTCAGATCCTCAAAGCCCTTGTTGAGTCTGGAGTCAAGATTGGGATTTCTTCCCGCGGAATGGGATCGGTTCGAGAGCAAATGGGTAAAACGATCGTTGAGGACGACTTCCAACTAATTTGTTTTGACATTGTCTCGGAGCCCTCCACCCCCAATGCTTTTATGGGGCTCTCAGAAAATAAGCTGATGAACGAACGCGTTGAAAAAGATAACAAGATTTTAACTCTATTAAACGATATTGTTGGAGACTGAGACCACCATGAGTTCTTCGGATAGCCTAAAAGAACAGGGAAAAAGTCTGAAGAGTGCTCTCTCGCAGACAGCCTCAAAGGTGCTGGACCCCGCAAACATAGCCCATGCGGCTCGACAACAACTAAACGAGCCGGACGAAAATGAATTACGCTCCATACTCGCCCTCCTTGTAGGCGATGAGAACGCGGAATGCGCCGAGGCTCTGTTGAGCGCTTTACTTTTGCTGGCCGCCGATTCGGCCGAGATTGCCGCGGCCATCTCTACCCTTGATAGTCCCCTCCCGATGGATGTCCAGGGCCCAGTTTTAGTTTTATTACAAGATATCATTAATGTCGCTCTCGTCTTACCTCCCAAGTGTATGGAGGACAGTGAAATATCTTCAGCCTTCAGAGACGCATATGACGTTATCCGACTATCGCGCCAAAGTGGCGGTGTTAGTCAACGAGGCGGCCTAACTGCTGACGAAGATAGTGCCATACGACAGCGCATGGTTGATCTGATTGAAGGGATGCGGGGCATGGAGATACTTCAAAAGTATCCGGGCCTCTCAGAGCAGTTGGCCGACCGGCTTGTGGGGGTGGCGCAGCAATATGACGTTACAACTCAAATTGATTTTGTTTTAACGTTGCTGCCGGAGGACGCTCTTAAGAGGATAGACGAGGCTCTAAATATGAAAGCTTCTGAGCTCCCAGGAGCTCAGTTTCTAGAAAAACTAAATCAGTATGAGGAAAAGATAGGCTTAGATATTCTGCCGAATAATCTTGGAGATGAATACGCGGTAGATTTAGTTATCAAAGCCGCGGGAATGACGGGCCTCCTTCGTAAGGAAGACACGCAGTCGCTAGGTCGCCTGACCCGAGTCTTACGCGTACAAATGATGGCAGCCCGCGCACGTACACCCCTACAGCGGATAGCGTATTTTGTTTATCTCCTGAAGCGCGACACCCAGCGTCCAGTCATTGACGTCGGCTCTGAGCCAGACTATCAGCCTCTTCCTGGTACGATCGCCGCTCCCCCGGTTCGTCCCGATCGACAGCGCGACACTCGCTATGACCGCATACAAAAGATAAAGGAAGAAACTCAAAGAATGAAGGTATTGGCAGGTATAAAATGAAAAA
>Ga0209434_1000724_pt1 | contig 15457 bp, 20 predicted proteins | sample ETNvirnome_2_300_FD_184068 | JGI IMG/M metagenome (GOLD analysis project Ga0209434, IMG submission 184068) | Marine viral communities from the Pacific Ocean - ETNP_2_300 (SPAdes) (version 2) | ecosystem: Environmental > Aquatic > Marine > Oceanic | place: Pacific Ocean | collected 2013-06-22
GGTTGAGCCTGACGAAGGATATGGTGTCGAAGTCGAGTTTGAGTTTATCGATCCGGATGATGGAGAGACGTATTCTGAACTGCTCTCCGTTGACTCGGAAGACATTCAAAAAGCGTGAGGAGTGACCGTGGTCACATCGAATTTTTGGAGACGGAAGAATCGGGTTTGTCTACAAGCCCATGAAGAATTTCGAAACAGTCTTGGGCAACGAGGAATAAAAAGAACCCAGCATCAGAAGAAGCCCTGCTCGATCAACTCCATAACGAGTACTCAGACTTCTACAAAGAGCTTTACAACATCCGACCGCGGCAGGTTCGATTTGACAAGGTTGAAGATGTTGAGGACGCAATTGCAGAAACTGCGGCGTCTCCGTAGAATTATTCGAGAAGTGGTCAAGAGCTAACTTCCGTATCGATCCATCGCATACTTTACAAACTGCTGCAGAATTTGATCGGAAGCTTCTTGGGCATCCTTTGATTTCATGCCTTCGCTTTCTGCCTGCTGTTTGATGTATCTGACCTGCTGCTTGATGACATCCTTGATCGGGCGCCTCTTCTTTTTAGCCAGCTTCATCCAGCCAGTCACATGGCCGGCTTGTTCCTCAGGCGTGGTAAAGTAGTCCAGCATGTTTTGCTTGGACCCAAACGGGTCATCAGAAAAATTTGCGATCTGGTCGATTCGTTCTGGGTCTTGTGTTGAGTGCTCGATCTCGTGCCGCATGATTTCCACTAGTTCGTCTTGCAACCTGTCCAGATGTTGTCTGGTGTACGGTTTTGGCATCGAAATGGTAACACTAATGTAAGAGATTTCCGGCTCTCCGGGAATAATCTGGAACCCTCCAGAGCCACCTATCATATCGACGTCAAGGTTACTATCAATTTCTAGTTCGATTCCAATCAGGTTTGGTCGATCCAGACCCAGGGGTTTGAGGTCGATGTAACCACTCAGTGTTTTGCCCTGTTTTAGCGCCCGTTCATTCTCAGGCTGGGTTAAAAGTCGGACTATCACTCGAGTGTATTTCCTCGCCAGGCTGTCCAATTCTCTTCCTGTACGCCTTTTCTCTAACAGATGCATCAGTGCCTCGATATTTAGATGTGGATAAGTATCCAGGGGCAGGAAAATGAGACTGGAAGAAAGACTGCGACGTGAAATTAGAAAAATGATAGCCGAATCCTATTCTCCGTCTTGGGCAGAAGAAAGAGTGTTCGACGAGCTTCATCGCATGTCGGGTCGTCGAGGTCTACCAGTGACACACGAGACCCCAGCAGAGAATATCGAGGGTATCAAATCTGCCGGGGCAGTCGAGGGAAGTTACGGCGTTTTCTTCTCAGTGGGACACCTTAAACAGCCTGCATTTATCACCGGAGCTGGCTATATGATTCACGGATATCTGCCAAGGCAGATGCTCAACTCAAACACAACCCACCCGGATATGATTTATGCACCTGGAAACGTGGATGAAGATGACATGCTGACAGGTGAGGAAGAAGACTATTTTGAAGTGATGTGGAATCAAACTCGAGGTCAACTCTTTGGTGCATTGCTTAGTACCAACCTGGAAGAGTGGCCAGCAAAATACTGGGAACGGATTGTTCCAAACGGTCTCTAGGCACAAGATACTTAGTTGTGTACCAAGCGAGGGAATAGATGGCGACGACAATATCAGATGCAACTCTAACAGTAACCGTTAACGAAGACATCAAACTGAATGGGCAACAAGTTGGAAGCAAGGTTGTTCAAAAAATATCTGGCATCAACGAAGCTTCGCGCCGTATTATGACAGTTCCGGCGACTGAAACTTCAATTTTGACACTTGGGACGGCAGCATCATCCGGTGGATATGTCACATCTAAGATCCAGTACATTCGAGTCTCAAACCTAGATGACACCAACTTTGTCAGGCTTTCTTTTCTGTCCGGATCCGGGGCGGCCTCAAATCGATATGATGTGAAATTGCCTGCCAAGAGAACAGCCATTTTTACCAGTGCTGCAGTGTCTGGATCTAACGTGGGTTCAACATTCAATGTGTTTTCCAATTTTGATACCATGAAAGCTGCAGCAGATACCGCTGTTGTGGATATTGAACTCTTTGTGGCGAGCAAATAATGACAAACCTTTTGCGACGTGTCATTTCTGAAGTTTTATCTGACAGCATTGATTATCACGTTGCGCCAACATTTGCCAGAAGAAGCATCCGGAAACTTGGATTAGATCCGTCTCGTGCATATGCCAACTTCTCTACAGGTGAAGATCGTGTATTTGTGTTTCGTGACAAAGATGAAGCAAAATGGTATGTAAACTATCAAAGTGACAATGAAGAAGGCGTGCGGTTTGATATTTGGGAAGTTGACACATCTGGTCTTAGACTTTATGATGATGATTCAATGTTTTCTCCGGGTGCTGAGGGTGAGACTAGTGCAGCATGGACACCTCAAAAAATTGGTAGAAGAAGGGTAAAACTCTATCAGGCAGCACCGGTGAACGAGGCGATCGGTCGAAACATGCACACAACTGATACGACACCCAATACATGGGACTCATTTCAGGATTTTGAAGTTAATTACTATCCACAAGCAGACGGATTTCACCTGATGGACGTGTCATTCAAGGGTAAGAAGTTAGGCCCAACACGTCGATTCAATTCTCAATCTGAGGCTCAACATCAGGCTCGAATGATTATTGATCAATATCGAGTCCAAGTAATGAACTCCAAAACTTAGCCCACAGTTGATCACCGGTGTAAACCACACACCTGCTTACTAAAATTAGAATTGGTAGTCTAGATCGAATATTCGATCACAAGCACAGGAACCCAAGACTAATGAAAATCGCAGACAAAATAGGCGTTCTGTTCGGACCACTAGATGTAGTAACAATCGAACGAGACTTTGAAGCATTAATAGACAAAAATGCCGAGCCAGATGTTCTTGATGAGTGTTTGGATTATGCAGAGGACGTGCTAGGGGTTGGAGAGTTTTCTAATAGGAACCCATCCTGGTGGCAAACGTTTATGAACCAGGAAGTCGAACTAGGTTCAAAAGAATGGCGTGATGGAATTTCAAATCTGTTGAGATTGACTTCAACTCATAAAATTAGTGCGCTAGACAACGATCGAAATCATCTTAAAATGGGCATTAAGCTGGAAGTTCTAGCAGTCAATGCAAAACAATTGCCGGAAACGGTATTTAATGGAGCAAAATGCGTATCAGTTCAAACAGTGTTCGGGGTCGTTCCTTTGGTGGAGTGTCCAGACGATACCGACTAGAAAGCGAAAAAGAGCAAGAACGACAAGAGATTCATGAATCGATTATGATGTCCGAAGGTAAAGACAAACCTGCTGGTATTGAAGTTGAAGAAAATCATGTCTACTTCTACTGTCCGGTTCTTGAAAGAGAAGCTCTCGAGCTAGTTAGGATTTTGAGAAGGTTGGATATTGAAATGAGCTATCTGGCCAACCGGATTGGGCTTGAAAAAAATCCTCCCATCCATCTTCACATTTATAGCCCGGGCGGAGATATTTTTGCAGGCCTCAGCATCTGCGATGTTATTACTAAGTGCAGCACAGATGTTTACACATACATTGAGGGATCCGCTGCCTCTGCAGCGACAATGATTAGCTGTTGTGGGAAAAAGCGATTCATCACTCAGAACTCTTTCATGCTAATTCATCAACCACAAATCATGTGGGCCGGGAAGCATGATGAATTCATCGATGAGATCGAGAATCAAAAAATCATTTATGCCACTGTCAAACAGATCTATCTGGATCGAACCAAAATGGATGAGGAACAACTGGATGAAATGTTGAAACATGAACTCTGGCTTCCGTCGAAAAAATGTCTTGAACTAGGTCTTGTTGACGAGATCTGCTAACTTAGGAGGCGTAATGCCCAAGCATGACTGGAAATCTTTTTTCCCATATTCCACCATTCGACCCGGACAAAAGGAGGCGATCGATCAAATACTCGATGCTTTTGAAGGCGGAAAACGAAAGTTCGTCCTAGACGCTGGAACAGGAGTTGGCAAATCTGCTATTGCTGTTACAGTGGCTCGATATCTTAATCATCATGAAAAGTCATGTGAAGATTTCAAAAAAGGGTGCAACATTCTAACAACACAGAAGCTGCTTCAGGAGCAGTATCATCGGGATTATCCAGAGATCAACTCTCTCAAATCTTCCGCGAACTACTCTTGCGGGTTTCACAAAAAGATCTCTTGCAATGATTCTCGAAAACTATTGCAACAGGAGCAAAAAGGGACACCATTTTGGAGAAAGTGTACCACCAGCTGTGTTTACAAAGCAGCCAAGGAAAAATACATCGCTGATCCATTTGGGGTAACTAACTTTTCCTACTTTTTGACTGAGACGCGATACTCAGGAAAGATTCCCAAAAAGACCTTACTTGTCATTGATGAGGCACATAATGCCCCAGATGAGCTCAGTAAGTTTATTGAGGTAACCTTTTCAGATCGATTTGCCAAGTCATTTGTGGGTGTGAAGCTCCCGGACAGGATTACTCCAGCAATGTTTGTTAAATGGATCTCCACAGACTATTACCCAGCACTCGAAAAGAAGATCAAATCCTTTAAGTCAGGTCTTAACAAGTTCAAGTCGATCAAGTCTCGAATGGAGGGAGGTGAGTTTTCCAAAATCTCTCGGCAGTTGGAAATTCTCACCGGTCATGAAAAGAAGGTCTTGACTTTCCTTACTCTGTACGACAAGAACAACTGGTTGATGTCGGAGATTCCCGCAGAAGAAAGATCAGGTCGAAAAGTTGAATTCAAACCCATTGATGTGGCCCCTTACGCCGAAGATTATCTGCTCAAAATGGGAAAATTTGTATTGATGATGTCTGCGACAATTGTTGATTCGAATCGATTCGGCGAACTATGCGGACTCAGTGACTTTGGATCACTTATTATTCCTTGCCCATTTCCTCTATCAAATCGGCCTATCATCTACAGCGGAATTGGAAAAATGTCGGCTCGAGAAATTGATGCAACACTTCCAAAATTGGCGGTGGCTGTGGAGGCAATTCTAAAAGAGCACAAAAACGACAAGGGAATTATTCACTGTCGTTCTTACAAAATTGCCTGGTATCTCAAACGCGCGCTTCGAAACAATCGTCTCTTGATTCATGACAGCTCCAATCGAGATGACGTATTGCAGAAACACATCAAGTCAAAAAAGCCAACCGTTTTGTTGACGCCTTCAATGACCGAGGGTGTCGATCTAAAAGAAGATCTCAGTCGATTTCAGATTCTTTGTAAGGTTCCATTCCCATATCTTGGTGACAAACTAACACGTAAGAAAATGAACAAATGGGACTGGTGGTACGATCTTCAAACAGCCAAGGCAGTTATCCAATCAACAGGAAGATCAGTCAGAAGTGAAACTGATACTGCAGTGACCTACATTCTGGACAGTTCATGGGAGCGGTTCTTTGACAAAAACCAGAGCCTGTTCGGGCCAGAGTTTCTTTAGCCAGCATTTTTTGATATAATTTTCCTGGATACTTAATTGCAGGAGAGTTATGTCAGTTTTTTCTCATCACAAAACATCTGCTGATCGATCGGCGTCTGATCGCAGGCGTCATAAGCGAAAGATCGACAAAGCTATTCGTGAAGGTATCCATGACATTGTTGCCGACGAAAGCATCATTGGTCAAGATGGAAAGAAAAAGTTCAGAATCCCAGTCCGCGGAATCAAGGAGTATCGATTCGTCTACGGAAGCAATGAGAAAAACAAAAAAGTAGGCTCAGCACCTGGCAAGGATATTCGCAGAGATCAAATCGTTAAAGAGAAACCAAGAAGCGGAAAGCGCGGAGACAAGGCAGGAAACAAGCCAGGTGAAGAATATTATGAGGTTGAAATTACGTTAGATGAATTGGCACAATATCTCTTTGCAGATCTTGAGCTGCCAGACCTTGAAAAGAAAGCGCTAGTCAAAGTTAAGTCAGAAAAACTTCAGAGATCCGGATATCGGCCACAAGGAATTCAGCCACGCCTTGATAAGAAAAAATCTGCCATCAATAGGATTAAACGACTCAAGTCTCAACAAAGAGATGAGAACAATGAAGAAGATGAAAAACTAGAAGGTTCATTTCATGATGATGACCTAACGTATCGTCATTATAAGCATAAGGTGAAAGAAAGCACCAATGCGGTTATCATGATGATGATGGATGTGTCAGGATCAATGTCCCAAAACAAAAAATTCTTGGCTCGTGGTTTTTTCTTCCTTCTCTATCAATTCATTCGAACCAAATACGACAATGTTGAAATTGTTTTCATTGCTCATGATGCAGCTGCCAAAGAAGTAAGTGAGGAACAATTTTTCTCAAGGGTAGCTTCTGGAGGAACTGTTGTGTCATCTGCTTACAATCTTGCACTGGAAGTAGCTGAGCAGAGATTTCATCCATCATTGTGGAATGTGTACGCTTTTCACTGCTCTGATGGAGATAATTTCGGGTTCGATACAAATGACATGTTGTTAGCTGCCAACAAACTTAGAGATATTTGTCAACTCTTTGGTTACTGCGAAATTATACCAACTGATGAACCGTCATGGGGAAGTGATGACAGGCTTTCGATTCATCTGGCCCAGTTGAATTCTAGAAAAATGAAAACCGTGGAGATTAAAGAAAAGTCAGATGTTTGGAGCGCCTTCAAAATAATGTTTGGTAGCTATCGAGGTGAAGTATGATCTGGTCAATTGATGATCTAAGAACTTGGGATGAAAAGATCAAAAAGATCGCGGTCGGGTATGGCTTGGACTGGTATCCCATCAATTATGAGATTTGTGATTACTACTCCATGATAGGGCACATGGCATATCATGGTATGCCCACACATTACGATCACTGGTCATACGGAAAAGCATTTGAAAGAACACATCAGGCCTACAGTGCCGGGGTCGAAGGTCTTCCTTATGAACTTATCATCAATTCTGACCCGTCTATTGCCTATCTCATGCGTGAGAATCCTCTCTATTTGCAAATTCTAATCATGGCTCACTGCGTTGGCCATAGTGACTTCTTTAAGAATAATCGTATGTTCAAAAATACTCGCGCGGATTCTGTCATTGGACGATTTCGGGCGGCTAAGAAGAGAATTCAAGAGTATGTCGAAGATCCATGGATCGGGATCGACTCGGTTGAAGAAGTAATTGACGCATGCCACGCACTTCAGTTCCAGATTAATCGAGATGGGTCTGAGAGGCGAACTCACAAAGAGTTGGTGGAGTATTACAAAGAACTAGCAGAAAGGGACTATGAGGGGCGGTATGTCATTTATGATATCGATACAATTCCCCTTGAGCCGGATTCTGACATCATGGGTTTCATATCTGAACACGGGAAAATGAAGGACTGGAAACGTGACATCATTGAGATTTGTCGCGATGAAGCCTATTATTTCATGCCACAAATTCAGACGAAGATCATGAACGAGGGATGGGCATCATTTTGGCATTACACGATTTGCCATGATCTGGAGTTTGATGACAAACATCACCTTCCGTTTCTTAAGATGCACAATGCTGTTATTCGTCCCCATCTTGGTGGACTTAATCCATATCATCTAGGGTTTGTAATCTTTCAAGACATCAAGAAGCGACTTGGCCTCGAAGAATGCTTTATTGCGCGAGAATCTCTAAACGATGTATCGTTTATTCGTCAGTATCTGACAGAAGAGCTAGCCATGGAGCTGGGTCTTTTCAGCTGGAGCGAGAAAAAGAGAAACTGGACAATTGATGAGATTTCTGACGTGGACGGGTGGAAGAAGGTTCGAAATTCTCTATGTGGCACAGTGGGAGACTCTAGCATGCCAGTTATCAAGGTCGAGAGACTTGAAGATGATGGAAAACTAATTCTTCATCACGAACACGACGGTCGAGATCTAATTTTGGACTATTCTGACAAAACAGTTGAGCATGCTCAAGTTCTTTGGGGATCAGATGTTTCTCTTCACACATTTGTTGAGGGTGACCCATGGGAAATCTGACATTTATCTTTCTGGTAGACAACTTATAGTAAAGAAATAAGCGGGAGTACAAATGAGTATCAATAGCCTTTTGAAGGTGATCAAAGATCAGAGAAAAGAAAACAGCAAAAAGACGAAATTTTCTGGAACGTTTTCTGATTATCTGAGCTTGGTTGAAAAGGACCCAGGTCTTGTCACGTCTGCGCACCGGCGGCTTTATGAGGCACTGGTAGAGGATGGCGTTGAAAGAATGCCAGATAGCAATCCCAGAAAAAGTCGGATCTTTGACAATGACTCAATCAATGTTTACAAGTACTTTGAAAAGCATTTTTTCGGAATGGAGAGAGTTCTTGAAAACCTCATGTCATTTTTGCATTCTGCCGCTCACAAAGGTGAAGAATCGAGGCAAGTTTTGCTATTGATGGGGCCAGTTGGTGCAGGAAAATCTGCGCTTATCGAGCATGTCAAGCATGCACTTGATGGTAAAGAATATTATCATCTCAAGGGAGATCCTCATCGAGGGGAACCGCTGCAACTGGTTCCTCGTGGTCTCCGAGAGACGTTTGAAGAAGCTCTGAGTGTTCGAATTGAAGGAGACATTAGCCCTGTTGCTCGTCATATACTCTTGCAAGAACTGGGTGGACAGTATGAGGAATTTGACATCACACAGACAACATTTTCGCAGCGGGGTCGCCGAGGAATCGCTTCGGTGCCTCCCATGGATGCCAACAGCCAAGACGTTGGAGTTTTAATCGGCTCAGTGGACATCTCTAAGCTTGACAAGTACCCAGAGGATGATCCACGAGTCCTATCCTTGAATGGCGCTTTCAACGTAGGGAACAGAGGCATTGTAGAGTTGGTTGAGGTATTCAAAAATGAAATTGAGTTCCTACATACAATCATTACTGCAACACAGGAAAAGAGAATTCCATCACCTGGAAAAAGTGATATGCTTCACTTTGATGGCGTCATCGTGGCACACTGCAATGAGGCAGAATGGAATCGTTTTCAATCTGAGCATACAAACGAAGCAATTCTTGACCGGGTCGTGAAAATTGATGTTCCGTACTGCCTGGAGATTGATCAGGAAGTGAAGATCTACAAGAAGATGCTTGCACTCTCAGATTTTGATGCACATATTGCTCCTCATACCTTGCGGGTTGCATCAATGTTCAGTATCATGTCCAGACTTAAGCCGAGTGCTAAATGTGATCCTGTTACCAAGATGAAAATCTACAACGGGGAGGAAGTGGTTGAAAAGGGAAGGGTCAAGAAAATCGACCTAAAGGATTTGAAGGATGAAGCCCGGCGAGAAGGAATGAGCGGAATCTCTACACGATTTATCACCAAGGCAATCGACCAAGCCCTTGTTCGTAGTGACAGTAACATGATCACTCCTGTTTCACTAATGGAATCATTGACACAGTGCATTAGGGAGCAAATCTCTGATGAGGAGTTCAAAAACAAATGTCTCGAGCTGGTTCAAAAGATTGTTCGTGAAGAGTATCTTAGAATCCTGGACACCGAGATTGCCAAAGCATTCATTTCTGCCTATGAAGAGCAAGCTCAAGCTTTGTTTGATAGCTACTTGGACAATGCAGAAGCTTTTACGACACATCAGAAAATGAAGGACCGGCTGACCAAAGAAGAGAGAAAACCGGACGAGAAGTTCATGACATCCATCGAAGAGCAAATTGGTATAACCGGAAGTGCAAAAGATGGATTCAGGAGTGATGTTACTGCTTACATGTTTGCCAAGATGCGTCGCGGAGAAATTGTTGACTTCAAAACATATGAACCTCTAAAAGAAGCCATTGAATCGTATCTTATCAATTCAGTTCGTGATATCTCTCGAATCGTGACCAAGTCAAAAACACGTGACAAGGATCAACAGAAAAAGTACAGCGAAATGGTTCGTGTAATGATCGAGCAGTATGGTTATAATGAAGATAGTGCAGAGGAGATTTTGTCCTATGCATCTAACAATCTTTGGAGAGATAGCTAATGGGTCGGGCATCTGAGGTTCTTATCGCTTGTGGGTCATATTTTGTAATTCAGGGCAACAACTACGGTTATGCCTTGATGACTTTGGGTGTATTTAGCGCAATCGTAAGATTTGGTGTTGAACTAACACGAATAAAAATCAAAGATGACATTTTTTCGTCGATTCATGAAATCCTCAAGGGCATGACAGTTATCACACGACGCTTAAATTCTGGGCAATTACATGCAAAAACCGAGCCGACAGTCCACTAGCAGTCACCTAAATCGTCGCCAAATCGATCTGGTTATTCGTTCTGCAAGAAAAGAGTTGTCCGAAATTTGTGACAACTTGTTGTCCGGCAATGTGACATTCAATTACGAAAATAAGATCTGCACTGGATCCCCACTTGACTTTCACAGATGTTTGTCAGAATGGGACCAGAGGTCTTCAATTAGCTTCGCCATAAGGAACATCATACTAAGCAGTTTCTATTCAACAGACGTACATCAGGGTGGCTCTGGCTTTATCTCTTGCCTCGTCTGGACAGGGTTATCTACACCGTTGGGCTTCGAGAAGCTAAAAAGATCCGGATCAAACGTAAGTGAGGTTGATCGAGTCATTAGTTCATGGTCTCGGGGTGGGCTGTCACATTCCATTGCTAAGAAGCTAATTCGCCTAGGGGTGTGTGGAACTTCTGTCAACTTTGAAGAAGGAAAACAATACCCAACCATGGTTAGCTCAATTCGAGGCAAAAAAATCAAAGGATCTGTTGATCCTCTGTTTTCCTCTCGCGTTTCAATACCGACTAATGAGTCAGGATACTATGTGGTAGCCATCGACGGGATTGTAGAAAGTATATCCCAGATTCATCGAATTCTAGAGAATTCAAATAACCAAAATGTTGTCATCTTTGCTCGTGGTTTTTTGCCAGATGTCTCAAATACCTTAGCTGAGAACTGGATCAAGGGCAACCTAAAAGCTGTCCCGTTTTCAGTTACAAACTGGGGAGTTGATAGCTTTTTGAATCTTGAGAAAGTTGGATTTGAGTGTGTGTCCAATGAAACAGGCGGGGAAATTCGAAATGCGAAATTGCAAAATCTAATCAGAATTCAAATACTGGATGGAAAAGCTGTGTATCAAGATCAAGCAGGGGCCGCAGCCAATCTAAGAGTTTCGTTTGGAAAAGATTTGGGCGGGCTCAAAGGCATCTCAATCGATCGTACAAAAACTCTTGTTGCCCTATCTCGATTTGCATCCAGATCCGGAGTAACTAAGCTAGTCACACAGAGGGGTAATATTTATGTTCCGATTTCGTCTCTTGATGTGGGATTACGTGCCGAAGAAAGCCTGCGCAATATTTTACAAAATTTGGGCTGTGTTATCACATCTAATAGTGAAGCGAAGGAAAGCACCTCGAAGGAAGAAAGCAAAAATGTCAAAAAGAAACGTATCGGAAGGCGCCGTTTGTAGATCAGTCATTGATAGACACGACGTTATGAAAAATCAAATTATTGTAGCTGTTAGGGAGGCTTTGGGAACTGAGGTTCTGGAAGACCAGCATGTTCTTGTTGCGAAGTCGATCAAAAAGATTATCCAGTTTCACACTGGCGGTCTTGTAACTGACATTTCAAATGAGTTTTCTAAGAAATGACATCAGGGTACAAACACCTAGTTGAGTGTCATTGTGTCTTGCCACAGTTTCGAAATAGAGAAAAGACGTTGTATCACAAGTTCACGGTCTTTTCCTTAGTTGATGAGTCAGACACAGTTGTCACATCATTGTCGCAATGCAATAATTGCGGGACAATTCACAAAGTGTTTGATATTTGCAAGTCAGAAATTTTGAGTGGAAAAGATGAGTCTAGAGCTGTGGAGAAAAAAGAGGATGTGATGCTTTCTCTTCCTTCATCTCTGTCAGAGCTTTTTGCTAGCTATGGTCTTGATCTGCCAGATTATCAAATGGCCCGGTTTATTCTGGAAAACAAAAAGTGGAATGATACAATTGTTTTGACATCTGAGTCTGCTTCTGGAAATTGCGAAGGGAAAATTCTTCGATTCATATCCGCGGATAAGTTTCGAGTGGAACCATTTTCTCGACAAGAGACAGTTACATGACACCCACCAAACCCGAACTAAGCCATCATGAGAAAAACCTTGCGATTCAGAAGGTCAAGGCTAGAGAGATCGTCAACGAGATTGTCCAGTTTGGTGTAACTCACAGTCAAATCCTTTACATTATACGTCTTCTGTCCCTAGAATTAGAAGACGTGAACCTGATGCATGCTTTGACTGATGTCATCAATCAGAGCGGTCAGATTAGCGCAGAGGGAACATCAAGTGAAAATTCACTCTCTGAAAAAACAAAAATATACACTTAGGAGTTACGGTAATGAGTACAAACAATATTCTTGATTCTTGGAACGAAGTTAAGGCACTGATCGATCAAGCTGAGGTCGATGTTCTGAAAAATGCTAATGGAAATTCTGCGGCTGGCGTACGAGCACGAAGAGCACTTCGTCTTCTAAAAGGAAAGACATCGGCTCTCGTCAAGCTAACAATCGCCGAAGAGAAGAGCCGAAAAGCTGACGGTTGATCCGATCTAACAATTCAAATAAACCTGGAACCTCTTTGGTTCCTGTGTTTATTTAAGCTTTTCAAGTTCGGGGGACCTTCTAAGTTTTTCAAGGATCGTCTTTTCAATCTGGCAAATCCTCATCCGAGTCAGACCTAATTTGTCACCAATTTCTTGTAGCGAGCTTTCTCTCATGCATTTTTTGATGGAGGGAAGCTTCGTTCTCTTTTCATTTTTTTTCATTCCTGTTGTCCTACTTAGAATGATTATGATAATGGAGGCTTGATTTTTCAATGACTGAATCTGAGAAGAAAATTATTGTGCTTGATACTAGCGTTTTGCTCTATGACATGAAAGCCATCGAAAACTTTCCTGGATGCGACGTAATTCTTCCTCTCATCGTTCTAGATGAACTTGACCACTTCAAAGACAAGACTGGAATCTTGGGTGAAAGTGCAAGGTATGTCAATCGTCTGCTAGATGATCTTCGCGATGATGGTCCACTTCACGCTGGGGTCAAAATTGGAAATGAGGGTCAAACAATCACAATTCGATTGACATACCCAAATCTTCCAGATGATTTTCCACTTGATGTCAATGATAGCGACAATAGAATCTTGTTGGAAGCTCTAGAGATTCAAACTGCTCACAAAAATAGACAAATCATAGTCGTCTCCAAAGACATTAATTTGCGGGTCAAGGGTGACGCAGTTGGATTGACATCTGAGGACTACTATACCGATTATATCGACCTTCCGGAGGAGAACTGGGGAGGAGTTGTTTCGACGGAGCCCAAAGGTGATGAAATCAACCGGTTGTATCAGGAAAGATCAATAGCATTTGATAGCGACATGAGTCACAATACGTTTGTTGTCATGAAAGAGACACAGTCAAAACAATCAGTTTTGTGTGTTTGGGATGCATATAACTCAACACTCAGTTTGATTCCTGACAATGAGATCAAAACAGGAGGAACCACCAGTTTCTTTGCTAAAAACAAAGAGCAGAAATTTGCCATGTGGGCCTTGCTCAATGAGAAGATCCCGCTGCTATCCCTGACAGGTCTTGCTGGATCCGGCAAAACTTTCTTGAGCCTATTGTCCGGTATTGCCCAAGTTCAACAAGGGAAATACGAGAGGATTGTCATTACTCGAAACATTCAACCGGTTGGAAAGGAAATGGGGTTCTTACCGGGTGATGCTAATGAGAAAATGCTTCCATGGATGGCACCGGCCATGGACAACCTCAGGAATCATTTCAAGGATCGGAGTACGTTTGACATGATGCGTGTTAATGGCCTCATTGAGATCGCTCCAATGTCATTCATCCGAGGCCGGACTTTCACAAATGCTTTTATCATTCTGGATGAGGCACAAAACGCTAGCATTCATGAACTGAAAACCGTTATCACTCGGGTTGGTGAGGGCAGCAAAATTGTCTTGATGGGCGACACTGATCAGATTGATACACCGTACATCAATAAGAATACCAACGGCCTAAGCATTGTTGCAAAACGCATGAGGGAGTCTCTTCAAACGGCTCATGTTCACTTGCCGATAGGAATACGATCAAAAATTGCATCGGAGGCCAGTTTTTTGCTTTAATCTTCCTCTGTCGATATTTAGATCCAGAGGTGTGATTGATGGGAAGTCTAAGGGTCAGATTGATTGATAGAAACCGGTATTCAAAACGTTACCCTTTGATTCGTGCTCCCAAAAGGGTAACCTATTTGGGCAATCAGGATCTGGCTGTTGAAGTAGGATCGATCTTGTTCGAAAGCGCAGAGTCCGGAACCCTAACGTTTGAAATTCCATTTATCGATACTTCATATCAAGTTATTGTAAGCGCTCGTGACAATGGAGATTCGGGCGGAGCAGACGTTAATGTCTGGGTTGAAAATGTTTTGTCGACTAGCGTGACAGTTAGAAGCAGCTCACCTTTCACAGGATATGTTGATATATTTGCGGTGAAAGTCGGATGAGACTTTTCAACTTTACCATTACTGCCGGCAAAGTAACTATTGCAGATTTGACAGCCACGTCTCCAACTGCGTACTTGGTAGCATCAGGAATTGTTGGATCTGGTGTAACAGATCTCAATCGAAAAACAAGCAACCTGTACGCATTTGCCACACACGAAGGTGATAGTTCAGATGAGGACCCGTATGGAAATGCAAGGCTATATAACTTGAGCGTGGTGAATACAACATCCGAGTTAGCAATGAGTCAGAGTTTTAGTTCACCAATAACCGGATCAGCCATAGTGAATTTTGTATTCATAACAGATAGAAAAAGCGAGGGATAAGATGGCAAAGGACTTTAGAGCAGGACAAATTAGAACAACCCAGATAATTGCTTCTGGTTCGACTGCCAGCACTCCAAGCCTGTTGATAGCCAGTGCGTCGTCTCCAGGAATGGATTACGATGGAAGTGGAATCGAAAACGCAACACTTATGGCAAATGTAGGCACTGACGTTTTCGTATTCGTTTCTGGCAGTAAAAACACACGAGAAGCTGTGACGCTGTTCGGAGGGGACATCGTCGTCTCAGGCACCATGTACGTCGATCGACAAGTTGTGGAAGTCGATGGTTCTGTTACTGGATCTCTCTTGGTGTCCGGATCTCTGATCGTCTCCCAAAGCGCGGAGATCGGAGAGGGTCTGGTGGTGAACGAGAGCGGCGGTTCGGGAGCGCAGTGCGACTTTAGGGTGGAGACAGATAGCAATACACAAGCGCTCTATGTCGATGCCTCGTCAGGAAATATTGAGATTGATGCCGACGGCACCTTATCGCTTGATTCTGATGGTGCTATAAGCCTTGATTCGTCTGCTGGTTCTATAGACATCAATGTCGTCGATGGGCAGACAGTTAAGCTCGGTCTGAACGGTGCTGTTGAGCAGATCATCGCGCCTCACGGC
>Ga0209434_1000727_pt1 | contig 15438 bp, 24 predicted proteins | sample ETNvirnome_2_300_FD_184068 | JGI IMG/M metagenome (GOLD analysis project Ga0209434, IMG submission 184068) | Marine viral communities from the Pacific Ocean - ETNP_2_300 (SPAdes) (version 2) | ecosystem: Environmental > Aquatic > Marine > Oceanic | place: Pacific Ocean | collected 2013-06-22
TCGTTTGGTTTTGCCGAAGTAGCTGGAAATTTGGACGTAGCTGGAACTGGAAGATTTTCGGATGGTATATTATTTGGTACGGATACAGCGGCCGCAAATACATTGCATGACTATGAAGAGGGGGATTGGACTCCAACTATAAATGAAGGTGGTACTTGGACAGTTACAAATGCTAAATATGTAAAGATTGGTTCCTTTGTTCAATGTTGGGCAGTATGTACTGCAATAGTAGAGAGTGGTATTCAAATAGCTGATTTAATAATTAGCGGATTGCCATTCACTCCAGAGTTTGATACTAATGGTGGTAATGTAATGATGTATGGAGTTGGCACAAATGCTAATAATTTAAATGTTTGGGTAAAAACTAACGACACATTAAGGATTTATGAAACGTTAGATGACGCAACTTGGGATCCTATAAATTGGAATGATATAGCGACCGGTGATAGAATATATTATGAATTCTGTTACAAAACAACAGAATAATGAGGAACTAAAAATGGACTTAATAAAAGAAATAGAAGTAAGGGAGGCTTAAAATGGCTTTAACAAAAGAAATAATAGTAGATAAATATGAAATTGTAGGAGAGTATAAGAAGTTACAGATTAGGGATGCTATCGTTATCAAAGAAGATGGTGTTGAATTATCTCGATCACATCACCGAAGAGTTTTAAATCCACTCAACGATGTGTCAAGTGAATCTACAGAGATACAACAATTGACAGCAATTTTGTGGACAGACGAAGTGAGGTCTGCATTTTCAGCATCAATAGCGGAGTCAGACAATCTTGTATAGTATAAATGAAAACTACTTTTTGCTCGCACTTACTATTACGGATGATATTTATAAATGACCGTGAATAAACTTGTTAGAGAAATAATAAAACCTACTATAATTGATTTAGAGACTAGCAAAGTCTTAAAATTAACAGAGCAAATTATTAATGAAGGTGGATTTGCATTTGATAATGTATCAGATGTACCTTCTTCAAAAGCCAGATCAATATTCAAAGAGTATATAATATTATTATCAAAATCAAAATTAATTGATATAGATAAAGTTGTTGGGATTGGTTCAAGTAGACAGATATTACAAAAACTTCCAGGTGCAAAACAAGTTTCTGGAGATATTGATTTATTAGGAGTTACAACATCAAAAAAAGATAGTGTTAAAGATGTTTCAAGGAAGTTGGTTAGATTTTTTGAACAAAAGGGAATTGAATCTAAAAGTTTTTTTGGAAACATTGTATCAGTTTCGTTTCCATCAAAAGCATATACAAAAAATAATGTTCAAATAGATTTAATGATTGCAGTACCAAGTCCAAAGGATAGAGTGTATAAATATTTAAGAGATTTAAAATTTTTTAGTGCAGAAGACTATAGAGAAGATACTCCACTTGTTATAAAAGGAGCTCATAGAGCAGAATTAATTAGATTTTTAACTAAAGCCGTTGGTTTAGGTTTTGGACCAAAAGGAATATTTGCTTTTAGGTGGAATAATAAATATAAGAATGTAAAAGATTTAATTAAAGACATTGAAGAAAAAATTAAACGAATGAGAAAACAAGAGTATAAAGAAATAATGACCCAATTTGTTGGATTCTTTTCTAAATACAAAACAATGCAGAAAATACAAGTTTTATTAGTTAATAAAGAGACAGGATATATAAAAAATAAATATGCAATCGGAAAATATTCTGATGATATTGTTATAAAGGTTATTATAGAATTATTATTTGAAAGAGTTGAATTATCTGAAGAGAAAGATTGGGAAGATATCTTAAAGCAAGCCCTTGATATTAAGGGTAATGTTTTGTCTCAATTAGCTACTTTTGATAAAGCTATAGACTTTATTGAGCAATTAAGAAAAAAAGGAAAAGTAAAAGATAAAATGTTAATTCATGTATTTAATGGATACAAAAGACACATTAAAAGATTAAAGGGAGACCTTTGGACTGATGCATTTGAGGATTATTTGATTTCAAAATTTTCATTTCTTAAAGGTAAGCTGAAAGAAGATATCTCCGATGTACAACAATATGTTCAGTTTATTATAAGTGAATAAAATGATTATGAAAGAACAAAAAGAAATACTTTTAGAAGAAATAATTAGTATGGATAAAATTATTCATATTGATGAAATGCGCCCTGAAGAATTTATTACTTTTGTAAATAATTTTTTGAATATTAAGGGAGAAAAAGTTGAAATAAGTGAAAAAATAGATGGACAGAATGTTTCTTTTGGTTTAGATAAAAATAACAAATTTTTTACAAAAACAAAGCGATCAAAACCCGTTTTTGATCCCTCATTTTATGGCGAATTAGATTTTATGGCAGGATTCAAAAAATTTCATTCTGCTTTTTCAAAAACAGCAACTAAATTAAAGGCAATAAAAAAAGAAATACAAAAAAAAGATAAAGAAATAAAAGATGATTTTGATTTACAAATTTTTGGTGAATTATTACCATCATCGCAAACAAATGTATTAAAGTATGAACAAGAAAAAATTGGAACAGGAGCATTAATACTTTTTGATATTAAAATAATGAGTAAATCAATTTTAAATAAGTCATATTCTAAATCTATATTTGATAAATTAGAAAAATTATTAAATAATGTTGGTGGATGGAAAGTTTATTTCAAAAAAATAATCAATCCAAAAAGTTTTAAGTTTAATGTTAGGCATATTTTGACATTAGAAAAATTATATGAAAAATATTTTGAAGTTATAAAATCTCGTAAAAAAGCTGATAAAGAAATAAAAGCTAAAGCAAAAAAAGTTATTCAGATGGTAATGGATAACATAAAGAAACAATTTGTAAAACAGATGCTTGATAATAGAAAGTCAATGCTTGGAAAAATAAAGCCAGAAGGTCTAATCATTAGAGATTTTAAGGATAATTTTTTGGTTAAGCTTGTAGATAAAGATGATTTTACTGAAGCCAATAAAGCAATGCACGGATTTAATAAAACAATTCAAGATATAAATAGAATAGCACTTAGTAGAATTAAAAAGGAGATATTCAATAATGCAGACATATTAAAGAACTTTGCAAAAGTAATTGAAAAAGCTACTGATAATTTCTTTGTTGAAAAGCAGAAAAATCCAAAATATAAATATAAATCAATTGATGACATATTAATTGTTGCATATAACGATATGATAGAAGAATCAAGAATTACTTTAACTGCAAAGCAAGCAATAAATAAGCTTGTTGAAATAATTAGCGAACAATTAAGTAAAATAAAAGAATTAGAAGAAGAATGGAAAGCTTTTGATAAAAAAGATATGTCAGATACATCAAAAAAAGTAACAAATGGAAGCTTTAAAAATACAGAAAAACGAATAGTTGATATTATTAATGCATTTAAAAAAGCTGATACAAAAAATGGTGCTAAAATTTATATAAGTATTATTAGTTTTGTTTTTGGTGAAACAAAAGTAAAAGAATTAAAAGATCATTTTAAATTAACTGAAGGACTTATTTCAGAAACAGGAATTCAATCTGGTTATCCCAATAAAGAAGATATGAAAAAAATTAAACAGAGAGTTAATAAAGAGAGAAATAGAACAGATAGTAATGAAAAGTATCAATATCATCCTATTAAAAAATACAAAGAATTATCTGAAGCTGTACCTGTTAATATAGATTTATTATTTAAAAATCCCAAAATTAAAAAATTGATGAATAGACTTAAAATTAAGGGAGATACTGATAGAAAATCAATGATAAAACTTTTAAATCATTTAATGACAAATCCAGAAATACTTAAGCACTTTAAATTGACAACAGAGGACATAAAACTTCCTGTAGAAATTGGTGATACTGTATTAATGGGAAAATTTAAAAATAAAAAGATAGTAGTTAAAACAATAGATTGGAATGAAAAGGGTGATCTTCTTATTAATGGAAGACCTGCAATGAAAATGAGACTTATTAAAAAACCAAATATTTTTGATGTGAAACTTGAAGATATAGAAGAATTTTTAATAAGAACAGATATAAATAGAATAATTAAAGAATCATCTAATGCAGCCGGTGTAACTGTTGATGATGGGCCTACATTTTGGTTTCCTAAATATAGAAACTTTAAGCAAGTTGGAGATAAAGAAGCTGCAAAACTTGGATGGGTTGTTGTTGATTATATTTTAGGCGATAAAAATGAAAGAAAAGAATCTCATCCTGAATATCCAGATGGGCCAGTTAAAGCTGTTTCATTTGGACCTGCCGGTGTATTTGGACAGGCAGGAACAGAAGATCTTACAGGACCTGAAGTTATTAAAAAGTGGCAAAAACATATTAAATTATTATTACGTTCATTAGGGTGGAAAATTCTTGATTTTATGAAGCAAGAAAAGAATACTATTAGAAAAGAAACTGAAGCAACTGAAGACGCTGTTGAAGCTGAACGACCAGATGAAACATCAAAAAAAGAAGGTGACGAACAGCACTCTGAAATGAAAGCTATTGAAGAGCAATTAAATATAAATAATGAAGTTAATTTATTGATTAATGATGCAATTAAGTTTGTTAAATAATATATATTAATGTATATTTATAGATAATAGATAAAACAAAAAAATGAAAAACCCATTAATAAAAAAAATTCAAGTTGGTTATACACCAGAAAAAGTTAAGCGAGAAGAGGGCGAGCGGTGGACAGACCATAAAGGATTAGAATGGGAATGGAAAAGTGGTAAAAAGAAACAAGTCTATAAGTTTGCATCAGTAGGAATTGCTCCAAAATGTAAAGATTGTAATAAGTTTATTATCAAAAAGCGAGATAAAGAAACATATAATCGTATGGATAGATGTTATTATTGTCAAATTAATTTTGAAGTTGATTTGAAAGAAAAGGGAGAATGGAAGGATTGGATGGTTAAACAAGAAACAGAAAGATGGAAAAGCATTGAAAAAGAGCTTGTTTCTATTTTGGAAGAAATGAAAACAGATACAGACAAGGCTTTTGATAAGACTTTACCAAATGCTTTAGCAAATGAAAATATAGAAAGGGCAAAAAGAGAAAATGAATTTTAAGAAAATTGCAAGAAAACTTTTGGTTATACTATCTACTATTATTGGATTATTTGTATTTATTTATATAAAATCTTTAAAAGCAAGAGATAATATTAGAATAAAAGCAGCAAAAAGTAAGATCAAAAAAAATATTAAGAAAATAAAAGTACAGAAAGAAAGAGCTAAAAAAATTAAATCAAAAATAGAAAAAAAACAAGACAATCTTGTGGATTTGATAAATAAAAAAGAATTGGGTCACAAAAATAAAGAAGAAGATACAGATAAAATGTTTGATTTCTTAAAACAATATGCAAATAAAAGGAAGAAATAATGATTAAAATATTTTTAATAATATTAACAATGTGTTCTATTTCATTTTCGCAATATACATTGACTAAAGAAGATGTTGAAACTTTGTATAATTCAATTAACGAATTAGAATATCAAGACAGTTTAAATGTGGAAATTATAAACAATCTAAATGTACAAATTACAATGTATAAAGAGCTTGTTGAGAGTGACAGTTCAATAATTGCTGATCAAAAAGAACAGATAGAACTTTTAGAAGAACAAATAAAGATGATAAAACCAAAATGGTATGATAATAAATATCTATATTGGCTTTATGGTGCGGGAACAATAGTAATTTCATCGTGGGTGACTGCAAATGTCAAATGATGTAAAAAGAATGATAAGAAGAGAGTATCTTAAATGTGCTCAAGATGTTTCATATTTTTTGAGCAAGTATTCTGTTATTCAGCACCCATTAAGGGGAAAAATAAAGTTTGAACTTTATAATTTTCAAGATAGTATTCTTAGTGAGTTTGAGAAAAATTCATATAATATTGTATTAAAATCTAGACAGCTTGGATTATCTACTCTTGTAGCAGGCTATTCATTACATATGATGATTTTCAATAGTGATAAAAATATTCTTGTTATTGCTACAGGAAAAGATGTTGCGAAAAATCTTATTACAAAGGTAAGAATTATGTATCAAAGTTTGCCTGCCTGGTTAAAAGCAAATGTTGAAGAAGATAACAAACTTTCATTGAGATTTACAAATGGGTCACAAATTAAAGCAATCGCCAGTACAGAATCAGCTGGCAGGTCTGAAAGCTTGAGTCTTTTGATTTTAGACGAATGTGGGTTTATTGATCAAATTAGCGAAATTTGGACTGCAGCACAGCAAACATTGGCAACTGGTGGAGATTGTATAGCTCTGTCAACACCAAATGGGATTGGAAATTGGTTTCACAAAACTTGGATTGGTGCTGTTGATGGAAATAATAGTTTTAATTTTATTGGGCCTCTTCACTGGTCATTACATCCTGATAGAAATGAAGAATGGAGAGAAGAACAAGATAAAATTCTTGGACCATCAAAAGCTAGTCAAGAATGTGATGCTGATTTTTTAAGTTCTGGAAATTCTGTTGTAGATCCACAAATAATTCAATGGTATAAAGAAAATCAAGTAACAGAGCCAGTTGAAAAGACTGGAGCTGATAGAAATTTGTGGATTTGGGATTATCCAGATTATTCAAAGCAGTATATTGTTGCAGCTGATGTTGCTAGAGGAGATTCTTCTGATTATTCAACTGCACAAGTGTTTGAGCTTGAAGATTTGGAGCAAGCTGCTGAATATAAAGGACAGCTATCAACAACAGATTTTGGTAATTTTTTAATTGATTTATCAACAAAATATAATGATGCGTTATTAATAGTAGAAAATAATAATGTTGGATGGGCAACAATTCAAACAATAATTGATAGAGGATACGATAATTTATTTTATCAGACAAAAGATTTACAGTATATTGATGTCGAACATCAAATAGATAATAAGTATAGACGACATGATAAAAATATGATTCCTGGGTTTTCTACAACGATTAAAACCAAACCATTAATTATTGCAAAAATGGAAGAATATACTCGTGAAAGAATGACAAAGCTTAAATCAGTCAGATTGATTGAAGAGCTTTTTGTTTACATATTTAAGAATAATAAAACTTGTGCTGCAGAAGGATACAACGATGATTTAGTTATAGCATATGCAATATGTCTGTGGATAAGAGATACAGCTTTAAGATTAAAAAGTGAAAAAAATGACGCTCAGCGCGCATTAATGAGTTCTTTATTGAAAAGCAATAAAGGATATGATGCTGGTTTCTCAAAAGGAAAGATTAAGCCAAAAGACAATCCTTGGGAAATAGATATTAATGGAGAAAAAGAAGATCTTGGATGGCTTCTATAAAAAAACAAAAGTGAGGTAATAAAATGGCAAATGAAAAAAATGTTTTTTCAAGATTAAAAAGATTATTAGGAAGTAATATTGTAGTTAGACAAACACCAGATAAAAGATTGTTAGTCAAAGATCTTGATTTTTCTCAATCAGCTTTACTATCTAATTTTATTGATAGATATTCTCGTTTAACTCAAACAACTGTTAGAGGTTACGGGTCAAAATTTGGACCAAAAAGTCCATTTGAAGCAGCAAGAAATGAATTATTTAGAGATTTTGAACAAATGGATTCAGATTCAATTTTATCATCAGCACTCGATATTTATTCGGATGAATCTACTGTAACTAACATTGAGGGTGAAATTCTTACAATTAAAACAAACAATGAAAAAGTATTTAAAATTCTTCATAATTTGTTTTATGACGTATTAAATATTGAATTCAATTTATGGTCTTGGATTAGAAATATGACAAAATATGGTGATTTCTTTCTTAAATTAGATATACTTGATAAATACGGTATTGTAAATGTACGACCAATATCACCATATGATGTTACAAGATTAGAAGAGCATGATCCAACAAATCCAAAATTAGTTCAGTTTGAAATTACAGGCCCAATTGATGAAGTATCAAGATTTTCGCAAGCTTCAAAAAATAAAACAGTTTTTGAAAATTATGAAATAGCTCATTTTAGAATTCTTTCAGATTCTAATATGATACCTTATGGTAAATCAATGTTGGAAGGAGCTAGAAGAGTCTGGAAACAACTGTCTCTTATGGAAGATGCGATGCTTATTCATAGAATTATGAGAGCACCAGAAAAAAGAATATTTAAGATTGATATTGGAAATATTCCACCAAATGAAGTTGATGGTTTTATGGAAAAGATTATTAATAAGATGAAAAAGATTCCAGTCATAGATCAAAATACAGGTGAGTATAATCTTCGCTACAATTTAGAAAGTGTCATAGAAGATTATTTTCTACCAGTTCGTGGTGGAGATAGTGGAACTGAAATTGAAACGCTGCCAGGATTATCAAATGATACAGCAATAGATGATATTGAATATTTAAAACACAAGATGTTGGCGGCTCTTAAGATTCCAAAAGCTTTTATTGGATATGAGGAAGAAGTTGGAAGTAAAGCTACTCTGGCAGCGGAAGACGTTCGTTTTGCTAGAACTATTGAAAGATTGCAAAAAATTGTTGTTTCTGAATTAGCAAAAATTGCAATCATTCATTTATATGCACAGGGGTTTGAAAACGAAGAGCTTCTTGATTTTGAATTAGAATTAACAAATCCTTCTATGATTCATGAACAAGAAAAACTTGAATTATTAAATCAGCAAGTCGATATTGCTCAAAGCGCAATGGAAAATAAATTGTTTTCAAGAGAGTGGATTTATGATAATATATTTGATATGAATAAACATGAAAAGTCTTTTGTGTTTGATGGTATTATCGAAGATCAAAAACAAGCTTTTAGAATAACACAAATTTCTGAAGAAGGAAACGATCCAGCAGAAACAGGAAAAAAAGCTGATTCTGATGAAGAAGAGACTGGTGAATGGGGCGGGTCAGAAAAGGGGCCGCAGTATTCTGAAGTTGATTTTGGTAATACTAGTTCAGAAGACATAAAGGATGCAACGAAGCACAAAAGAGAAAGATGGGGTGCTAGAGAGTTTAAAGGTGGGAGTCCATTATATTTAAGCAAAGCTGGAACTGCTGCACAATCGGAGGGTCTATTAAATCAATTGAAAAAAATATATAATAAAAATGGAAAAAATAATAATATTTTAAATGAAGACGCATTAATAGACGAATCTGATGAATAAATGTAAAGCAAATACAAAGAATTTTATATTTATATATGAAATAATGTATTAGCACATTGCAGAGAAGAATAAATTGGAGATAATTTATGAGAATTAAAAAAAATAAGCATAATAAAATACGCAACACTGGTCTTCTTTTTGAGTTTTTATTAAGACAAGTAACTGTTGATGTACTTAATAAAGAAAAAGATAGTCATGCATTAGAGCTTATAAAAAAATCGTTTAATGAAAATACAAATCTTGGAAAAGAGTTGGCTCTTTATAACATTTTAATAAATGAGAAACTCAATTCAGATAGAAAAGCTGATTTTTTGATTTTAGAGGTTATAAAAGAAAGAAATAAAATTAATAAATCAAAATTAAGAAGAGAAAAATATAATCTCATAAAGGAAGTAGGCAATAAGTATGATTTGCAAAAGCTTTTTTCTTCTAAAATAAAAAATTATAAAGTTTTTGCTTCAATTTTTAAACTGCTTGAATATCATGATAATTTGTCTCCAAGTGACAAGACAGAGTCATATTTTAATATTGTTGAACATATAACAACAAAAAATGTTAAAGATTCTTTAACTAAAACAGTTCCATCAATTGCTACTTTATCTAAAGATCAAGATTTAAGAATTATTGCTTATAGAATATTATTAGAAAAGTTTAATAAAAAATATTTACATTTAAACAAAGAGCAAAAAGATTTATTAAAAGAATATATTAATAACATTTCTAATACAAATTCTCTTAAAGAGTATATTGAAATTCGTGTACCACAAATAAAATCTAAACTTAAAAAACATGTAAAGATTGTTGATGATAAAATTACACGAATTAAACTCAATGAAGCTATTAATTCTATTGATAAGTTTTGCGATATTGGTTCCTCTAAGATTGTTAAAGATTCAGTTGTCATTCAAATGCTTAGATATTTTGAATTGTTAAAAGCACTGAAAAAACATGTATGATGATACTAAACAAAAGCTTAGAGAATTAATTCGCTCAATTTATAAAGAATTAAACGAAAAAGAAATAGAAGAAATAACCACTACAGGTGCTGTAGATGGTTATAGTACTCCCTGTGCTTTTTCAAATGATGAGAAAAAAAAGAAAAAGAAAATGAAGAAGGCATTAGATTCTGTTGGATATAAATTTGTTAATGAAGAAATAGATAGAAGAGATATAAAACTCTTGAAATTAATTATACGAGATGAAGTGGCTGATATTATAAGACAAATCTGGATTAAAAGAGCGGTTTGGCAATAGATTGGGGAATAAATAACATGAAATTAACTAAATCAAAATTAAAAGAAATTATTAGAGAAGAATTGCTGAATGAAGCAAAAAATTCATCAGAATTGAAATACTTAAGAAAGATTGCCGGAAATGATGCTGCGATTCTTAATGTGATGTTTGAATATGGAGATAAAAAGCTAGTCAGACAAATTGTGGATGTTGTTGAAAATGGAATGGACACTAAATACGGAACAAATTTTGGGAGAAATTAAATGAAAATAACAAAATCCATAACTGAACGCAAGAAAGAATCCGTAAATGAAGTAAAAAAAGGTAGTATTGTAATACCATTTGCTCATGGTAAAGATGGTGAGTTTATTGTAGATAAAGTTTTTAAAAACAAAGATGGCGAAACTTCTTATACAGGTAAGTTTAAAAAGAGTGGAAAGAAAAAAGAATTTATATTGCATAAAAAGGATAAGATTGTAGAAGATAAAAAGGAATCAATAATGAAATTAACTAAAGCAGATTTAAAAGAAATGATAAAAAAAGAATTAAAAGAATATAAAGATCCTGAACAGGTAGCAGCAGATTTAGTAACTGTTGTTGATCAATTTCGTGATCAACTTAAACGTGTAAATTTTGATAAGCTTCGAGAATGGGCACGTAAATATTATAGGTCAGCTCCTGGACTCTTAAAGAATTTGGAGAATTATTTAAAGATATTTAGGAAAATGAAATGATGAAATTGAGGAAAGTAATTAAAGAGCTTATTAAAGAAGAAATTAAAAATCTAAATGAATTAGCTTATCCAAGCCGAATTAAAAAGTGGGCAAATATAACTCACAGACATTTTCAACAATCTAGTGCTAGAAAATTTCAGAAAGTATATTGGAATCAAGAATTAGGTTTAGCTTTAATGATAGATGGTGAAGGGAAATTTATTTTTAGTACGGGTCATCCACTGACAGCTACTGGGCATAGAAGTGTTCAATATATTAAACAAGGTCAATTTAAAAAGCTGTTAAGTGATCCAATTAAAGCTTTTGCAAAAATAATTGGTAAAAAGAAAACAATGCAGTGGATAAAAAAGAGAGAACTTGACAAAGAGTGGCCAAAAGTAGATTGGGAAGGAATAATTGATACAACAAGAGGTGTTAAGCCTTGATAAAATATAGGAGATAAAAAAATGGGATATCAAGTAGATCCAAATGATAGTACAAAACAAATACCAAGAGCTTTACCTCGTTCTGCTTTTATGTCAGCTAAGACACCGTCAGTTGGAACATTAACAGACAGACCAAATCATATTGTAATTGCTAAAGACAGTGGTGGAGACGTCGGTTTTTATTTTGAACCATCAGCATCATTTGCTGCAGCGGCTACAACTGAAGGTGGCACAACATTAACGGGTTCAGCAAATTATACAAATTTTGGAACAATTACAGAGACTGGGCAAGAGCTTAATATACAACCAACTGCATGGAGTGGATCTTCTGGTGCTTCTGTAGTATTTATTTATAGAGGAGGATTATAAAATGTTAAATAGAGAATTAATTGTAGATTATTTACCGTTTTCTGTTAGTAGAGAGCAAATAAATGAATCATTAAATAAAAACAATGGTAAACTTATTGTTTCTGGAATTTTGCAGAGAGCCAATTTAAAGAATCAAAATGGGCGTGTATATCCAAAATCTACTTTAATGCGTGAAGCAAAGAAGTATTTGAATGCACAAATAAAAGAAAGCCGAGCTTTAGGTGAACTTGATCATCCTGACAGCTCAGTTGTAAATTTAAATAATGTATCACACAATGTTTTAGAAATGCATTGGAATAACGATACATTATTGGGAACTCTCGAAGTATTACCAACACCATCTGGAAATATATTAAAAGAGCTGTTTAAAGCAGGAATTAAATTAGGAATTTCATCTAGAGGGCTTGGAAGTGTTAAAGAAATCACTGAAGATGGTGTAATGGATCCAAATGAGAACCCTACTGTTGAAGTTCAAAGCGATTTTGAATTAATTGCATTCGATTTTGTTTCAAGCCCTTCAACTCAAGGAGCATTTATGTCACAGCTGAAAGAAAGCGCAAATGAATCAAAAACAAGAATTTGTGGAAAATGGTGTGAAGTTGAAACGGTCATAAATAATATTATGAGAGGTTAAAAATGAGATTGACTAAAGAAGAGCTTAAAACTATAATTAGAGATGAACTCAAAGAAGCAATCCCAGCAGGGTCTGGTGGATTTGATAGATATTTTTCTAATATAGAAAGGCACATTGCTGATTTAGAACGAAATTTAAAGCGTTTTATAAAAGAGCTCAGTCAAGAAAAGTTACGTAAAGAATCTACTGATCTTATGAGATTATATAAGAAACATTTAATTGAATTTAAAGTTAAATTTGAGAATTTTAAACGGAGGAATACGTAAAATGAAAATAACAAAATCACAAATTAAAAAATACAATAAGCTTTCTCAAAAGAGCTCTCTTAAAGCTCCATTAGTCAGAGTTGGTCATACTTGGTATGGTTGGGCAGAGGGAGATCGAAATAGCGTATTTTTAACTACTAAAAGCGGTGATGATATTGAATTCGATTATGATCGAATTGACGACATTCGGGAGAGTATAATAAAACTAACTAAATCAAAACTTAAAGAAATAATTAGAGAAGAGTTAAACGAAGGTTCTTTGTATAACAGAGCAAGTGGTATTGTAAAGACAAAAGATTTATATAGTTTTGTTAAAGCAGGCAAAGATATGGTGTTCGAACTTGAAAAAGATGATTTCGGCGAAAGACAGATTCAAGAATTTTTTAATGAACTTATAAAAAAGCGCATTTTTTAATATGAACCTAACTAAATCAAAACTAAAAGAAATTATAAGAGAAGAGCTTATAAATGAAGAAAACGAATCTCTTTGGACTTGGGTATACAAAGGTTTTTTGGGTGGATTTAAAAAGGCCGAGAAAAAAGGTGGGGGCAGTGTTAGTTTAGATGAAGTTGCACGAGGTGTTGCTTTCTTAATCAAAACAGAATTTGGAGGCGGTGCTAAAAATGACTTCATAAGAGCATTTAAAAAGAGCCTTTAATAAAAAGAGCCTTTAATAATGAAACTAACTAAATCAAAACTAAAAGAAATTATTAGAGAAGAAATTCAGAAACTCAAGGAAGCAAACCGGGAAATTGGCGGCTACTATTTGATGAAACAGCTTAAGGATTTAGCTCATGATGCTAAGAGAAATCGTGAAAAGAAACTTGAAAAGGGATTAATGTATTTGCATGGTAGAATAAACCAATCATATCGCGATATAGATTTAAATGCTGAAGATGTGTTAGATCTCTTCAGCGATCCAAGAGGTAAAAAATACGGAGACGATGTTCCATCATGGGTGATAACAGATTTATTTGAAGGAATGCAAAATGAAATTGACTAAATCAAAATTAAAAGAAATCACTAAATCAGAACTCAAAGAGATCATCCGGGAAGAAATTCAGAAATTAAATGAATGGGGGGATTTATACTCTCATGTACGAGAAGTTGGGAATCACGTGGATGAGTTTAAGCGAAATTTAGAAGCAAAAAGAGGTGGTTCGTTTGATGCAGATAGTGTAGAATATGAAGATGATAGATGGAATAATAACAGTAAAATGTTAAAAGGTAGAGATAAAAAATTAGGTCAATGGGAAAAGAAAGTTAAGAAAACTTTAGACAGTCTTATAAACGATTATGTTAAAGCTTGGAAATAAAAATGATTAAACTAAAAAATATATTAACAGAAAAAAAAGAACTTGGTGGAGCTATGATTAATGTAATCGATAGATTAACCGATAGTAATAATCACAATGAAGCTAGATTACAGTTAGCTAAATCCTTTCTGGGTAAAAATTCACCATTAGTTAAGGGTTATGAATCTTTAATAGCATTACATAACTTATTAGGTGATATGAATACATTGATGAAAGCTAGAGAGAAAATGGATAAGATGTTATTTAATGGCGCAAAAAGAGTTTATAGTGATTATGATGCTATACAGGGAGTATTTTAATGAAAATATCAAAAAATATATTAAGAAAAATTATTAGGGAAGAAATTAAAAATTTAAATGAAGAGATTATTGCCGAAAGCAATATAAAAGTGCTCTCAGCCGATAAGATTGATAGTAAAGTTTGGAATAGTATGAAATACGATTTGAAAGACCAATTTGACGAATTAGTAAAAATTGGTCAAGATTATGGTGTATTCCAAAGTGCTCAAGGTACTAATAAGCTTTTAAAACAAATTAAAAGATTAGTGGATAAGCTCTAATGATTAAATTAAAAGATTTATTAGAAAGAAAAAATTATCCAATAGTTGAGCCACAAAAGGGAGTAAAAATATATGGTTCTATAGATAGAAATGAAGCTAAACTTGGAAGTATTGAAATAAAGTCATCATTACAGGGACAGGGATTAGGCCAGAAATATGTAAAAGAATTTGAAACTTGGGCTAAGAAAAATGGCGCAAAATTAGTAAAGATCGATGCATATAAAAAATCGATTCCATTTTGGAAAAAGATGGGATACAAGCTAGAAAAAGATTTTCCAGTTATGTATGGTCATAAGCAAGATTTTAAAATAGGTGTTAAGAAGCTATGATTAAATTAAAAGATTTATTATTAGAGAAAAAAACTATATCCGTTGATACTGCTCAAGATATGCGAAAGACTGGTTATTGGATAGTAGTATCTAATAACTTAAAGAAAGTAATTGGTGTTGATAAAGATAAAAATAAGATGGTGGATTTATATAAACAGAATAGTAGAAAAACAAAGATATTCGGTCCATTAAAAACCATAAAAATATCACCAGAGAAACAACGTGAGTATGATAGAATACATAAGTTGATTTGGAAAAATAGTAGGTTTGGTGGGTAACATGATTAAATTAAAAGATTTATTAACAGAAGACCCATTAAAGGAAAGTGGCTGGAGTTCAGCCGATGCTAAAATTCAAGTGAATAATGATCTTAAAGCGATGTCTAAAATATTAGGAAAGGCATCACAAAACGTTATTAAAGTAATGATGAATAGTGTAAAGGGTGGCAAGTACGATGCTTTAGATTTGT
>Ga0209434_1000728_pt1 | contig 15430 bp, 19 predicted proteins | sample ETNvirnome_2_300_FD_184068 | JGI IMG/M metagenome (GOLD analysis project Ga0209434, IMG submission 184068) | Marine viral communities from the Pacific Ocean - ETNP_2_300 (SPAdes) (version 2) | ecosystem: Environmental > Aquatic > Marine > Oceanic | place: Pacific Ocean | collected 2013-06-22
ACTGTTGGAATGATAGTGGGTGATAAATATTTCCTGGAAGGAACCAGTTATACATTCGCATAAAAACAAATCCCATCCAACAATAGTAGAAGATAAGATAGCATAGCCCCCAGGTAATGCCACTGACAGTGACCTTCGATTCTTTCATCAATCCCCCATTACTAGTCATCGCCCTTCTCCTCATCCATAGGATCACATATTCTGAAATCTCTCATTAACCAATCCACAGTATTAAAATGAAGTTTAGGATTATCTATCAAATCCTCAAATAGCCTCTTAGATATAACGAACTTAGGCTTGTCATCACTCACTTCTTCTTCCCCTGTTTCTTTTCCAAAGTGACTAACCTACGTATTGCTTTATGGAGTATTGATCCATCAGTACTCTTTGTCGTCTCTGGGATACCAAAGAACTTCATTACGCTCTCGAACTGAGCTTTCTCAGCGCCCTTGAATACAAAAATTACCCACTGCTCTTGATCTATATCTGGTGGTTCTAAGTCAGATTCGCTGAACTCCTTACTCGCCTTACCTAAGTCAGCAGACAACCTCTCCATCATCGTATCTACTTCTACTTGAGAAAATCCTACCGACCGAGGGTCAAGTATATCATTCTTAGTCAAGTCAGCCACAATCTCAGCAACCAAATCCTTAACATACTTTCGACGATCACCGTGGACATTAGCAGCGAGGTTATATCCCTTGAAATGATCTCCCGACTCTGGAGTCCAAACAATACAGGGGACAGTCTTAAACCCCATCTTCTTAGCAGTACGATACCGGCGATGCCCTGCACAGATCATATAGTTCTTATCAACTATGATAGGTTCTACAAATCCAAACTCCTTGAAGCTCTCGGATAGAGAACTCAAGTCCTGGTCATCGATAATATGTGGGTTATCGGCATACTCATCCAATTGCTCGATAGGTACTTGCTCGAAGCGCATCTGAGCAGTTCGTTTCTTACTCTTCTTACCACTTTTCTTTTTCTTTGTCACCACTTAACCTACTCCCATCATTACTCGGTTAGCCAAGTAAATCGGATTCATACCCTCCGTCTCGAAGGAAACCACATTAACACAACTAAGGGGGGTAACTTCTACAACTTTATGATTATCCCCCATCGCCGCCTCCTTGAAGGCCGAAAACGATTCAAAACGATACTTACTAACAATTGATCCAGCCGTAGGGACAGGTAAGTCATAATCCTTCCTCGCCTTATCCCAATTCCTCTTCGAGAGTTCCATCCCGTACTTGCTCTCAAAAGTCCTCGCAATCGCTACGAGTTGTTGAATCGGCATCGTATTACGCGGACGGCGCGACTTAGCCGCGATCTTAGCAGCCCAAGTAATACGGTCACGAATCCGGTAGACAGGATTACGATAACCTCTAGCATGATAACTACTATGTGCAGAACGGCTGAGAAACTTGAGGTTAGAACGGATGTTATTTGCCTTGTTCTCGTCTTCATGGTGGACCTGTTCTTGAGGTGACTTAATTGGACGACCAATTACAGTCTCCATAATTAGAATGTGCTCTGGTACTTTCCTATCACGTTTAGTAATAGAGAACTTGATATAGCCTTGGGCTGTAGTATGCCGATAGTATACTTGTAGACGGATACCAACCCTCAACTGCTCCGCACGAGTAGGGCGCATACCAATCAGATAAACTCGCTGATCCCCATAGCATATGATGTTACTCCCATCATCTAGTTTTAGGTTAAGACAGTTTACCTTACGTCGTCTCATTTTAGTAATTGATACATAACCAAGTCTCCCCGGTTTGACGTATGAGAGTACCTTATTATCTCCCTTAGACAGAGACATAATCGGCACCACCCCATCCATCGTAGGGACTAAAGTTGTTCCTACAATGCCTCCCCTCACAGTGTTTCTACTCCTCGACTATCCACCTGATTTTTAATTACTGTAATAACATCCCGAACAAAGTCCATTATCTCCTCTTCAGTTCGATCATCATCGACATAACCTAAAGTCATTCTCAGTGTAACATCTCTAGTACGTAGAGAAGAGACGCAGCTACTTACATGAATCTCATCAATACTAGCGAATCTCATCAGTCATCCTCCCTGTGGCGGTCTAAGTGGGGGTGGATCATTTGGTGTAAAGTCCTCAACTGGCGGTGGGTTATAACCTACTACTGGTGGATCGGGCGGCAGTGGAGTATTAAGTACATAATATCCTCCCTCACGATACCGAGTATGCCCACTTTCACTTATAAGAGCCCAAACAAAAAATCCTAATGCAAGTATTAGCCACAAACAATCCATCACTCATCTCCTCATTTAGACTTCACCTTTATCCACGCGGACTATCCCTTGAACGAACTCCATTACATCTAACTCATCCTGATCATCGTCTGTTACTATATCAAACGACAAGTGAGCACGGAATAAGGGTCCGATCGGCCCCTATTTATACTAATATCATCTACTTTTGTTACTTCCATCATTCATCCTCCTCTAACTCCACGAAGGTTGATCTCTCCTTCATGAACTCTAACACACACTGCCCCTTAGACTCATAACGAGCCTTTGTCACACGGATCAACGTCATTCGATCTCCTATCACTTTATCATCTTTATACTCTTCATCCCTGTGCATCATGATAACAAAGTCAGCGTCATCTGCAATCGATCCGCTCCATCCCAAGTCATCGTTGTCCATGATTCTAGTAGTGTTGTTCATCTTTCTAGGTTGAGCGACTAAGAGGATTACAACATCAAGATTAAGTGCTAGCTCCTTAAACTGCTTCATCAACGATGATACTTCTTCACTCCGATGCTTGATGTCTCTAGCGATAAAGTGGAGGTTATCAAAGACGACTAGTTGCACTCCCGAACCAATGACGGCAGCCTTTATGTTCGCGCAGTCATCTTCAAACTTTCCTGACTCGATATTTATAGCCGTATAGATCGGTACTCCTCGTAATAATCTTTCGGCCTTAATAAAATCTAAGGGGTCTAGGTCTTCTGCTCCCACGTCGAGCATCCCTTGTACTATCCGAGTCGCTATGCGGTGAGCCTTCATCTCCTTGCAGTATATTAGTGATGGAATCTCGTGGGTCGCCGCTTGGTAATACGCTATCTGTGTGCATAGAGAAGTTTTCCCCGTTTCCCTTCGAGCAGAAACAACGACTAAATCACCAGGATCAAAGCTATGGACGATGTTATTTAGTGAAGGCCAAGGAGTTATGATATGACGGTCGCCATATATTACTCTCTTCCTCAATGCTATCCGTACTGCCTCAGCCATAGTAATGATCGCTGTTGAATCAAACCGAGGAGCCTTCTTAAATAAATGAGTGAATTTACTATACGCTTCGTCCTCATGATCTTTGAAGAAATCTAACACATCCTTTGACGGTCGTACTGATATTTTTCTACACCTACTCTTGCCTAATTGCCGAGATAACTGCTCTGCCCCCTCCTCCCCCGCAATATCTGAATCAAAAGCTACCCATATCGTTCTTAGATGTTCCAACTTATTTAACATCTTTTCAGTGAGTCTTGTCTTCTCGCCGCCCGACACACCCACAGCAGTGAATCCCTCATGACACAGTTTTAATGCGTCTTTTTCCCCGGCACAGACAATGACGCCCTTTCCCCCCTCATCTAATATATTTTGATTATAGATTACTGTCTCAGCGCCAGCTATACGACGGTGACTCTTAACTAAGGGCCACATCGTTCTGAACTTGATGTTAAAGACATGATCGCCGACGAAGTGCGGGAAGGCTATCCAGTTACCATCTTTCCTTGAGTCCAATCCAACGCAGTAGTTCTCTAATGTGTCATCATCCACTGCTAACTCTTTCCTCATCTCTCTTCTAACTTCCCTGTTCTTACGCCTGAACAGTTTTTCATTCAACTCCTTTGCTTGCTCAGTGAGTATCTCTACATTGACAATCGCTGACGGCTTTGCTCCATTCTCGGAGTATGACTGATCTAGCTCCTGCAAGTCCCCCATTGTTCGCATAAGCGTATAGATCGATCCTGACTCACTACACTTGAAACACTGCCATGACTTCTTATAGATATGAATAACGAAGTCATTAGTACCTCCACATCCGGGCAAAGGACAAGTACGAAGGCGAGCATTCTCCTTACCCGCGTCCATCTTATATACCCACTGCTTCTTTCGTATGTACTCAAGAACGTCTATCATTTCTTATCTACCCCAAAATTAAAATTACAGTGATCCTCAACAAACCTGAACACCAAACAACTCTATAGATTTTCTCGTTCTCTATAATACATTCTCGAATACTATGGATCTCGTCCGGCATGAGTTTCATTGGCAGGAGTTGAGTACCTTAGATAATAATGATAAGCCCCTCTCTCAACATCTCTTTCTCGATATAAGGTACAATGATTGCACTGTTGCAAAATATCTTCGGGGAAGCTAACTCGTTCTATTGAAGCATCGGAGGACTGATTCGTAGACAATGTCAATTCTTCCATCATTCTGCACATTACAGCGGTCGAGATAGTACTCCAACTGGCTGTCTTGTATAAGACTCCTTGAAACAGTGGCATAAAGTCTATTCGTAGAAGCGAGGAGTGTAATTTTACTGATTGCCGCATCATCCGAGAACGAGTCCAGTGGAGTCCATACCCCCCATTTCTTACCAAATCGCTCGGCGCTAATCGGTTTTTCAACGTACTTCTTATCCCGTTGGTGTAATTCATCGAATGCGCCCCTAAACTGTATTGGAGAGAACCTAGAGTTCAACCCATGAGGTGAGTAGAAGAAGTTCCCTATCGCTCGTTTCAGCTTTACGTACCCCTCAATATTCAGCAACCTCCACAAAACTCCTCGGAGTAACTGTCGATTAACAAACAGTGGCTGTACTCCAGACTCTCGCAATGCCTTCCTCTCTAGTGACGACCAATACATCACAAGTCGATACTGCCTCTTTGCTTGCCCAGACTTAGTAACTTGTTGATCCGTATCGCCACTCCTAACCGCCATCCTTTTAATCCCATTCTTCCACTCAATCCTACCAATACGCCTTACCCAACATGACTGCTGCTTGATTTGTAAATCGAATGAAGTAATCTCAGGACGGTATGGATAATCACCACTATAATCAACGCCAACAGGAGCTAATGTTTTAGTGGGCTTCGCTTGTGAGAGACGGGCTATACACGCAACTTCACCAACCACGGCTAACATTGGCTCCTGTATCGGACCAAGTCTTGGCTTAATGGATCGACGATGGCGGCGATACTCTTTTAAGTCAGAGGGATCAATCTTGATGTCAGTACGAGCACGACGGATATTGTTATCCCGCTCGATTAACTTGTGTGACTTTAACTGTTGGAGAGCATTCTTCAGTGTACTGGTGGTCATCCCAGTACGGCGGGACAATTCAGATCGAGATTTTGGAATGGAGTTGCTAATTAAATCCAGGTAAAGTAACTTCGCACTTGCAGTTAACCCAATTCTGTTAAAGTACCATAGGAGGAAGTCTAGGTTCGTTAAAAGAACCATGCGCTCTGGCACAATTCATCCCCTCACAGAAAGAAGAAGGGGTGTGACTCCTTCGCCCAAAATCACACCCCACCCCTCGTTAGGTCAGTTCTGAGAGTTTCTGCCCGCTCTCAGTAGTCCAACCTGCCTTCTTCGAGAAGTTAGCAGCAAAGTACTTGTCGGCCTTACACTGCTTCGGAAACAGCGCCTTGGCAGCGCCGGTCAAGTTACCGAAGGTGCCTTTACCAGACTTGACTTTACCGCTAGCCTTAAGGTAGGTCAACTTGACTAGCTCCCCCTTGACATTGCGGGTAATGGCGACACCCCCAGCCGATCCACCAGAAGCCTTGTCAAGTTTTTTCTTGCCTTTCTTGACCTTGCCATTATCAGAACCGACAGTAGCCTTCACCTTACTCGACTTCCCCTTCTTGCCTTTCTTTGTAGTAGTTGCCACGACTTCATCCTCCACATCTTCGGGTTGCTCCTCCGAGCCCCCAGTTGAAACTACGACTAGTGAGTCAAGATCTACGCCATGATCACTTAGCCACTTCATCATCGCCTTAAAGTCGTCAGTGCCGAGTTCCGATTGTACACCGCCATGAAGGTGCTCACAACGGTAAACCCCCAGACCTTCTAGCTCGATAACACAGTCACCAACCGCTACTGTTTTCCTCCTCTCAAGGTACTTCTTGAGCTTCGTTGCGCCCATATCGCCGAGTGTAACTCTACGCGCCATATTTTCTCCCTCCAATGAGCATCAAATCTACCACTCCAGCATTCAACTGTCAATCCCAGTTATTATACTTTTTCTCCAATCACGAAAATACGAGAAGGTTAGGGCAGTTACGAGCAATAGGATCACCCCAGTCGGCGCAAATCTCAACGTGTAATGGCCTATACAAGTCACCACCATAGCGAACCACGCCTGAGTCATGAGGTAGGACTCGGTCGTATGCGGGATACTACTAAACATCCACGCCAAGCTAAATACTATCACAACGATTAATCCAAATCCTATTATGCCTAACTCCGCCAATGATTGCAAGAACTCATTATGCGCGTAATTCCACCAATACTCTCTACTATACATACTCTCTGGGTATGCCTTACCTTCTGGCGACTGTTTCATTGCTACCCGATAGACTCCAGAAACGCGCCGAAAGTTTCCCATGCCTATGCCGAGTACTGAATTATCATATGCTATCCTACCTGCTATACGCCATCCAAAAATTCGATGAGAAGTTCGTTGGTCTAATTTAGTAATAGTACTATTAGATAAGTCCCCCATACCAATGAAGAGAGATATACTAATAGCGATCATCAGTACGACAGTCTGTATTCTCAAACAGAGTCTTATTCTAGCTGGCGAACCAAACCAATGTGCAACAGTCCACGGTACTATAAATGGGACAAGAAACGATATACCAACTAAGGCAGTACGGGCCGAAGCTACAAGAATAGTAATCATAGACAACATACCAGCAACTGCCCCTAATACTAATCCATGCCAAGCACCAAGTAAGAAAGCAGGGATGAGTATTATCCCTAAGAATCCGGGATTCCCAATAATCCCAACAGCATTTAGCCTACCACCAGACGAGAAGCACTTTCCCTGTAAGTCACGCACACAAAATATTGGGTCATACCCAAGATACTGAATAATTGTGTACACAGCAGTAACTGCCGAACACCCTAAGACGAGATTGATATACCTAGTCCTCCAACGACGATCATAGACCTGAGCGCAAAGAGCATACGTGAGTAAGACTGACCCACAGAACAACGCCTTGCTAGAGAATAAGTACTCATCGTATGACCAAAACGCAACACCCCATACGGATAGTACCATTGGTATAACCCACCAACCTATATCATCCTCATACTTATTTAAGAATCCGATACCAGTAGTGAGCACAACAAAGGCAGAGCACCAATAGATAAAGACAAACTTCCAGTGCTCCATCCCCGCACCATCATAAGGATTGAAGAAGAAGAACGTGCCAAGGATTAACAGTACTGTAAAGAACCGACTAGAGCCTCGCACGAGGAGCAATAAGAGGCTGGACACTCTTCCGAACAAACCCAAGAGTTTCTGGTTCAATCTCAAAGCCCATCTCCTTACATACAAGGAACCGTTCCCACGAGTGCCATGTCAACTTATGACCCTTACACTTCCTGCGGTACATATTCCCAGTCTTCTTAGCCATTACATACTCATGAAGTTCATGCTCACAATAATCAAAGATGTCCACATACAGAGCACTCGACTTGCCGGCTGCCTTACGCGAGACTCTACCAGCCATCTGTGCCACCAATCGCTCACTCTTCAGTGATCCAGCATTGAACACCACATCCAACGACGGAATATCAACACCGAGCTTCCATACTGAGTCGGCAACCACAACAGAGAGCTTTTTACTATCCAAGTCTCTGATCATCCTATCCCGCTCACGGAGTTTAATATCGCCATGAACAAAGTCCACTCTCAGCCCTATACGGCATAAAGCATTATACAAATCCTGACAGTGCCTATGCTTCCACCAAGCAAATACTACAACAGTCAAACCTTCCTTCACCATTACTTCAACCATATCAATAATCACACGCAAGCGCCTATGACTCTCGACAATACCAAACTTATACTGTTTCTGATAACTGAGCGAACAACTGAGGTCATTCTTAAATGGAATGAATCGTACAGTTGGCCTCTCTGTATATCCGGCATCAGATAAGTCTTTCGCTGTTTTAGTAAATATCACTGGCCCAATCTCCGCTAACGAGTTAAACTTCTCATACGCTGTGTAATTCACTGTAGCAGAGAGTCCAATCCGCATGAACGCAGACGACATCTTCTTCAGTGGATTTTTCCACAGGGTGTTATTCGGAGCTAAGTGGCACTCGTCTAATAAAACAACTCCCTGCTGCTTGAGTAAGTACTGAACTCTCTTATGATTAGGGTCGTCCTCATCTACCACCAATGAGTTCACTACTGCTACGATAATCCTCGCATCCCAGTCCTTTTGATCCCCATAGAATAGACCGACATCCGCACCCTTGATCCGCTTTGCTATCCTCTGAGCAGCGTTCGACATCAAGTCCTTTTGGCCTACAAGGATAGTAAGTCTAACATCGTTATCAAGTGCAGCAATAATACTACACATAATTTCGGTCTTACCACCAGCAGTAGCAACATTGATAATCCCACGACGATGCTGAAAAGCAAGTCGAGCCGCCTTCTTCTGATACCCATACCGACTCACCCCAACGAGTTTAGGAAATTCACTAACAGACGACAGATTAAGAGGGTCGTTATGTCTGACTTTGAACTTAGCGCCACCACGCGCCTTGAGTGCAGTCACTACCTCATAGATGAATCCAGCGGGGAACCTATTACGCTTGAACAGGCGTACTTTACCATCCCACTTCTTATTAATAAAGTATGCCCTTGGATGAGTGACCGTACACACATCATCAATGATCTCGGCATACACCGCACTCCAATGAGGACTACACTTGAACTTAACGTAATAATGAGCGGCATGTTCTCTAAGGATTAACATAATAAATGGATTTTACAATACTCAGAGGATTACTTCAAGAACTTAATTAACTCAGTAGTTAGCGTTAAGGGGAATAGAAACACCCTTAATCTCTCGATCTTCCCAAGTTATGAGTTGGGCATACTTACCATAGAAGTGGGCGACCAAAGTCAGATACCTCATGTATTGCCTTGCCTTTACGCTCAACCCACTTCTCTGCGTCCCGCCATCGCACTTCCTCTCCCACTCATCCATACTCATAGCCTTACCATAATGACGCACATACCCACAGCAAGTAACTACAGACCCAGATAATAACTCAGGCTCCCTACACCCAAAACGATCAATACGAGACTTTCTAAACAACATTAGTATATCACGATACTCTGGCCCCATCCATAATCGATCAAGCCAATGATGGTCTACATCACCTGGAGTAATGTAAAAATCGAATACTCTCAATCTAACTGCATCGACAGCCGCAAAGTCTATCAAAGACAAATCTATCTCAGCCCTCTCATCAGCATCAAAACAAAAGAACCAATCGGCATCAGACTTCATAGCATGGCGTAACAAGAAAGTACGGTGGCCTCCCTGAGATACCCAAGGATTCTTCTCTACAAAATCCTGAGTGATAACCTGCCTGACTGACGGATGCGACTTACAAATCTCAGCAGTATTATCACTAGAGTTATGATCAAAAACCCAAATGCCTTCATTACAGAACTGTGAGTAATGATCCAAGGTGGACTTAATGATCTTCGACTCATTCCTAACTCTAGTTATTCCAGCTATGCGAGCTATAGAGTTACTCCTTAATTGCGTATCCCATGACATATCTGGGAGTCATTGCTTTGGGAGGTGACTGCTTAACCTCTCGATACCCAAAATCTCTTAATAAGACCTCGTCCCAACATTGGGGAGTGAAACGCCAATAGTCACTCGGGTACTCATGAATCTCATGAAAGAATGGAGTGGAAAATATAAATTTTCCAGAGTACCTAAGTACTCGATGAATCTCACCAATAACTTTTAGGGGATAATCGACGTGCTCTAATGTCTCTAAACAAAGCACAGTACTAAAAAACTCATCACGAAAGGGCAACTCTTTCCCATCACAAACTTGATCAACGCCTGGGCCACTACATATATCTACTCCAATATAATCAAATCCAGCTAAATGACCTCGCATACTCTCAATATGGTCATGACCATGCAGTAATAGGCTACCGATCTCAAGAACTGGCGACTGACAAATCTTAGACTGTCTCTCCACATACGACGAAATAACAACATTCACCCCCGACACCTCCTAACACTTCGAGAATCCACAACTCTCGCAAGCCCAACAACCTTCCTTAAAAAATAGAGAATTACTACACTCAGGACACACCCTCGTTGGAAGCGCAACAGGTAACTGCCCTATACTAGCGAATTCAGCACCAGTCATATTCTCCGGCTTCTCAATCTCAATATATGGCTTACCACTAACGGACTCTACGGCCTTCTTTACTGCCAACCCAACAGCATCAGGAACAGACTTCACTAACTCACCATCATACCATATCTGATCCCCACATTGGATACCAGTCAACTGTCGAGCTAACACTAATGGATCGATGCCACTCTGCAATGCGATTGAAAGGATTCTACCTATCGCCTCTGTTAATGAATTAGTAAGGCTCCCACTCTTTCCAATCTGTAAGAAGACTTCTGCAACCCCCCACTCCTCACGGTTGATGGTAATATACAAATCACCATCAGCAGTCTCGATCTTCTCAGTCGTACCAGATAGTTTCCTACCACGAGATCGACGATTATTAAATACTGCATTAGCTGTCTCACTCATAATCCTATCGCCGTCTATCTTATGACCATTGCCATGATTGAGTACTTGAACATCACGACTTCCATCACGATAGATAGTAATTCCCTTACACCCGAGTTTATACGCCTGGAGATATACTCTCATTACGTCTTCGGATGTAGCACCACTAGCAAAGTTCACTGTCTTAGACACAGCATTATCAGTATGCCTCTGAAATATTGCTTGCATCTTAACATGGTCGTGAGGAGCAATATCATGAGCAACTGCAAATATAGTCTTGACTATAGCAGGAATACCATCAATACCAAAACAGCTACCAGTCTCGGCGACTTGCTCCATTAGCTCGTCACTATATATTCCTATTCGTTTTAGAGTTGCTTCAAAGGCAGGATGTACTTCTAATAATTTCTCGCCATCCAACACATGCCTCCAGTAACTCAACCCATACAAAGGCTCGATACCACTACTGCATCCAGCGATGATACTAATCGTTCCTGTTGGGGCTATAGTCGTAACAGTAGCATTGCGCTGCTCCCCCCATCGCTTCACGAAGTCGCTACTTTCTTTATAATTAGGGAACGTACCTCTAATCTCAGCCAGCTTATATGACGCAGCGTGCGCCCTATCCTGAATAAACTTCATTATCGCTTCGGCAGTTGTCTGTGCCTTGAACGAGTAATAGGGGATATGCAGTTTGATTAACAAATCGGCAAGCCCCATCACTCCCAATCCAATACGCCGATTACCCCTCGCCATAACATCAATCTCCGGTAAAGGGTAACTGTTCACTTCAACTACATTATCTAGGAAGTGTACTGCAGTATTGACTGTCTCTCCCAATAAATCCCAATCAATCTTCAATGTAGGCTCAGTACAATATAACTCCTCATCCACCATCTTTCCTAAGTCGATTGACCCCAAGTTACACGCCTCATACGGTAATAGTGGTTGTTCGCCGCACGGATTAGTAGACTCCATATCGCAGAACTGGGGAGTAGGGTTATCACGGTTAATTCGATCCAAGAAAATAATGCCAGGGTCGCCATGCGCCCACGACTGATTAACTATTAACTGCAGGACATCTTTAGCAAGTGAAGACCCACACGTTTCGCCGGACGAACTTCTTAACAAGTACGGCTCATTGGCCTCAACAGCCTTCATGAAATCACTAGTAATCGCAACCGAAATATTGAAGTTACTGAACTCTTTACCACCCTCCTTACATTTGATGAACTCAATTATATCAGGATGATCTACGCGCAGTACCCCCATGTTCGCGCCACGGCGAGAGCCACCTTGCTTCACCGCTTCAGTCGCCGCATCAAATACCCGCATAAAGGATACAGGACCACTGGCAATCCCACCAGTACTACCAACAATACTTCCAGCGGGACGGAGTCGAGAAAAGGCAAACCCTGTACCTCCACCAGTCTTATGAATCATTGCCGCATTCTTTATCGAGTCGAATATCTCCCCCATCGAGTCACCGACTGGCAAGACAAAACAAGCAGACAACTGCCCATTAGGTTTTCCAGCATTACCAAGAGTAGGAGAATTAGGCAGGAAGTAGAGATTAGCCATCAAGTCGTAGAACTTTTCGGCAGTCCTTTTCACCACGAGAGTATCAACTCGATCACCTTTACCAGCACGACTTAAAAACGCCTCCTCGCCCTTCGCCACACAAGAAGCAACACGCCAGAAGAGTTCTTCTGGCGTCTCAACTACCTTGTTATTTTCATCTCGGAGTAAGTATCTTTTCCTTAAAACTCGCTTCGCATTGTCGGTTAGTACCAATTCTGGGCGAGTTTTCGTATCTAACATCTATGAATCCCCTCGCAGTACCCCCAATTCAAGCGTAGGATGCTCACCACAGCATCTTTATCCGCCAACCCCACAATTCCTCGTCTCTGGTAGAAACTTTGCCGTAGCGGGCATATTCAGGCAACTACGCACCCATAAGATTGTCCAACTTCTGCATTACAGAGTCGTACAGTCGTGCATACCCTTTAGGAAGCCGCCCCGCACCCCGAAGAATCTCGTCCAACTGTGGGAGCGTAATGAGACTCAGAGAGTCTATGTCGTCCTCAGTCGGATCGAATGAGTGCACTTCATTCCAGATTTCCCCAAACCCCACCTTGAGGAGACTTATGTTAGTCTCGTTCATGCGCTGGCCACTAACTCTATTAAGGAACTGACCAATTAGGATTTGACCAACTACCCCCAACATTGAAGTCATCTCAATAGTCTCCCCAACTGGCGCTAAATCCTCAACCACATCCTCAACTACTTCTTCCTTCCTCTTCGCCATAGTTACCCCCTATAGTACTTGGTTCCTCATCATGATCTTACGAAGTTCCCGCATACCAGAAACCACGCGCTCCGTAAGTTGACCGTACATCAAGACAACAGACTCCCACAATCGAGACTTATGCTGACCAGACTGATACTCTCTAACCCTCCCAATGAAGGTATTATTCGCACCAACAATGCCAGCATCAATAACCAGTGCTCGTTCACGATCTACAGTACTCACTCGTTCCTTTGCTGAAACGAGTTTGAGTTGTATGACCTTATACGAGTTCTGAAGTTGTGAAAGGTCTTGCATCATCGACCGGATACGAGCCTCACCCATATTCCGTTGGAGGCTCATACATCCAGTCATTAAGACAGCCGCAAGAGCTACTAGTAGTGCTATCCGTACAGTGATCCTCACTATTACCCCTTTCTCGCCTTAACGACTTTCTCCCCAGCACGACCGACGACGTATGTACCAAGTAGTACAAATGCTTCCTGCGGGAAGTCCTTACCAGCCCAAGCAGTAATCACTGCAGCAACCGAAGTAAGAACCGTTACCCAAAACTCCGAAGTCCGTGCGCCTCTCATAATACTTCTCCAAATCCCCCTAGTTACTCCTCATCAGGGTACTCTTTAGTTGTAATTGGAACAAGAGGAGTAGGTATTACCTTATCAGCCAATCCAATCTCAACTGCTCGTTGCGGGGTCATCCACAACTCATCTTTGAACATTAAATTTACTTCCTCGACCGTCTTCCCCATAGGGCCAGCAAACATTTCCCAGTATTTACGCTGAACAAACTTAGTACGATCAACTTCTTGTGCCTGATCTGATACTGATTCAAATATAAGTCCAAAACTAAACTTTACAATCTGAAGGTCGTGCATCATGAAGATACTACCATCCATTAATATACGTTCGCCAGGAGATGCTCCTTGTAACAGTATACATGCAGCAGAGGCAACTTCACCAAAACCCATAATCCGAACTTTGAATCCATGAATTCTCTGGTATTTTCTTAGTAATTGAACCATCGCAAATGCAGCAAAGGGACTACCACCTTCAGAATGCAGTGTAATATCAACTTTCCTAATACCAATATTCTTAAAGTAAAGAAGTGATTGTCGCATTTCCCTAAACTCGATAGAGCCAATACTACCAATCATCATAATATGACCAGTTGCGCCTTTAACCCCACTCTTATCCAGAGCCTCAATGAACGCAGAGCTAGGCAACTGCAAATACGGGTATCTGAATGGCTGGTGGGATGGACCTTCAGCCAAAGCAGGAATACCAGCACCACCTAACAGTACTACGCACAAAAGTAAGGTCAAGATTACTCGTTTCATTAGTATCTCCTTTTCATCTATCGAATATAGCATACTGCCAGCTCACTAATCAATAACTTTTCCTGCTAGGTGGTTTTTCAATCAACATTGGCGTAGAACAACAGTCTTCTTGTCTTTAGAGTCTCCAGTACTTTGGTTTGTCTCACCCACCAAGGAGCCTTAATGCTAACGTCATGATAGTGTGTTGCGCCTAGAGTATAGTCAAAGACATCACCAGACAGAACCAGATCAGCGCACTGCAAACAAATCTTCCACCTCTCACGATTCGTTTTTGTAGGATTCAATAGTTTTTTGAGATTAGGATCATTTTTATTAAACGCGGAGAACTGCCACGCTCGAAGAAGTACCTTACGAACTGTATCCCCATAACGACGCCGAGACTTAATACGATTCATTACAACCAGTCCGACACCAATGATTCCCCGCAACTCTTCACCACGAGCCTCGCCGAACATACCCCTAGCGAGTAATGTCACATCATCATCATTGTCAAACTCAGCGCGTCGAGCCATACTCTTACCCCTCAGAAAACCCCCGTATATCTCATTAACAGTGCGCTTGCGGCAACGATAACTCCAACTGCCGTCAACGACCACGTAATGAATTGAGTACGCCGACTCCGCGTTGACTGCCATCGCTCGCAAAGAACCGCCGTTTTTTTCTCCGTCTCTCCGACCCGTTCCGTAAGTCTTTCGATTTTTTCATCGTGACTATCAAAACGGCGTAGGGCTTCAATGTGTTGTTCTTTTGCTAACTCAATCCGAGATTTGATTCCCCCGCTCAACTCACTGATAGTAACAATCAAATCATCAATGCGCGGATCACTGGCTCTGCGGTATTGTCTTTCTTCGTTCACAGCTTCTCATCCTCGAACTGCAAGGTTACTTAGGTTCCCGATAGCCAACGTAGCCGATCCAGCAGT
>Ga0209434_1000729_pt1 | contig 15398 bp, 18 predicted proteins | sample ETNvirnome_2_300_FD_184068 | JGI IMG/M metagenome (GOLD analysis project Ga0209434, IMG submission 184068) | Marine viral communities from the Pacific Ocean - ETNP_2_300 (SPAdes) (version 2) | ecosystem: Environmental > Aquatic > Marine > Oceanic | place: Pacific Ocean | collected 2013-06-22
GCGAATCTTGTATGCCGAACGATTGTGTTCCATCTGCTGTTATAGCCATTTTTTGATCTTCTCCATTTTTACTTGTTGTGGGTTAGTATCGGGTGTTGCCCGTGACGGTCATTGCCGCCCTCTTTACCCTTAGCTGATTTGTCACCCTTTTATGCCGGCCACGCGTCATCACGGATTTCCCAGATGATGGTGTAGTTGAGTTGCGACAGGTTCATGTCACCGTCAGTTTCATATTCGGTGGCTGCCGGCTTCAAAAATTTCACATCATAGTATTCCAAGCTGGTGGAATCCCAATTGGTTGCGCTCCTCATCAGTGATGTGCGGATCTTGGAGCGGTAGGTGGCATGGTCGGCAGCTCCGCCGGTCGCATTGTCCGTGATGAGCTTGGCTGAGAACATGGAATTGAATGCGCGGTAATCCTCCGTGGCAGACGAAGCTCCGCCGTTGCGTGGAGCAAATGGGTCAAGTGAATCTTCAACAAACAGTTGCACCTCAATCCGCGGCACCACAAAATTATCCTCAATCACTGTGCGGAAAACATCAATGCCCACATCCGTATTCAGGAATGTCACCGCAGCAGTTTCAAAGTGATACTCAAAATTGTTCAGGTCATTGAGATCCGTGGCGGCCATTAGTTTGATGCCTCATATTGACTGACACAGGTTAGCGTGTGGAGGATGCCAACGGCATCGGTCTTTGTCTCCCACACCTTGTAGTTAGTGCCCCCGGTCGATAGCACCCAACCCTTGCTAGGATAGGTGCTCACCCCGTCGATGTTCAGGTAAAACCGTTGGTCAATCTCCACCTCACGGCCATTGATTTCAACGGTAAATGAATTGAGAATTGCCTCTTGAGATGCGGTGAATTCGACACCAACACTGGAGGTGGGCTGGACGGTGGTCAGGGTGACTTGGCAATCGTTGTTAGCAAAGTCAACGTCAGCCGATAATTGCGCTGTGGTATAGCTGGCCATTCTAAAAATACCCCGCCCACCAACCTCCTGTCCAGAGTCGATGGACGGGGTGCCTCATCCCCTTGGCAGTCCCTTAATTATGCGCCACTGATAATTTCACCAGCATTACTGTTGATGATAATTTCATCCACGCAGTTACGAACGCGCACCACGCTGGCCGGTGGTTGCTCCGTGCGGTAAGTCTCACTAACGAATTGGCCACCCCTCGCATTGTAGGCAAGGGTGCGCCCGATGCCGCCGTTGCTGAACGCACCGTTGGCAAGGCTGGCCACGTAAAAGCTGGTGGTGGGCCAAACTTTAGTGCGGCTGGCCGTCTGGCCTTTGATGGCACTGTTGTATTGAGATTTGCAGATGACTATATCATCCACACCCAACACCCGGGCCACTTGATCGGTTGCCCATGCCATTGTGCCAGATCCGTTAATCAGATTCCGCATGTCGTCAGTTTGAAGCATCTCCTGATACAAACTTGCCTCAATAATAAGGTTGATACCCCTGAAAATGCCGTTGGCATTCAAGCGCATTACCGCGTTGTTGATGTCAAGAATGGGTGTTGCCGTGCTGGCAGCACTCATGGCTGCCGTGGCTGCCGTGCTGTTGAAGCCGGATCCGCTTAATGCGGTGGCAGTCCGTAGCTCATGGCCAACCATAAGGTCATCCGCAAGTTGGTTGGCTGCTACCGTTGCGATGTCCAATAGAGCATCGGTTTGGGAGTTGGCAATGTCCAGATCATCCAGACTATTTTCAACCCCGTATTCCACGCACTCAAATGAGGCTGACTCGTACTCACCGCTGGCGCTGGCAAAGTTTGCGCCGGGTGCCCGTGGCTTGCTTACGTCATTATCAAATTGGTTGGATTTGATTAAAACATACTTGCCGGTTTGTGTGGCAGTGCCCTGTACCGGTAGGATTTTTTCCCCGACAAACTCCTGACGGTCAACCTCGTTGACTGCCTCGTTGATGATCGGATTGAAGGTGGCTGATGCTGATGTAAATATACTCATTTTGTTATCTCCTTATGTCAGGTGTAGCTTGACCATTACCTCGATGACATCGCCATCGGTGGAGCTGGCCGTCAATGCGTAGCCAACAGCATGATTGCTGGTGTCAGTTCCGATCTTGCCTGAGCCATCGGTGTAAACTTTATCGGCTATGGCTATTGTGTCGCCACCGCAAAGTAATTGAGCAGTACCGCCAGCATTGAATAGCTGTACGTTACCGTAGGCAGAGGCAGCAATTGCCTCCGTTGCTGTACCAATTGTTTCATCGGTTGCGTTGTCACCTGACACGCTTATGGTGCCGGATGAATCTAGGGCCACTACCGTGTAAGGAGCGATGGCCACCGCGGTTGCCTGAAAAGACATTCCGCTTGCTTGACTTGTTGTTGATCCCATTTTCTTTTAGTTGTTTTGGAATAATTCCGGGTTTGCTTTTGCCACCGCCAGAACAGCCGCTGAACGGCCATCACCGGGGTGGAGTTCTAAATGTTTAGCGATGAGGTGTTGTTTTGCCTCTTTAACATCTGCGAATGATTTCTGGGTTGACTCCTTGATTGGAGCAGTTCCAAGGCTCAATTTTTCAAGCTCATTAACCCGGGCTTGGAGTTGGCCTACCTCTGTCAGCTCATCTTCGTCAGTCTTGGCCGCCTCCTTGCGGGTGTCCGGCACACCGGTCATGTCCATTACCTCACGCAATCGGTTGAGAGCATTTTCCACGTGACTGTAAACCTCCTCAACAGCAGCACGCATTTTCTCTTGATACTCATCATCCGGGCGCTCCAGCTCATCCTCACCCGGCTCTTTTGATTCCTCCTCCTCCTCAACTGTTTCACCTTCCTCCTCCTCAGCAATCTCCTCCTCCTCACCGCGTTCTTCATCCTCACGGTCCTCCTCATCTTGCTCAGGTATTGCTAGTGCCTTTTTTTTCTTGGTGGGCACTTTTTTCGGCGGTGGTTCAACGGCTTTTGGTTGCGCTGGAACCGCAGCAGCGGCAGCAGCGGCGGCAGCAACGTGATCTGGTGCGTCTGAGGCAGCTGCATTTAGAGCTGCATTTACCTTCTCAGCGGTTTGAATTGTTTCTTCATTCATAGTGTCTTTACCCTTTGTTAATTTGTCACCCTTTGAACTGAACAAGGCAGTATTTGCGGCGGGTGTGTCCACAAAATCTGCTGACGTAATCTTGAGTGGGCGCACGGTGGGATACTCAAACCGCGCATTTTCCGGCGCATCCAATCCCGCTTGGATTGACTCCTCACTCCCGTCGCTCATCTCCCAGAACAGTTGGCCTTCAAAAACTATCGACACGCCAAACGTCTCTGGGGCCACCTGAGCAATCTCAAAAAGCCGGTCATATTTTTCCCGGTCGTATTCTTTGAAAGTTTCAAGTGCCGTGAATCTTCTGGCCCTGATTTTGTTTTTTTCACGGTAGAAACCGGAGAAAAACCCTGCCTCAGTCAGTAGTCGATCACCGGTTGCCCCGGCATGGCTCAGGTAAGCTGGTAGACTTTTGCCCAGCATGAGGGTGATAGATGACTCCAGCGTTTTTTGGCTAATCATCATCTGGTGTCCCTTGGCTTCACCCGTGGTGAGGATTGAGATGCCCTCAATGATTCCATTTTCCTTATCCACCCGGGTTGGCTCCTGAGCTTCTAGGCAGAATGCTTCAAATTCATCGGCTTCACCCTCCTCCCATTGTCGCCTCCCCGGACGCCACCGCCCAGTGGGGTCAATTCTACCGCGTGGGCCACCGTAATCCGGTGGGAACCGTTTGGCACGGGGTAGCCGTGGAGCAGCCGGCAGCCACGGCGCACGGGGTAGCCAGCTTGGTGCCAACTCCTCCTCCTCATCACCGGTTTTTTCCTTGGCTGCCTCCAGCAGCTTGCCGGCAGTTGCAAAAATTTCCTCCTCATCCGTTTGCGAGGCACGGCCACGGATGGCCCGCAAACCATTGAGGCTCACGGTGGAAAAATCGCTGCTGAATGGATACTTCCAATGAGCTTTTGTCTCTGGGCCATAAGCCTTGTCACGGCCAAGAAAATACTGCCCATATTTTGCCCAGCCATCCGCCTCAATTTTTTTGTCCTCTGCGGCGGCAGTTGGTCCCTTCCAGCTTGATGTTTCAGTGATTTTCCCTTCACGAACAAGTTGCGCTGCCGTGTCAGCTCCAGCCTTATTGCGTGTTGTCGCTAATTCGATTGTTGCGCTGCTCATGTTATTTTTTCTTTGATTCAGCCGGTGGCGGAGTTGACTTGCCCTCCTTCTCTTTTTTGAGCCGGTCCGCATAGCGTTGCTCCATCCCGGTCAGCTCTGCGCGTTTTTTTGGGGTTGGGTTTTCCATATAATCCCAGAATTTTTTTCTCATGGTGTTTGTTCGGTTGGTGGTTCTTTGTCTGTGGGTTTGCCGGTCTGCTCTGATTGCGGAGCAAGCCCCAAAAGGTCAGCAAAGTTGGCTGAGGCACTGGTGTTCAATTGGTTGAATAATTCGCGGTAATCCTCAACTCCAAACTCCTCCGCTACCTGTTTGGCATCGGAAATGTTCTGGGCCTTGCGCCTCAAAATGTTGACTGCGGAGTCACCAAAGCTGCTCGCCACATCATCCAGACTCATAGCGCCCAACTGGACGTATTTCATGTCTGAGTCAACCTGACTGCTGCGATTGATCCACCTGAAACGGGGTGGCTGGAAGCGGACCCGGAATGGGTCATCAACCTCTGGCGGCACTTGTAGCTCCCCGTCCACTACCCACTTGCCAACCCGCCACCGGTAAATTTTGTGCATCACATCAATCAAGCAATGCTGCTCCTCCTCCACCTGAGCCTGATATTGCATGACAACCCCTTGCGAGGCGCTGAATGATGAGCCACCGATGTCGCCCAACAAAAACTCATAAGGGATCCCGATGGCAGCCCCTACCTTACGCAGCTCAAATGCCAGCCACTCAATGCCGTCCACATTCGGTCTGCCGTTGGAGGCTATGGTTGAAACATCTTCACCCGGTTCAAGGTAATGAAAGGTACCCGGCTCAAAATTCTCCAGACGGCCAATTGTGTCCTGATCGCCGGCTGCCTCACGGTTTGCCAGCTCAAAGCTCACCGCATTATCCCTTTTGATGACCGCTGACAGGCTGGCGGATACCTTGGCGCTGATCATTTCAATCTCCTCATATTCAGCGACATCCATCAGCGTATTCACGCATGGTGCGAGGGTTGGAACACCGCGCCACTGGCTTGGCCGCTGCCGTTTCATATACAGCGTGAAATCTGCGGCTGGCACGGTCTCTACATCCACTAGCGTGCCGTTGATCCGGTGGCCCACTTGGTATTCGGTTGGCCGGCCATATTCATCAACAATCACCCCATTCTTGTCCGGGTCATATTCATTGAACCCGCTGATGCCCCGGGGTGAGCCAATCCTGCTGCCCTCAATAATTTGCATCAGACCGTTGTCACCATAGAGGATCCCGATGTCACCAAAGAATAACGGAGCATCAACAATTTCCTGCTGGACCGATTTCATGTTCATCATGCCGGTCACTTCTGGCGCATTGCTCCACTCCTCCCAAAGCTCAAGCACCCGCTCGTTAAAATCCTCCGCGGAGGTGGCCGGTTGCGGCCTGATCCCTGAGCCAACAACATCGGTCCGCTTCAACCGGGAAATGCTTTTCACTATGGGGTTGTTGCGCTTCATGTTGAGCAAGTTGCCAACCAGTTCATCCCTGTCGAATGGAGGCAGCTCAATGTTTTCATCACGGATAGGATGAAACCCCTTTGCCTTGCGGTATCGGTTCGACACCACCGCGTCATAGCCAAACAGGATCCTGCCGGCAGTCCTGACCCTATTCCATAGCTTCAATTCCATGTTTCAAAGTCGGCACGGTTTTTGCCGTATGCCTTGTAGGTAGTTGACAGCATCAAGATTTGCCGGTCAAGGGTAGTGATTTGCTTCCACAGTGAATCCCGGTCATCATACGTGAAAGTGCGATCACCCATGGTGTAGGATGAGGTGGGGGTGGCGCTGATGCTGGTATATGCGGTGACAAGGTTGTCACGCAGGGTAATCAGGGTTGCTTGGCTTATGCGTTCTGCCATTTACCCTTATGGGATTTGTCACCCTTTAATCGGTCACATAAATGTTTGGATACTGCTTGGCCCGCTTTTTGGCGTCATTAAATACTTTGCGTTTCACGTTTCCTTGGAATTGCTTTGGGCGCCCAGCCATTGCGGAGCGCAAAGCAAATGACCCACGCGCACTTTTGTTGAGTGCGCAGGCAGCACCGTTTTTGATTGTGATCCCATATGAAAATGCGCCTTCGTGCTGAATGCCATTTTCGGTCTTGTTGGATTTGAATTTCCCGCTCTGGTTGCGAATTGCTTTCTGAATCCCTGCAAGCGTCTTGAAAGTGCGCGTGGGTGCTCTACACTTTTTGGCGATCAGATACCATGTGGCCCTGCCAGACATCCTCCGTGCCTTTTTTTCATCCATTTTGTCCTTCAATGCCTTTTTGACCTTTTTGTAAATCGTATTGGGGTAATAATTCTTTGTGAAATAGCGCTTGCCCCCTGCAAAAATTGCATCAACAAGTTTTGGGTCTTGCCCGGTCCGCCCGCCCGATGGCCCGCCCTGCCTTGTGTATTGACCTTTGTTATTGCGCTTGCGGTTAGTCCACGGGTTAGGCGGTGGCCCGCTCCTGTCACGAATTGTATACCTTCGTTTGATCTCCTTGAGACTTGCGGCATTTGTCTTTTGCGCTGCCATTCCAAGGATTGAACCAGCTTCACCTCGGATGACTTGCTTGAATGTGGCCCCCTTGGCCTCCCGCACTAGCGCATGGAGATAATTATTGAATTCAGCAACTTGTATTTGAAATTTAAAATCTTGAACACTACTCATCTTACCCTTAGTGAATTTGTCACCATATTGATTTTTTCGGCGGGCGCTGAGGGTACTTTTTTGGGTGTGGTTTTGCTTTGTCCGTGTCAGCCAAATCCTTGCCCTTGCGGATGACCGCACCGCCCAATCCGAATACGTGACTCAGGCAGAGGATGTATGTCTCACAATCCCAATAATGGTCCTGCTTGTGACCTTCCACCACCCATTCAAACTTGACCTTGCCGCGGCGGTCAGTCTTTTCACGGTGGTTGGTTGAGAGCATTTGGCGCACGTATTCTGAGTCAGTGTCCTTGTAGGTGAACCAATTCAGGCTTGTTCCATTCCTCCGCTTGAGCAATTCACCCTGCCAGACATCCTTGTTGACGTTCAACAGATTGACGGTGCCTTTTTGTTTTTTCTGCCCCTTGACCGGGTTGAAGGGATCTACACCCGTCATCTTGTACGGGTGCGGCAATCGCTCCCAGCCCTTGGCACCAAACCAGAATGGGCTGCGGTCATGGCATTCTTCATACATTTCCTGAGTCCGGTAGGCAGTATCGACAATGCCGTATGCCGCCTCATAAGTGACTGCAAGTGACTGCAAATCATCAAAGGTGATTGCGGTGCCGTGGTCCACTAACCAGCTTGTTCCGTCACGGTCAAATCCCCTGATGACCCAATAGAAAACGGATCGTTGAACGTCCACGCCCATGATCCGGTAATCACCCTTGATTTCACCGCGTTTGTATTTGCGCTCCACCACCTTGAATTTTTCAGGATCAATTGACCCCTCTCCTGCGTTGTATGGTTCGGCCAACCAACCGTTTACAAAGGTTTGCATGCCTCCCGGCGCTGCTTTTGCCTTCAGGTATTCGACAGCCACCCGGCCAAATGTGATGACCGGGCTATAAATTGAATTGAGGTGATACGTCCTGACTCCCATCTCTGAGCTGGCGCTGCTTGCCTCCCATTTCCCCTCCCGCAGCATCTTGCTTTTGTCACCATCCTCAATCTGGCCACCGCATTTTTCGCAGACGTAAAAGGCAGTTTTTTGAACCACGGCCAAATCAAATTCTGATGCGCTCAAGTCAGCCTTGCTATCCCATTGTATGTTTAGATCCCCGTCATCATTCTTGAGCCTAAACAAAATGGGCTTGTCGCAATGCGGGCAAGCCATTTCATACCGCCGGCGGTCCCCCTCCATGAATTCCTGCCAGATGCCTCCGTGCTCCGTGACCGGTGTTGAGCTTTGGAGCACCTTGTAGTCGTGCTTGCCTTTGATCCTGTCCATGCACTCCCGCCGGGTGCGCTCATCAATGACATCAATTTCATCCAGCACCAAGACACTCACCGGATAGCTCCGCACATTGGCTGCGCTTCCAGCTCCAACCAGATTCATGGTGCACCGGCTAAACTCCTGCTTGGTCAAAGTGAATCTGTCGTCATCAATAGAACCATCCAAATAACGCGGCAAATGCTTCACCAGCGCTTTTGACTCCCGGCAGAAGGGTTGCCAGCGCTCTGAGCTGAATGATTTGCACAGCGACAAATTTGGGAACACCCACAGGATGGCCCGCGGGTCACGGTCGATCACGTGGCCCAACATGACATAAAATGTCGTTGTCTTGCTGGTCTGAGATCCCCAACAGAGGCTAACCCGCTTGACGTACGGATCCGCTATGGCTTCAAGGATCTCATTCACGTAAGGATGAAGCCGGGTAGAGTACGGACCGGGCTGCTCAGTGATGCGCGGTGACAACTCTACGTTGGCCCTTGCCCATTCCAACACGGATTCTTTCTTGGCTTTGAGCAGGAAGTTGAAGGCAAAATGTTGAAGGCTAATCATCACGGTGCGCCTGAATCAGCTCAAAGATTTTTTGAATATCCTCCCTCATTGCCTCCTCCGCAAGTTGGGGGTCAGTGGGGTTAGCCTGAACTGCACAGGCCTTGGGATGGGCGTCAAGCAAACCGCGCAGTGGGGCCATGACTTTTTTCACCGCATCCCGGGCTTGCTCCATCGGCACCAACCCCTCATTTTGGCGCTCATATTCCAGCTCACGCAGCTTGCGCGTTGCCTCCTCCTTGCCGGCTTGCGCCTTGAGCAGCTTGAATCTGATCTCACGCATTTCATCACTTTGCTGTTCCTCATTTTGCCAGTGGGGTGATTCACTGGCCCGCTGCTCCAAAAATTTTTGCCAAGCTGGTAGGTCAATCTCCTGCGGACCGTTGTGGTGCTCACGTAAATCCCAGACTGTCTTGCGGGTGATTCCCAGCGCCTTGGCTAGTTGAATCCATGACCGGATCCTGCCGGTGGTTGGTTCATCGCCTTGGGCGGAGGCAATGGAATCAAGCATCTCAAACTCCTGCCGGGACAGCACCTTGCCGTCAGACACTTTCCTGACAATGTTCTCCAGATTTTTGCGTTGAACAAGCTGGGCTTGCTCGATGGTTAAACCGGGTTGGCTCATTTGGTTTTTGGATTTGGGTCCACTCCCTTCAGGCGGTTGTCCTCCCGGGTGGTACGCGTGTCCTTGAACCGGGCAATCTCCTCCCTGAATGGTAGGCACTTCCACATCCCCCTGTTGGAATAAAACACCACCGTAAACCTCCTGCCGGCTGCGGTCAGTTGGTTGAATGGGGTGACGCCGTGCAAGAATTTTTTGTTGTCGAATAAGCATACCCAACCATCCCTTAAAGCCACACCGATGTTGTACTGCGGCACCGCCAAGTAGCCTCCTTCCATGTCCTGCTTGAAACAGAGCAAACACGACCACACATCAGAATAATTGGCCGTGTCGAAATGATAGCGAATGGGGTTGTTTTTGTTCACAATCCCGCCGGTGAACGGCAGCCCGGGCAGCCGCCAATCCGTGTGAACATTCTCCTCATTGATCTGGCAATGTTGCGCGTACAATTCCGGGTTGTACTCCTCATACATCCGCGCCACCGCCTTGCCCATGTCGAGAAATGCCGCGTGTTCCTTGGGTGACTCCCGGGCCATGACCGTGGGTGAGCAATAATCCTTGCGGGTGACTTTGCGAGGGTCAAAGCCAAATATGCGTGAACATGATTGAAGCCCTCCGGTGCGCCAATTCTTCGGCGGGAATGGTAAGTGGAAGCACGCATCACGGCACCGGGCAACTGTTTCGGTTGTGTCTGGCGGTTTGAGGTAAACCAAAACCAGTTTGCCATTTTCGTATCCCATACAAGGCTCATCAATCAGCACATCATAATCACTCTCAGCCGGTGGAGTCTCCATCAGGCGCTTGATGTCAACGGTCCGTTCTGTCACTTCAACTTTCCTCATTTCATTATTTCCTTCACTACTGTGTTCGTGTCCTCCGGGGTGACGTGTTGCTCTGCTTGCCACCGGATTTGATTTTGCCCCTCAAGCCATTCCGAAATGTTGGCCACCTTGGTTTTCCGGCTTTGAATGAATTGTTGCCCTTGACTGTCATTTCGGATCCGGTGCCGGTTGGTCAACTCCTCCGCCGGTGCGGATAGGATGATGACCCGGACCGTTGCCCATTGAGCTGCCTGTTCAAGAAATGACCGTGTGAACAGCCTGTCACCTTCCATCACAAAATGACCGGCTGGTTGGCCGCGCAAAAACGCAAGCAGATAAGGCTGGACCGCCATGCTCAACTTGTCGGTGCCTTCAAACTCCCCTTCAACCGCGTACCATGGCCGGTATTTACCGATGACAAAGACGGGGTGCCCGGGAATGTATAACCCTTCAACCAACTTGCAAAACTTGATCCCACGCCAAGCACCAGCGCTTTGACTGATGAATTGGCGCAAGACCGTTGTTTTGCCCGTGGCTGGCACACCGCCAAGGATGGTTAACTGCGTTGTGTCCTCAGCCATCTCCGTGTTTCCTTTTCCAACCCGGTGATTTGAGGTCAACGGGTAGCATTGCCTTTGCTTCACCAAGAATCTCACTGCCGCACGGTGGCAGTCCGGTTTCCTTTTCCTTGCCGCAATAGAGGCAGCCAGATGGCGGGCAATCGGTGATTTCCTCAAACTCATCCCCGGTGTTTGCCCGTGAGAACATTGGCACCCTGCGGCCATGACATTGGTCGGCAGTCACCAAGCCATACGATGGGTGGCCAAGGCTGATGCCTGTCTTGTTGAGAATTTTGCCGTTGGCATCCCGCTCATAGGTGTACTCATAGCAAAGCCCCATTGTGATCCCTGCTTTTTGCGTTTCCTTTTTGAACAACTTCAGGGCATTCAGTCGGTATTCCTCCTTGATGGTTTTCATACTACCAATTGATTCGCTGAACAGCTCCTTGAATTTTGGTGCGCGGTCGGGGAATAACCTTTCCATGCGCTTTATCATTGACTTGGCCGTGGGATGGACAATCTCAACAAACTTGAAGATCATGTGGTCAGCTCCCCGGGCTGCCAGCGTGTGAATCAATTCCACAATGTCATCATTGGATGTGACTCCCGGGGAGATGGGGTTGCACTGGATAGAGACATAAACACCCGCCTTGTGCATCATCTCAACTGCGTCAAGCAATTCAGGCAATGAGGCAGCGAATGGTGACAGCTTGCGCCAATCTTTGGCGCTGGAGGTATTGATGCTGAATTGTTGATAAGAATACTGATTGTGGCGCAGCTGGTCAATGGCCCAATCAGGCGGCACTTGCCGGCTCAGAAAGAAAATTGGCAGCCCATAATGCGTTGCCACATTTGCCAGCCGCTCCGTGTTGTGGTAATGCGCTTCCAGCCGTGGTTGGAATGGTTCGGTGAATGATGAGATGTAGAACGCGGTTGCTGTGCGCACTGATTTCATCTGCTTTGCAATCTTGTCAGGATAGCTGGGATCAAGAACCGTGATGCCTTGACCGCGGTATCCGCGGATGCCGTTATTGATATAGCAAAATTGACACCGGACCGGGCATGATCCTCCATAGGGTTGAGTCAACATTGCCTCTGTGAAGCATGGCCTTGCCCGCACGCTGGGCAGTTCCACGCGGGATTTGTACCACCCGCGCAATGGAACATTTTGATCCATAGACACGTGCGGATCCGGGTCAAGAAATACCTTGAGCCATTTCCGGTTTTCGGTCTTGGCATTGCGGGTCATTCCAATAGCCCTATTCTCCCAGCGCCACCCCGTCTCAGGATCTATCCCTGATTGCCCGCGGTGGTTTGCGTCGGTGCCTTCCATCGCCAGCCACTTGTCGTATTGTGGCTTGGCCTCATCCATCTCGGGATCTTCTAGGGCATCTTGTAATTGCGGTTGTTTATCCATTTTGTATCCTTTGTTGTTTATCCGATGTTCCAAAACAGGGTTGGGGTGTCAGTTTGGGCTTGGCTCATCCACCACCTGAATGCCTTCAAATCATAATACTCATTACACGGCCACGGCGGAGTTGGCCCACCCCGGGCTTTGTCCTTGTAGCCATAGCCTTGGTTGATGATCTTCAGCAGACCCGCCGGCAGACCGTGACCCAAGTGTTTGGCAACATAACGGGTGACTGCTTCCGGGGTGCGCTCATAGCCTAGATGAATAAAAAACCGGCAGCCGGTTGACCGGTGCTTGATAAAGCCGGCAATGACTCCCGCGGCGATGGTGGCGGAGGATGATGGGATGATGACTTGCCGCGGTGCCGGCAATTCTGCTGGCCAGCTTTCCAAGGTCAATTTTGTTTCTGCCTCAGTCTCAACAACCATCTCGGGCAGCTTCAAGGCATTGGGCATCATGTAGGCTTTGACACCCCTTGCCCGGGCTTCATCGGCAAGGATGCGTTTGGCCTGATGAAACAGGATGGCGGACCGGCCTGCCGGGATCCCGCGCAACTCTGCGCCATAGCCCCGGGCTTCATCCTGCGGTTTGCGGTGGCCCGGTTCATACTTAAATTCAGGGTAAAAATTTATGACTTGTTTGCCTAGCAGTTCACAGGCCCGGGCAACAGCGTGGCCGGCTTGCGAATGATAGGTGTCCAGCACGCCAACCAGACCTGATTCCACCTTGTTCAAATGCGCCCACACTCCGCGTGTCTTGGAAAATGCCGGTGATGAGCAGCTCATGTCCTCCCGCTTGACCATCAGGCCAAACTCCCGGCGGTGATCCTCAACAGGTGTGCCGTGGTTAATCATATATCAAATCTCCATGCCCGGGCTTCAGTCATCCCCAGCCTTTTTTTGAGCGTATCCGCAGTTGAACCGCAGAAAATGCGGACCGGGTTATGCTCGCTAATCAGCCGCAAGCCCCACCCCCATAACGCGGAGCAATCAAGCGATGGACTATGCTTCATCACGGTAAATTGCCCGCATTTGTCATAGATTTCATACCCCACCAGCCCCACCAAAACGCTGTCCGAATACAAACCAAATAGGTGAGGCTCACTGATAGTTTTGACGCCTTGATAATACCTCTGGAGCCAATTCAAGTAATGCCCTTCAAACACCATGAAATGACGGTGATGCGCCCACACGCTCCATTCAGCAAAAAGTGCCCTAGCGGCAACCGGATCCGGGCGGGCAACCTCCAGCGGCAAGGCCATTTGCTTCAAAATGCTTTTGCGGTGTTTTTTGCGGTGCCGGCTGCCGGAGTGTCCTGAGAAAGTAAAATCAAACGGCCCATTGACTAGCCATTCAGACTCAGGACGGGTGCGCACTGCCGGCGGCAAACCGATAAAACTAACAGTGTTGACTTTGGCGGTTGTTTTCAGATCAATCAATTGCCGCTGCACCTCCGCGGGGTCAACACTCCCCTCCCAGCCAATCAACGTCAACTTGCAAACCTTGCGGCCACGCTCCCTAAAAAACAGTGGGCCAATTTGCCTGAACCGGGCATCGGTTTGCGCAGTAGCAAAAGCCATTCGGCTGAAAGGAAAATCCCAAAATTGATCTACCATTGCCCCATTTTCTCCTTGCGGACACCCTGCCAGCCCCAAAGCTCGCCAAGGTATTGCGGTGGGATCACCCGGCCACGAGCTGTCCAGAATGTTTCACCGGATGCCTTGAGGTGATTCATCATCAGATCAATATCGTGACCGACATAATAGTGCCCTTTGATAAGGCTGTTCACATCGCACAGGCTTGTTTCAAGTTGGTCAAGCCCGGAAAAGGGTACACCAAGCATACGACACTCCTCCAGCAGCCGGCGCTGTTGACCAATATCCTCCGCGCACGCTTTCCAATCCAGCCCCGTGAGCCAAATCATTCCCGGGATGGGGCCAGCAGTTTTGCCTCTGCCTCCCACGCCAATGTCTGGGGCATCAATCGGTTCATCAAGGGTATGCTTCAGCAGATCCGCCCACTTGTAGCTTGCCCACGGTCCGCAAAATGGTAGTGCTTCAAATGCCTCCCGTGCGCGTGTCCAGCCGGCTTCACCGCCATCGCCAATTTGTTTTTCAACCCACTTGTCTAGCCCACCATGCTGCCGCCCAACCGCAGATACTCCGTTCAAATGCGCGGCCACGCGGTCTGGTTGGCCCCTGAATCCACGCCGTTCAACGCCTGTTGGCAGGGCAAACGGGATGATTTGCGCCGGTGGGGTTGGATATTTAGCCCACGCCAATTCGGTTGAACCAAGGTGATAAAAGGTCACATACAGAATCGTGCGCCATACCCGCTCCGCCGGTCCGCAGCCGGTCAAGCTGTCACGCAAGACCGGGTAAGCCGGGTCAATATCCCGGCTGGCAATATGGGCCTTGGCAAATTCGCAAAATGCCTTCAGCCGGTTTGGTAGCAGCTCAAAGTTCATACGCACGAATAGCGGCGGCAACGGCATCGGTATTGTTTGAGTGGCCGCCATCCTTGCGGATGTTTTCAATCAAGGCCAGCATCTCAGCAAATGTCTCCTCATCAAACACAAGCGTAATCTGCCGCACAGAGGAGTTGCGGAAAACCTCCAACCATTCATCCTGAGTCTTGCCCTTGCCATCAGGTTGAAAGATTTGAGTCATCAGCCCTTCCAACTCTTGGGCAGAGTAGCCGGTGTTCTCCAGTTCAATTTCCCCGGTGTCCATTTCGCTAATCAGCTCCTTGAGCTTGCTGTTATCGAATGCTGACAGGTCACTCAGCCGGTTGTCCGCAATCATGTGCGCCCATTCCTGCGCATCTGAGTCAAAATCCTGAAAAACTACCGGCACAGCTTTCTGCTGGAGGCGCTTGGCCGCGTGAAACCTCCCGTGGCCGGCAACAATGAAGCCGGATTGCTTGCTTATGGTAATCGGTGCCCGCCAGCCTTGCCATCGGATGGCCGCGGCAATTCGGTCAATTTGATCCTCAGTATGAAGATTGGGGTTGCGTGGATTCTCAACTAGCTCCTCCACAGGGAGGATCTTGTCGCATTGGCATTTGATTTCTGGTTCTGGTTCACTCATGATTTGTTGTGTTTAGTTTATGCGAACCGGGTGAAGCCGGCACGCTGGGTTTTGTTCGAGGCTTGGATCAGGCCAATTGGTAAACAATTCGCTACCCCTGAATCGATTGGACGCGGCAAACGCGCGGAGCTGGCCATTACGGGTCAATAAGGACCATACGTTACCAACATGTTCGAGTGCAGTATATTCAGAAAAGACGAGACGCGCACGAGT
>Ga0209434_1000730_pt1 | contig 15384 bp, 9 predicted proteins | sample ETNvirnome_2_300_FD_184068 | JGI IMG/M metagenome (GOLD analysis project Ga0209434, IMG submission 184068) | Marine viral communities from the Pacific Ocean - ETNP_2_300 (SPAdes) (version 2) | ecosystem: Environmental > Aquatic > Marine > Oceanic | place: Pacific Ocean | collected 2013-06-22
AGTAGAATCGTTCGCTGAATGTCTATATATTTTGATGAGTGGCTGTGGATTCGGCTTCGTAGTATCCCAGAAACACGTCGATAAACTGCCTGTAGTGGCCGAGAACACCGGCAACTCACTTAATGAGTACATTATACCAGATTCGAAAGAAGGGTGGTCAGATTCGCTTAAAATGCTAATGGATGCCCTTTACCGCGGAATGGATATTCCCTTTAACTACACCAAGATACGGGCTGAAGGTGAACGACTATCAATAATGGGCGGTCGAGCAAGTGGACCAGCGCCACTAATTAGAGTCCACCAGTTCATTAGGGAGGTATTTAATCAGGCACAGAGAAGGAAGTTAACTACGCTTGAATGCCACGACATATGTAACCAGATAGCCGAGTGCGTGGTATCAGGAGGGGTACGTCGAAGTTCACAGATTTCCCTGTCTGACTTGGACGATGAACTTATGCGAGACGCGAAGATATGGCCATTCCCTTTGCGCAGGGCTATGTCAAATAACTCTGCCTATTACCACGAACGACCGCCAGCGGCAGAATTCTTGAGGGAATGGGCGCAGATTGCCTCCTCCGGCACAGGAGAGAGGGGCATCTTCAATATCGGTGATGCAATAAAGACCGCACCGAAGCGACGCACTGCTCATCTGATAGAAGGAACGAATCCCTGCGGTGAGATAATGCTGAGGGACAAGCAGTTCTGCAACCTATCTGAAGTCGTAGTGAAACCAGATGATGACTTAGACCGGCTTCTAGATAAGGTCGAAACTGCTGCCTGGATGGGAGTCATCCAGTCTACCTTCACTAACTTCCCCTATCTCAGGAAGAAATGGGAAACCAACTGTACGGTGGAGCGTCTGCTAGGAGTTTCACTTACTGGTCAACTAGATAATTGGGATGTTCTTGATGCAACTGCACTAAAGGCTCTGAAGTCTCGTGCACTGCGTATAGCAAAGCACGCAGCCAAGGTACTGGAAGTACAGGAACCGAAGGCCGTAACTTGCGTCAAACCAAGCGGAACGGTGAGCCAACTCGTCAATTCTGCTTCGGGTATACATCCCAGGTATTCCAGATATTACTTACGGAGATACAGAATCTCCTCCTCGGATCCGCTATACCATATGATGAAAAAACAGGGCGTAAACTTCCATCCAGAAGTCGGGCAGAGCTCTGATGATGCCACCACTTTTGTATGTGAATTTCCTGTAATGTCACCTCAGGACAGTCTTACTCGAAATGAGTTTAATGCAATAAGTCAACTGGAGTGGTATAAAACAGTCCAGAGGAATTGGTGTGAGCACAATGCGAGTATGACGGTCTATGTTAAGGACAATGAATGGTTCGAAGTAGGCAATTGGGTCTACAAGAACTGGTCAATAGTTAATGGACTATCATTCCTCCCATTCAATGGGGGCAAATACAGACTGGCCCCATACGAGGAGATAGATGAACAAAGATATAGAAATTTAAAAAGCAATATGAAAGAAATAGATTACAGTAAGCTGAGTGATTTTGAGATTGAAGACAACACTACAGGCTCCAAAGAACTTGCTTGCTCAGGAGATAATTGTGACATATGAGACGAAGTGAACTAATAGAAAGAATGAATGTAATCCGAGAATTACTAATAGAAGATGAGGAAAGTGCTGTAATCCCTGACCTGGTCGAGGCACTCGACGTGGCCATAGGGATGATTGACCTTCCCGTCACTCCAAGAAAGGAAAGGAAACCACACGTAAGAGTAAGGCGGAAGCAACAACACACCCCAGATGAGCTCAGATTTGAATTAGAGGATTCTATCAACGAGCTCTTTGAGGAGATATTTAAATGGTCGCGGAAGCGATAATATACGTAAACGGCGAGCTATACCTTCACGGGCCTGCGGATGAAAATGTGATCTACTACGTAAATGGAATGGAGATGGATAAAAATGGTAGAGATAAGCCTTCTAAACAAAAGGTTCTGTCGGAGCGCAAATAACTTACGCTACATCCATAAAATTGTGGATGATGAGGGCACCAGGATGGTGTTCTCGAACAATTCAGTACCTTCCCCTGAGACGGGTTCCTGGCTTCGTTCTATAAAGTTCGAAGGTGGGAAGTCCTATCTTCTCGTCCTCGACATAGATAGCGCCAAGTTTACTAATCGAATTTTAGAGGGAGCTAAAGGTTTATATAGAACGATAGTTAATTACCTACATAAGAAGCCGCTGTTCAAGGTTTCTGGGTCAAAGGGTGTTCAAATTATCCTTAAGGTGAACTTTGACGAAGTCCTAGACGAACGTTTAGCCAATAGACATCTATGTAATCTTGCGTATACGTTGTGGAGAATATCTACTCCAGACGTTCGGGCTACTATACACTTTGACGAAGTCCCAGGAATAGATTGTGCAATGTTTACCAAAGGAAGAATGTTACGTTCATTCTGTAGACATCTAGTTACTGGGAACTTCTCTGTACCTATAGACATCGAAGATAGTTTTGAAGACGTTCAGAGAAGAATGAACCTAGAGGTTCCTCTAATAGATTTCAATAAATTTCCTGAGATAGATTTCGATGAAAGCCTGGTCATCTATGAGTATACTGCTATTTCCGAGCGTCAGAAGATCTTCATTACTGAATCGGATATGAAGAAGTTGGAGAACACCACAGCGAAGGGGTTTCAACCAGACAAAATATATGGAAGGATGCCCATAGTCCTACGCAAAGTAGTTCGCTCAACAACCGTTCCACACGACTTAAAGTGGCCGACCATAGTATATCTAAGAATTTTTGAGAAGATGGAACCATCTGAAATTCTGGAGTGGTTACTTAACCATTCGGGCTGGGAACACCTGTCGAATCTCAATATTTCTCTGTATCAAATACAATGGACTTGTGAGTGGTGCGACAAGACCTGTAGAAAAATGGTGAAAAATGATAGATATATGGTAAGAAGTATTCCTTTACCAGAAAGATTCCTCGATGAGTTAATAGACTACTGGGACAAGCGTCTCAATGGCAGAGCCTTTAAAGTTATAACTAAGAAGTTCTTTGAATATAATAGTGAAGTATTGGCTACTCGTCCTGAAGACGAAAAGAACGAAGAGTCACAAATCGCGCAGTGAAATAGTTCCAATCATTGCCCGCCTTTGTTTTTACATTCATCTGATTCAGATGATTAGCTATCTTTCCATATGTCCATCCTGCCCGTCTCCAGCTTACCATTTGCTGGCAGATATCCCACTCTTCTTCGGTCGCGCCGAATCTGTCGGACCGTGAAGCGCGCAGTTGCTCCGCGTCACGTCCCCGGCTGGTCGAGCCACAGTTAAGTACCCCCCTGAAGGGGTCGCCTTTCTGTATCTTCGCTGAGCTTTTTAAACCCAAGTCTTCAATCTTTTTATTCCAGTCCTCATTCCATTTTCCCGTTGCCATATTTTGTTCCTAAATTAATTTGATTTTTCTTTCCAGGTAGTCCCCAACCCTGGGTATGCGTTTGTCCAACCCAAGAGAACAGCTGACCCCCCTTCTCGAGACTCTTATGTTCTTTGACGCCACCCTATGATTTCCTCGTAGAGTTTTATCGGGTACATTTACATAAACAATATTTTCCAGACCTATATCGAACCCGCGACTGACCTCTAAAGTGATTTCTTTACTTTCTACGTAGTTCTTCATTACTTCAATTCTGGCCAGCTCAGATAGTTCTGCGTTATATTCTTTATCCGATTTAAATGTTGTTCCTACAATTCCCATTGGACTATTCCCGTAGGAAAATTCTCCCCATCCCCCTGCATTACCAGTCACTATTGCCCTAGTTCTGGGTATCTGGAAATTGTAAGACATCGATTTAATGCCATCCATAAATGAGAGACTTAGCGTTCTGCTAGAATCAAGTGAGCGCTTATTTCCTACGACAATCTTGTCTCCTTCCATTCCCACGAATACTTCCAAGGGATCCTCAGGAGTAGAATCATCCACCTTGCCATCTAGGACCTCTAGAAAGACGTCATAGGGCGCTGTACCAGCAGTTCTATACCCTTTCATAGGGTTTGGTGGTGTAGTGTCCGCAAATGCGCTTATATCTATTATCGTCTCGGTTACGTTCAATTTATTCTTTATGATATCTGCTAAAAACTGGACTGCTGTATATCCATCATAATTGTTTTGGTCGGTAATGACCACTGGCATTGCTTCTCTTCCCGCCAGAAACACACGTGGATCGTAAGCTTTAATAGTTATCTCAGTATCTGAGGGATTTATCTCTCGAACATAACCTACGAACGTAGGCGTAGCCTCAGCCAAACCTTCGTTGAGGAAAAATTCAATCTTTGCATTAAACAGATGAGCATCTTGGTAATCAGGGTCATTTATAGTTACTGAGAGCTGGGAGATTTCTCCTCCGCCTCTCTCGCTCAATGATATACTCTCGAACTCAGGGATACGCTTTCCAGCAAGAATTATTTTTGGCTTACTATAAGTATTTTGGCTCATTCTCCAATATACCTCCAAGGGACAGGAGTCCTTTGCTGAGCCAAGTTCCATCCGAATTGAACTCGGCGACAGCTTCCGTCTGCATTTCAACCGCCCATTTCTCGGATACCCGACCAGTTGGTACGTCTTCTGACATATTGGTTATTTTCCCAAAGAATCTGACGATCTCACCGTTCGGACGTGTTAGATCCAGGTAGACTGGAGTTCCCTCCTGTTGGTAACGCTTGACTAGCTCATAATCATCGTAGCCCGTGTGTGCAGCTGTACTATAATCACCGAACGATATTCCACCGAAGCGGATACTTCCACCCTCAGAGCCTATCTTCCTCAACTCGGAGCGACCTATCCTATCGTCCACTCGTATATATTTTCCTTGTCGTTTAAATGATAGAGATTGAGCGATTACGATACTATTTAAACTGACGTGCATAGAGTCCGTAACCTTGATGACTTCCGAATGGTCATTATCGTATGGGAATATGTTCGTAAGATCGGGTGGATCGGACGTGCCACCTGTCACGGAAACCTGTTCACAGGCCACGCCAATCAGCACAACATATGCATCGAAGTCCCAGTTAGAGTTAGCTGTCACTCCATTGGGCCAAACTAAACCACTTGTATTATATTTGCACTTTTCCCAGTTATCGGGGGCCTCGAATACTACGGGACCATTTAAATACAAAGAGCTATCATCGACTGCAGTTTTAGTATAATCTTCGAATGGTATTGCTCTGAACTTAATCTCATCCCTACGTGCGTCATATGCCGGATAGAAAATAGATAGTCTACAGAGTCCCCCCTCTTGCTCATTTATGTCATTATCGAATTCATTCTTCGTAGCAAAGAATAGTCTATCGAATTGTCTTTGACTATTGGCCAACAGGAAGTAATTCGCTGGGCCACTTGTAAGTGCTTGTTCTGTGAAAGAACCGAGGGTAGTATTTGCATTTTTATTTGCCGTGTTCTTGTCCGTCCACGTCCCCCCACTGTTAAGTGTAATCCATAAACTTTGTTGCCTTGCAACTTCACTTGGAAGTATGGTCGTGGAATTTCCATCCCCCGAATAGTCGGAGAATGACTCGATTTCCGAATATGCTAATCTGTCATTTGCCACGCTCGTCCTGTCGTCCTTGACCTGACATCGAAGAAGTCGATAGGAATCAAAGAAACGGTAGGTTCCATCCTGCGTGTGTGCTGGGTCAGAACTATCACGATTATCAATATAGTCCCTGAAACCAGTCCACGTATCTACGTCTTCGAACGGGTCGTGAGTGTATTCCATCCGTGTTCTGAAATTAGTGAGCCGATTGATGTGATATTCGGTTCCTTCGACGGTAATTACATCGTCGAGGGTGTCAGTTGCATACTTTAAATATCTAGTTTGATCTCCCCAATCGTGTTTTCCATCGTCCAGAAGGAGATTGCCGGCAGTCTCAGGAATTGTGAGGTTTGGTGCACGTGTCCTGCTTTCCGAAAGATCGGCTGTAACAAAGAATCCTCTCTGATTCAACGTAAGCTTGGGCCAACCTGTACTAACATTACAGACTGACCTGTCGGAAGCGGTATTTATCAGTCCCCACGCGCCCGTAGCTCCCTCGTCGGCAGGCATCCCGCCCCCTATATCTAAACCAACGGCCATAAAGCCATCTCTAGTAGAAAATCGCGGACTTCCTCCACCGGGAGGACCCGCTGCTGTAGTGATAACAATATTGTTTGCATCGGTTACGGCAGTTACCTGATGGTCTCCAGTCAAGTCACCGGCACCCGTCAGTGTAATATATTCACCGACGGGTGTTCCCAGAGCGTCGCCAGATGTTACCGTTACTGTTGCTCCGTGGTCGGTAAATCCACTGATTGCATAATCTGTTTCTACTGTGAATCGGCCATTGAAATTAGTCGTTCCGGCGATTGCCACAATCGCTGCTTCAGTTGCATTATGGGAAGGACTCTTTATGAATACTTTGTTTGTGAGAGAAGCACTCGGTGCTGTCTCGCCCGTGATGAATGGATTGGTTGCATCCTGGACACTTGCTATATTGCTCCATCTGAGATATACTCTCTCCTCGGGATGTAATAGAGCCGAATCCCCGTCGCCTTTAGTAGTGTGCTCTGTTGCCTTCGTTAGCTCCACGTCGATGATTTTCCACACGTCACCAATCGCTACATTCGCCGACGATGAAATCGCGGCATTCTGATGACGTGTGTGGATAGTTTCCTTTTTAATTTCTCCGCCTATGGTCTCGTAGGTGACGTCAACCTCCACCGGTTTATGAACACTCGGTGAATTCGCCTCCCCGCTATACCAGGCATATACGGTGCTGGGAGCACCACGCGTGATGAGGTCTATATGAATAGTTTCATTATCTATCCCGCTGGACACGCTCTTTCTGTCGACCTTCAGTACCCCGACGGGGGGAAGCGTGGTCGGATAGAAGTAAGGTATGCGAACGTCTGAGTTAGAACTGTCTTTCAGGTCCAGGGAAACAATAGACTTCTCATTCTGACCAGCAGTGAGAGTCGTTTCTTCTAGCTCTGCAAATGAATTGGATGAATTATTTGATGTATAGTACTTTGACCAGAAACCGTCTGTCCCAATTGCACGTACGAGAGGAAAGAATTTACCAGATTTCGTATATATATGGCTTATAATTCCAAACGTATTGGGTACATCAAGAACAACAACTTGAGAATTGGACTTCTCCCTCGAGTTATCTTCACCATCATCCCAATCTATATAGAAAGCTGCCACGGGCTCATTGAACTCAAAGCGATACCAGTATTTCCTGAATCCTACAAAGTATTGATTATCGGTTGAATAAAATCCCTTGCTCATTATTCCTCCGGTATCACGATTGTCCACGTCTAACCTAACAGATGCGTCATCTGTTCGTGCTCCATCTTCAGTGGAGTATACTTTAATTACATAATTATCTGGAGTTTCTACCATCAGTTAGACCCCACTATCTTTGGCGCTGGCTTTCTTAGTGCAAGCGCCGACGAAGATGCCACTTCATTCACTGTTTTTCCTCTGATATTATGGTAGTCCTTTATGAATAAACGGGCACTGTAACTGAGAGAACTCCCAGTAGTATCATCGACGAGCTCCTTGAAGTTCTTTATCAATGTGAACTCCTGGTCACGGGGACACACTGGATATACAATAGTATTATATATCACGACTTCCTCCATCTTGCAGAGTGCGCCGCTGCCGGTACCAGGTCGTCCCAAACTATAAGTACCCCCTGTTGTGATATCCGTATCAATCTTCCAGTGTTCTGTAGATTTGGGGGTTGGTCCTGTGCTATCAGCTACTCCCGTCTGATCTTCCAGCTTTCCGTTTATAAAGAGCTTTACATTATTGGCCTTCTCCGTTGTGTCCACGGTAACTATGATACAAGCAGGAATATCGGTGGGGAGCTGGGTCGAAGATTTCAGAACAACACTATCTGAGAATCCACTTGGGCGAACTTGAGCTTTGATTTGCCAGTTGGTCAATGCTTCTATTTCAATTGCGCCTGTGCCAGGTGTGGCATCTGTCAGTAGTTTTCCTACAGCTCCCGTCGGTGTAACGTGCATCAGGTAGGTTGCCTTATCAGTTGGGTCATTGCTGGTCGTGAATGTAAGTTGGTCGGCACTATTTGCGAAATGAATTGCATATCCCGCAAGTCCCTCATAGCTCACTGTGGGCGCATCCGATATCACAACGTTCGCCGTAGTTCCAGCTACATAGTCGTAGTTCTTTATATATGAAGCAGTTATACTCCCTTCGTTTAACGGTAAGTGTGCAACTGCTTTGTGATACTGGTTGTTGGCCAGTTCAGTGCCGAAATGTAGAAGTCCGTACCATAGGTCATCTTCCGTAGCATCCCAAGTAAATTTGGGATACATTGGATCTATGTCCGATGGTTCTACTTCTAGTCTGGGGCGCTCTGGTAATTCATCTTCAAATACCGACAAGGTAAAGGGTATGTTTGTTCCTTGCGTAGTATGTATCGATACTGCGTGATCTATAGATGGAGAATAAGAAGAAATAAGTAAAGTGGTCTTGTCTTCTGGTTCCAACTTGTCTACTTCAACCATAGCCGACAAATCTATTTTGTTATATGTGTCATCTTCAGGATAAAATTGCTGAACATAACCGCCTACAGTTTCCTCTGGATCAAACTTGCCATATCCGTAATCATTGTCTACTTCCAAATTAGAGCCCGTTTCCGAAGGAAAGAGATCCCAGGAATTATTATAGAATTTAGAATCAGTAAATAAACTTTCGCTCCAGGTAGCACCTAACTTAGATGCATCTGGAGGTGAACCCTCTCCTGGTGTTGTTGAGATTACAGAAGAATATGAACGGGCTGGAAGCAGCTCAAGTGAACTATTTACTGGATATATCTTTAAGATAAGCCAAAATCTTTTCGGCCCACACCAAATCCTTGCTCTGTCATCAGATGAGAGAACTCTAAGCCAGTCACCTACAGCTGTACTAAAGGAAACCTCATTTCCATTTATAGCGGTAACAGTACTATCAATAAAGTCAGCGTTTGAAAATGAGCTCCCCCCGTATAGGTATGTACGAAATACTGTATCTCCAGGAACTCGGAATGGTTTTAAATCGTCAACTTCGATAGTAAAAGAGTCGATAGCTTTATTTACTCTTGAAGAAAATAAAATATTTTCACGTTCTTCGCATCTTGCAAGCTGCGCTGCAGTAACATTTACACCCAGAAATCCTTTTTGTGTAAATCCATCTATTGCATTGTCCGCACCAGCATAAGAAATCTGTCCATCCGTAACTGGATAGTTGTCTCGTGTTAGAGTATTACCTGTCCCAAAGGTTAATTGCCCCAAATTATGACCCAGCAAAGGATACTGGCTAGCAGCCGATAGTCCAAATAAGGCCCCCTTGAACTCGTCATTTATTATTGGGTCATTGAGCACTATATTGGAAGAATTATATCCAGAAAACAGAAGATGGAATTCCGATGCATCTATTCCCGTAGCTGCAGCATCTTTATTCTCGAAACCAAGCGAAATGTAGTTCGAGGCAAGACGTTCAGCTCTATATAATTCATCACCACTTGACCTGCCGGCCGACCTGAATGTATATCCACTATCAGATAAAATCTGAATTTTTTCCTGATGCCCCATATTTTCCTCATTGTTGGAAGCGTTCTTCATACCAGGAGTAAAATTTTTGAAAGTTAAGTTATCAATATAAACTATACTTTCCGTATCGTTTTGACTGCTGGGACTTGTATTACTATCTGGCGTCCCCACAGCATACGAAGTTCCCGCCTGATACGTATTGTTCAACCAGATTGAAAAATAACGTGGCCATCCTTTTCCTCCTGGGACTGACCCAGATTTTAGTCGCATACTAAAATCTCCGTAATCGTCGCCACTTTTAGAATCCGTGACATATACTCTAACTTCGTTTTTCCCGCCCAGGAAGAGAAATGTAAACTTCACCCACGTCTCCTCCGGTACGGTAAAGTCCGAATCCATCGACCAGGCAGTCAGTGTTTTCCCCACTCCATAGAATTCATTTACCTCTGCTCCCCAATTTCTTCCAGGGTCGCCAGTGGTACTTGGAATACAATATATCCCATTCTTATTGTGAGCCTCGGCAGCCGCACCACCGCTCACTGTAGATAAATTGGCTAAGAATACTCCCATAAAGTTTGCACCTACCCAGGCACTTCCCTCATCCATAGATTTAATATAATCATATATACTCATATCTACCCCGGCCTTTTTCTCTCCCCACATAAATGCCAGTGAACGACGGTTTAAAGTCTCTCCCCCTAGACCATTGTCGGTACTATCATCATTGTCCAAGCATACATTAAGCTTGTCAATATATATATCCATACTAAATTCACCCGCTATTTGTGCCAGCTCGTGAGTGTAAGCGCCATCAACTTGCACGGGAGAGGGAAAATTATCCATCTCCATTTTAATATGCTGAACATCATCAAGTCCATAGGGAGATGTTGGGGGTGGACTAAGATTCATAGTTCCATCCTGGTCTAAGGCTTGTCGGAACGCTCTAAGTTTACAGGAAGTGCCACCATCAAGTGTTTTTTCGCTACTATAACTTGCTCTGGCTAAATAGAGAGGGTCCCCGTCAGTATTTAAAGTATTGGCCCAGTATGAACTGATCCGATCAAATACGGTTTCATCGGCTCCAATGGGAATTACATTACTATCTGTCTCCGCGAAGGTAGTATTTAAAACATTACGATGAGGTAATCCGCTCTTCATCAATGTGCTTCTTTTCCATCTCGGCTCATCTGGATCCCACATTGAAGTTCCTTTAGCTTCACCTCGCCAATTAGCGGCTTTATACATAAATTGATCAATGCGCCAGCTATCCTTTTCGAGATAAATGACTTTCTCCCCAGTGCCAGGCAGTGTATTTCCGTATCTGGCCCAAAGCTTTTCGCTTGAAAGATCACCGAAAGCCGTATATTGAAATCTGTGTGCTTCATCCAAAGAGAGATAGGGATATGAAGTTGTGTGAGCAGTATAGTTTGCTGTCGTTATAGCTTCTGTGTCGGAAGGACGGCCAGAAAAATCTTCAAGCTTATAAATATTATTTTTATCTGCGTGGCAACTGGATACAAAAATATCGCGGTGAAGAGGTGTTACTTCACCTTCGTTAGTTCCCACTGAGAGCTTCGATTTCCAGGTTTTAAGTCTGGCGGCAGTACTTTTATTTCCCTGGGAAATGTCATTCACCCAAATATAATGTTCGAGGCCAACTAAAGTTCCAGCTCCGTATTCTGGACGAGAGGAAACATTTATATCGGCCAAGTAATGGGAACTTTGAGCTCCACCCGCTATGATTGCTGTGCCAGATTGTCCATCAAATAAGTCCGAAAAGGCTGATGACACATATGTATCCGCTTGCTCAACAGAGTGAGTAGTATCATCCGTTCGAATATTAAACTTAGCACCCATCAGAAAGCCCCTCTATATGATACGTTTCTCAGCGCAACTGGCAATGCTGCCGCAAGTTTCTCTGCGAAGTCCGTGCCATCCTGTGCATATACATCTCCGACGTTGACTGTTATTCCTCCACCACCCATACCTACCATTCCTTGTGTTTTTGATATTATCTGTTCGCCCGGCTCCACGTAAACCAGACGGTGTCTCGGTGCTGCTGATGCACCAGTATCGTAAGTTCGCTGTCCACTAACGAACATACCCGTGTCAGCTGTCTGTATCTCTACCGCTTCCATTTCTTCTTTAAATGCGGCGTAGCTAGCATACATTGCTGTAAGTGCTATTGGCAATAAGATAGCTGCAGCGATGCCAGTGTGCTTGACGCTCTGCAGAGCCGTATAAAGACCGAGAACGATATTCAGAGCCTGCATAATTCCCATAAGTGCAAGGGCTCCTTTCATCATATCATTGGTAGTCATAGCCCACATTGCCCCCATTGACACACCCATCGAGATAGCTTGTACAACTCCCTGTATTGCAAATTGCACCATTCTAAGTGTGGCCATCCATCTCTCAGTTTCAATTGTGTTTAGTCTTAATCCTAGGAGATATTGTTCGTAAGCTATGTTAATTCGTTTTACTCCGTTCTCTTCTTTCAATAGTTTCTGAATAAGACCTTCTTTAGTAGCGTTAAGATTTATAGTTTCCCGAGTCAAGCTAGTGAGTTGAATGGCGTTTTCTCGATATTGTATACCTAGCATAAGGAATTGACCAATAGTGCCACCTGCCGCAAGTCGAAGAATGCTCATAGCGAAAACTAACTTAAGGACAATGCCACCGCCGACATTAAGTGTGTCAAATACCTGTTTCAAAGCTGGAAATAAATTGAACATAAGTTCAAGTATACCGGCCAGATTCTCCAGGAATCCACCTTCTATCATAGCAGTAAATGCACCTGTAGCAGCTATGATTGCATTTGCAAAATCTGGTCCTAAGTCATTGAGAGCACGTACGAAAGCTTCCACCATATCTCCAACTGCCGCCATCGCTTCCTCCGTGCGAAGTAAGGCAAGTATTTCTTCCTTGAGCTTGGAAAACTGAGCAGTGAAACTCTGCATCATAACTGCTGTCTGTTTTTCCAGAGTTCCAGAAGCATTATTAACCATATTGAGCATATCGAAGTAATCATCGGACGCCATAAGAAGCAAGCCCCACGAACGCAGTGCCCTTACTGTAAATATATCAGTGGATTGTTCCAGAAGATCTATGCTAAGACCCATTTCACCAAAGGAATGTATGATTTCATCGATATTAATTTTTCCATCGGCAACTACATCGAAGTTAAAGCCCATAGCGTCTCCCCATTTCTGCATCTCAGGTATGCTCTGCAGGATATCGAGGAACATTTTATTGACAGAACGTGCAGATATTCCGGCCTCAAGTGCTCTATTGGAAAGAACGGCCATAATAGAAATCAATTGTTCGAAACTTATTCCAGTCATATTGGCAGTGGAACCAGCGTAGGCAAATGACTTCTGTAGATCGGAGACATCCAATATAGATGCCTGGGCAGCTACTTGAATTTTGTCGAGAACATCGGGAACATCTGTGAATGCCTTATCGAAAGATTCAATTGCGAAGACTGTAATCTCAGCTGCCTGCTCGAAAGACATTGCATTAGCCTTCGCGAGCATTGTCATCTCTCGAAGAGATGAATTAATTTCGTCGATAGACAGACCGGCTTTAGATAGAATAACCGCTCCCTCTGCGATAACGTCTCCAGAGTATCCAAATTCACTGGCAACTTCAGTTATACTAGCTGCAAGTTCGTTTATTTGCTGTGTTGTAAGATCACCAAGAGCCTGAACGTGAATAAGAGACTCATTGAATCTACTAACAGCATTATAAGCAACGAATGCTCCTGCACCCAGACCAATAAAAGAAGCAGCCAACAAACGAACAGCAGTATCGGCAAGTCTGGATGCAGTGCCGATAGTGGCTGACATATTAACATATTGTGCAGATAGTCCCTGTAGCGCAGCTTGTGCCTGCTTCGTATTGGCCATAATCTGTAGCATCGTAGCCATTATCGTGCCCCCACATACTGTCTGTGATAACCTGCCCTGCTGTAAAGCCCCTTACGGAATTTTCTGCGTCGAGCCTTGCGGGTAAAGGGAACTGGCGAACCCATACGTGCGCCCATAATACCTTTCATCATTGCTGCAACCCAGGCCTGAATAGAATTAAGGCTCCATACACCGCCTTTGACAATAGAGCGAAGGTCGTCCATCACACCAACGTAGTGCCACCATTTACTCGGTGGAAGGAACCACCAGATAAGGTGATTCCCAAACATACTACGAACTGTAAGATTGATATCTACAAACTTACTGGGATCATCAGCCAGTGCCGTATAGGTATACGATCTAGGTAGCTTGCTCAGTCCACCTTTACCACGATATTTTGCAACGGCTTTTCTGCCAGCTATGAAATATTCAGTCGTAATTTGTTCGGCTTCTCTGATAACACTCTCCATATATTTTGAATACTGCTGTTTCATTACCTTTTCGCCGTGCCTCATATAGATTTCCCAGAAGTGGACTATCCTTTTATTTCCCTCATAAATTCCCCTGGAGATGAAGGGACGTGGCTTGACTCTCTTTTTTGCCTTGACATTATAATATCCCATCTCGTGAGAAAAGGCAGAGGGAGTAAATCTAAATGCTTCCATTACTCCAGATACTTGAATTCTAGTAAACTGTGTGATATCACTGCCTCCCTGAACACCACCAAGAGCACCTGCTCTAGATACACTTTGAATCATCTGCTCATAAGAATGAACTCCAGTTTTCCCCCAGAATCTTGCCTTAGGATTCATTGTTGCCACAGCATCCATCAGAGGAACCATATCATACCAGCGCTGTCTTCCCTTTATTAATGAAGAAACAGTAATCCTTGAGCCGGCCTCAGTCATTCCTTTATTTTGAGGGAAGCCTCTTATTTTGAGATAACTGCTCCAATTCATAGGAAGATCCGCAAGCGTGGTTTGTCGCTGTAGAGGATGAGTTACAGTCTCTGGTTTAATTTGTCCTTTAGCGGCCAACATTGCCTTATGTTCAATGGTTCTGCGGGCGAGAGGCCCCCACTTTCCTTTCCCATAAGTAAAATATTCAATCTTGATGGCGTCGCCTATCATACCGCCACCTTCCTTGGCAAGGTACTGTTTTCCCATTTCGATGTATCTTCGCCACCCATCGAGAGCGGGGTAAGTAGAATCAGTTATAAAAGTATCGAAGTCTATGCGAAGTCTTGTTTTTGCAAGAGCAAATTGCCCTTGATACACTGCTTTGTCACGTACAGCAAGTGCTTGCTTCCATCCTGCCCGGCCTTCCTTTGTGACATCAAAAATATCCCCAGGCTTCCCTCCAATGAACTGGCCAGTAGGAGGATTACGAACGACCCCTACGCCGGTCGTTAAGTAGCCTGGAGCACTAGACGACATCCTGAAGATTCCTAGCTCTCCTGGTTCTATATCTGTTCTAAGCCTGCCCACTTGACCCCTCTATCTGTTCCTGTTCCTGTTCGTGCTGCCATTGGTCGTACTCGTTCATAGCCCCCACTATTTCTGGGTGGTAGCCCAGAACTGAAGGCATATCTCGTACAGTAACTTTGAATCTCTCGATTCTGGTTGCCCTGAAGTTCGTTCCCCTCTCCCGGCTCCATTCCGTTACTAACGGAACTTCGAACCAGGGTTCGCTGACGAGCGGCAACGACCAATTTTTTGCGATTTGAAGAAGAGCTATTTCTTGGTCGTCTGGGCCAAATTTTCCATACCTGCCCTAAGCAGTTGGTCTCGGTCCATACCGAGAAGTTCCATATAAAATGGAATTATTGCCCCTCTGTCTGGAGCCTCGAGCTTCTCGATATCCTTGGATATCATCGTCTCCGACTCCTCTGAGAGTTCA
>Ga0209434_1000732_pt1 | contig 15364 bp, 28 predicted proteins | sample ETNvirnome_2_300_FD_184068 | JGI IMG/M metagenome (GOLD analysis project Ga0209434, IMG submission 184068) | Marine viral communities from the Pacific Ocean - ETNP_2_300 (SPAdes) (version 2) | ecosystem: Environmental > Aquatic > Marine > Oceanic | place: Pacific Ocean | collected 2013-06-22
TCTCTTGTCGTTTAATTTCTTCAGCAACTCTCGCTGCTTCTCGGCGCGCTTTGAGCGTATCCATACGATGAACATCAAAGTTCCACCAGGCAAAAGCAGGGCTAATAGAATACCAGCCAGTAGCGTAATTAACGGGGTCACTCATTTATACTCCTGTAGTTTAAGAATCAAATCTGCGGGGCTGTCAATATTGTGATAGTATGCACACTTCATTGCAATATCCAAGTCGTTACCATCTGGACAGATTTTATCTCCAAAAAAAATACACTGGTCGGGTGTCTCGTTCATATTTTTAAAGGCATAACTTTTGTCCCAGCCCTCTCGGGTAATATCAATCGAGATTTGTCCACCCAGGCGGAAGGACAATCCCCATCCTTTAAACTCTTCGCGGAGTTGGTCTATAATTTTCTTTCTTTCCCCGCTTTTCTTATCCCACTTCACATAGTCTTCTCGCTGGGCTGTCGTGCAGTTTCTCCCCACCACTGAAAAGTTGATTTGGCTTTCTCGCCACTCAACAAAGGTTCCTGTTTTTACTTTGGTGTGAGTATCGGCGGCTGTTTTAAGGAGAACATTTATGACATGATTAATATCTGCCTCAGAGTAGTGATCCACTAAAGTAACCTTGTGGATTAGTTCAGGCTCAATAGGTAAACTTTCGTCGTCCATGTCTAATTCACAATTATATACTCGTGTACCGTTACAGGCATATACTCGACTAAATATTTTTAGAAGATTTTCTGTAGGAATTTGCTCCTCAATTTTGGACATGTCGGAGCCCGTGACTAAATGCTTTTTTGTTCCGGCCATGGTGGAGCGCAACGCTTCTAACACTTCGTCTGAAATAGGCTGTCTTGCTTCCGTGAGTGTTCCGTCCATATCAAATAAGAGTGCTGCTGGTCTAACTTTCATAAAATAACCCTCCGCCGATATTTGCGGTCAATTGAGATAAGTTTGCTGGATGCATCATTAAGTAGGCGATAATCTCATATTCATATTCATTAGTTAAATAGTATTGGTCGTTCTGTTTAGGCATCCGTGCTAGTTGGTCAGTCTGCGGAAATAAAAGAATAGTATAAATGATAATCTTTTTACCGTCTGCGTCTAACTCGCCATAAAAAGCGTCTGTGATCACGCCAAGTCTGTTATGTCTGGTTGGTCTAACATAGGTTCCTAGTGGTAAAGCCTCGTCTGGATATTTTTCAGGGCCTGGCTTTGGTAGAGCGGAGTCAAAAACTTCTTTGAGTCTTTGGATCAGGTCGTCGTCTCTTTTTTTATCCATCGTATTAATAATTTATCACGAAAATGGGTTTAGTCAAGAAATAAATTCAAAATCTAGTATTTTTATTTCCCGAGAAAGTGATTCTTCGGTCTTAGAGCATAAGTCAGTCGTCAAATACTTCTTGTTTCCGTCTGGAAGCACGGTAGCAACATTTGAACCCCCCGGAAGCTTGGAAGCCTTCAGAATGGCCCCAAAAACGTTCGCTCCGGACGATATTCCGACAGAAAGCCCTAAGTTATTGATTTGTCTAGCAATATTGATCGCATCTGCGTCGTTTACTCGTAAAATAGGGCTAAGTGCTTGTAAATCCAGTACTTTTGGTATAAAACTGTCTCCGATACCTTCAATTCGATGTTTCCCGTCTTTATTCTCTGTCGGAAGGATGGGGTAAGCCTTGACGTCGTTTTTTTTACTTTTATTGGGCGAAAGTTCCGAAAAATAGTGAAAAACACCCATTACGGTGCCTCCGGTGCCGCATCCGGCGATAAAAACGTCTAATTCTCCCAAATTATTTAGTTTTAGTGCATTTTCGAGTTCTGGAGCGGTAGTTTTGGCGTGTGCAAGCACATTCCACGAGTTTTCGAACTGTTTTGGTCCGAAATAGCCGTTTTTTTGGCTTTTTTTGGCTGCGAGGGCTATACACTTCTGGAATCCGCCCTCTTTTGCGCTTATTTCGAACAATTTTGCTCCATAGAAGCGCAAAAGCCGCTTCCTTTCGGTAGAAAGCCAGCTTGGCATGTATATTTGGACTGGATGACCCAAGTAAGCCCCCATTGCAGCGAAAGAAATGCCCGTATTGCCGCTGGTGGCTTCTACTATGGTGTTTCCCGATTCGAGTTGCCCTGTTAGGTACCCTGCTTCAAGGATCTGAAGGGCCATACGGTCTTTTATACTCCCGGTAAAGTTCCAAGCCTCGTATTTTGCTAAAATATAGAGTTTTTTGCCTTCAAACTCGCACTCTAGTCTGAGGGTGGGGGTGTTTCCAACGAATTTTCGGAGTTTTTCTAGCTTTTCCGGCACTGTGTTCATTGGGAGTGCCTAACTGTCTCTCCAGAGGTTGTTGGCGGCGAACTTAATCACTTCAGCGGCTGAATCTTCATTATATCCATATTCAGTGATGAGGGTTTTTACCATTTCGTTGTATTTTCCTTGCTGCTTCTTGTCTCGGCTTTTGGACTTAGTTACAATTCGTGATATTTGTTTCACTGAGGATGTTAGTTTGTTTTCAATAGCTTCTTTAAGCGGCGCATAGGATTTCCAGTCTACCTTTTCTCCCCTACGAAGCTTCGAAAACATAAACGCTGTGATATCAACGCGGAAGTTTTCCCTTGAAGTTCCGACAATACCAATCTGCTCTTCAATTGAAGATAGAAAGCTTTCGTCCGGCGCTATTTCCTCATTCGTCACCCCATCTTTTACTGTCGCCATATTTACATAAGCTTCTGCATGGTCAAGATAATTATTAAAGAGCGATTCGGCCTGCTCCTCATAAGCAGATACAAAAGCCTTTGTAATCTCTTTTTCCAAAATGCTAAGATATTCGTCGTGAAGAGTTTTCCCAAGGAAATCTAAAAAACGATTGCGGTCATCTTCTACAACGATTTGTTCCTTAACTTGTTTGATCAAGGATTCCCGAATAGAGATGGGTGTAACCATGTTTCTTTCACTATCAGATAAGGCGGAATCAATAGCCTTCATAATAAATCGAGTAGAAATACCAGTCATCCCCTCATCCCGAGCCTCATCGCGCAGGTCATTAATATCAATCTTTTTAACTTGTCCTTTTTCGATCACCTCGGCACCGTTATAAAGTTTCATTTTAGTAAGAGCATCTACCTTGTTAGAGAGGTGCAGACGACTAAGGACTGCGAACATCGAGGCTATCTCTAAAGTATGTGGGGCAACATGGCCGTCGAAATCAGAAAGAGCGAGCATCTTCTCATAAATCTTTTGTTCTTCCGAATATTCCAGGCAGTAAGGAACATTGACCCTAACGATGCGGTCTAGGATTGCTTCATTAGTATTTTCAGATTTAAATTTATTCCATTCTCCTTCGTTGCAGTGAGCGAGAATTACTCCATCAAAATAAATCATTGCTCCTTTCCCCGGAGATGGAATGGCTTTTTCTTGGGTTGCGGTGATCATGGTGTGAAGAAACTCAATCTCATTTTTAAATACTTCTACAAATTCTACCACGCCACGATTTCCAACATTAAAGGCACCATTCAGTGATAGTACTCGCGGATCATCTTCGGCATACAAATCTAGTTTAGAAATATCTTCACTCCCGATCAAGATTGTTACATCCTGACTGTTTGCATCCATGGGGGGTACGACCCCAACTCCTCGCCTGCCGCGAACCGAGAAAGAAGATTGTGTAATGGGCATCGAGGTATAGTCATTATCAAATTCTTCTGTTAGTCTAAAACGACAAACAGGGCATAAGTCGCCCTCTATACGCAATCCATAAATTTTTTGAAACTGTTCTCGGAGGGAGCGTGGAATTAGGTGGAGCGGTTCCTCGTGAACGGGGCATCCTTCTATATGATACATGGGCTCACAACTTTCAAGAGCTTTTTTGATATGCTCCATCAGAGCGGACTTCCCGGCCCCAACTGGACCCAAGAGAAGAAGTACTTGGCGGCTCTCTTCACCCTTGAGAGACGCCGAACGTAAAAATCTCATAATCTTTGCTAACGATCTCTCCATACCAAAAAACTTATCTTGAAAATGGTCGTATGTTTTCAGTTCTTGTCCGCCAAAAAGCTTATTGCATCGACTATTTGATTTGGACATTTTTGTGATTCCGGCTTTGGAGATCGCATCATATAGTCTTTTGTGTGCAAGTTTTGCAACACCAGGGGCTTCTTCTAATATTTTCAAATATTCTTCAAGCGTTCCTCGGAACTTCTCAACCTTCTTTTTTTCTTGATGTTTTCCGACAAGCTTAAGGAACTTATCGGATTTGTTTATTTTCGTCATCTATCAAAACTCCCAAAGATCATCTTCTATCACCGTAGTAAATCTTACATTACCATTCCACAAATCGTTAATGTGTTCAAACACTTTATTTGCTTCAGACAATTCTAGATCTCTTCCGTCGTGTTCATGTTCTAAAATAAGCGTCCCATCTCTTTGGTGCTCCTTTGTAAGAACTACGGGAACACCATTTAACCCTACATTCTTAATTAGGTCATCACGAACAGTTCTCCAGCTATCTTCTCCAGAAACCTCGGTGATTCGGCTATATCCTTCCTTCTGGTGGAAGGAATAACTAAATAAATTCAATTCTTTACACAATTCTTCATTAAGATATGTTTTTAAAAAAGTTTCATCACTGTGTACTTCACGCGCATGTAAACATTCTTCAAATCCTTGATTTTCCTCAATATATTTAAATATTTTAAAACCTAAATGATAAGGATTGACTCTTCCTAGGTGTGGTCTAACTACTTGATTATGCAGTCGAATAAAAGATAGAAAATAATTATCTGGGATTCCTACGGCATTTATAATTTTCTCATGTATCATGCAAGCCCACCCCTCATTCATGATTTTTGTGCAGGCTTGTGGGACAAAATAACGAGATTCTTGCTCCACAATATGAATAAGGTCTTTTTCCCACTTTTCTAAGAATCTGTTATTTTCAGCAATAAAGGCCAGGACATTTGTATCCGGCTCCAATGGTATTTTTTCAATATCAAAATTATCGTACCATCCCGTCTTATCATTGAGCATTAGTTTTCTGTAATATTTTTTTAGTTCTTTGTGGTTTTTGCGCTTTACCCCAGGTGTTCTCGGCACTTGGAAACGAATAGCATGACATGCATCTAAAATTCTTTCCACAGCAATGATACCTATGTTGGGGTCTTCCATATATTTTTTAACACGCTTGCCGGAAGCCTTAAACCGATCGATTACCGTATCGGGTGATGTTTCGGCGAACATCCGGTTATTTTTAAAAAAGTCGCTATGCCCCACACAATGTGCCATGGTGAGTATATGAGTGGGCATTGGATTTTCGGTCATCAAATAGGAAATGCTAGGGTTAGAGTTAATAATCATTTCATAGGGCAACCCCGACATTCCAAGGTTATACTCTGTTTGAATTCTATCAAAAGATTTACCATAAGACCAGTGCCGATAATGAGTTGGGAGTCCTGTATAAGCCATGTGTCCAATCATTTCCTTGTAGTCGCAGATCTCATATTCAATAGGGTACCAATCCAAACCCAAGCCCGTGGCGAGAGTACATATTTTTTTGTCCCATTCTTGAAGCTCTTCCATGGACCAATCAGCCATTATGTTTTCCTCCAAATAGTTTTTTAAATGCTGGCCAAATATCTTTACTTTCGGTTAAACGTATTCTTTTCAATCTTTTGCCTTCCGTTAATTTTACCCAATCCCATAATCTTTTCTCAGGAGTCCCCCCCGAAAAGAGATTATATTCACTGTCGCTCCTGTTTCTTCCTATCTCGGTATAACACATAATTTGGTTAATTTCTTTCAATCTCTTAAAGCCGGCTAAAGCTTCTTTGTTGTCGATTGCCCAATTATCACCATCTCCACAATAGAAGGTATAGATGTTCCAATTATTAGGGTGATAGCGTTTCTTTATAATCTCCTCGACTTTGGTGAGTCCAGTTGAAACTAGTGTTCCACCGTTCGGAACTTGTGTAAAGAATTGTTCCTCGTTGACTTCTTGAGCGTCAGCAGTATGGGAAACAAAAACTACCTCAATAGATGAGTACTTGTGGTTTAAAAATTGATAGAGAAGAAAAAAGAAACTACGAGCAAGAAACTTTTTAGATTTGGTCATAGACCCTGAAACGTCCATCACAAAAAATACAACTGCGGCAGTATTCTCTTTAGTGACCGGAGCAACATGTTTATATCGTAAATCACTCTCGTGAAATGTAAACCTGTCCCCGCTCTCTGGATCATACGTTCCGGATTTAATGGCTGCTTTTTTTCTTCTAATTTTTTGTTTGATTGTTTCTTTTTTTGAAAGACGTGGCCGGATACCATAAGGACGCTTACCTTTGCGTTTCATTTTCTGCTGAGTTATAAACTTAAAGTTTTTCTTTTCTAATTCCGGTAACTCTAAATCATTAAACAAATAACCCGCCAACTCTTCTAGGGACATTTCTATTTCATACATCTCTTCGCCCGGTTTATCTCCCGGCTTGTCTCCGTGCCCCTCTTGGGGCTTTACCCTTCGGCGATGACCTATTCGTTGTCCTTGTTTTACTGATTTACCCTGCGCCGAACCTACATGTTTATTTTTCTCATTTGCGCCGTAAACAAAACGGTGTTCTTTAATCCCTCTTACGGGAATCCTTATTTTCTTTTTTCCACTTTGTCCAATGATGCTTTCTTCGGCTACAACATCCTTGATGCTTTCTTTTATGGCTTTTTCAATTTTTTGCCTGTGGCGGCTACGGTCGCCGGCTGCGCGGTCGGCAATTGTTTTATGTTCTCTAAATGTACTCATATGTTTAAGACCTACTTTAAATAGTTTTTATTCAGGTCTTATGCGAGTGTGAGTTCTGAAATCTCTATCTCGTGGGAGTTCCCGTCGGGGTCCATGACGATTGCTACTCCACCCACAGCGCCGCCGCTTGTGAGGAGTTCGGCAACCTCTCCGGTCATGGTCATTCTTTCGTAGTCAACTTTTTGACGACCACTGGCGGTGGTCTTCATTACTTTAGCCAGAACATTCCAGTTGACCATTTGTCCTGGCTGGAAGTCTGTTTCCATCCGGAACCCTTGTTCGTTTATTGTTTCTTTGATAAGCGTTCTCAATAAGGCTTTGGTAATTTTCATAAGTCTCTATATCCCGTTGGGTCTCCGTCTGGATGATTCTTTTTGTAGACCTGATTTAAATAGTTCTCTAAATCCTTTATTGTCTTTTGTTTTGTGCTCCTCATAAGTGAGGCGAGCATTTCTAATGTCCCGCGAGCTTTTGGCTTGGAACTGATGTTGTGGAGGGGATTATCAATATCTCGCACAAACCGTCCTCTGCCGTCAGGGTGTCCGGCAAGTTGGCGGAAGAATGATTTGCCCTTGGCTTTTCTGGCTTCCTCGTCAGTACGGTCCTCGTCTCCCTTAACGCCGGCTCCCTCAAACTGCTCTTTGCCTGCGAGAATATCATGGGCGGCTTGGACAAATAAGAACACCTCGTCCTCGCCAAAGGTCTTCCTCTTTTTCGCTGCGGCGGTTTCTTTTCCATAGCCTTCTGGCTTTCCGGTAATCTCTGTCCCCGACTTTTCTATCTCTTGCATAAAGTCCGACAGGCTAGTGAAAGCTTTTTTCTTCCCGACCTCAACGTGAGGCCAAGTGCTTTTATCGACGTGAATATAATAAGGGATGCCTCTTTGTTCCGCTACTGCGACGCCCTTTTCTATTCCTTCAATATTATACCACTCAATATATTTTGAGGTTTTCCTTTTTGGCTCTCCGGAAAAATAGTCCTTTTCTTTCTTGTAGAGCGGAACAGCAAAATGTATTTCATCAATGTAGGTGTCGGCATCGTCAATATAGGGCTCGTCTAAAAGAATTCTATCCTCGGCTTCAAATGAATCGGACGGGGCGTCTTTCCCATATCTAGATATCAACGCTGGTCGTTTGGATGAGTGCTTTGACGTCGCCCAATAGTCCAGCGGAACTCCTTTATATTTTTGGGCCAAAGCCCGGCCGTCCAATTTGAAGATAGCCCCCTGTGGATAGGTTCCTGTATAAGCATTGACTGGCGTTCTTGCGGTGGAAAAATAATAAAGTTTACCTTTACCATACTCCGTCTCCACCTCTTTAGTGAATCCACCGGACGCCATAAACTTATTATCTTCAAGAATTTTAGCGGCGTTGCCCATCCCGCTGGTATAGTGATAGACAACATCGCTGATGCCTTCCTTCAGGAACTTGCGCCAGTTTTCCATGATGAGTTTGTGGCTCACTTCTTTTCCTCGTCCTGCGTCTTCTTACTTTTCTTGTCGTCGGGCATGAGCTTCTCAATCCGGAAGTTTAGAGCGGGTCTGCCGTTGATGGTCGGTTGCCCGTTCTCATCAACACCAATATCCTTAACAATTATTCTTTTGTTTTTAAAGCGACCTCCGAGGAGGACGTCGCCTTTTTTGATATCAAGTTTCATTTCTTCCTTTAAGAACTTTCGCCAGGACTTTAATAAAGATTTCATGGCTGAGGTTCTATCTCCACTTTTTCCACATCTAATAATTCCTTATTTAAAAGCTCCATCGCCGTCTCGTCAATTATATCACTTAACTTTATCCTTTTCCAACTATCGCCCTCTCCAGTCGAAAGGACTGCAACCTTCTGGTTTACTATCTCTTTCATTTTTGCAAAGGATTCATATTCTATTTTAGTAGGTGTTAAAAAATCTCTACCTTTACTTTCCGTTCCTCTTAAGAATGTTGAGATGGTATCATCAATATCGAAAAGACTTGCTGCGGAGCCGTCGCCCCCTGTATAGGTGTGATCGGGAACGTTTGCAAAAGCCACCACACTCGCTAGCAATAACTTCTCCAGTACTGCTTCACTAATAGCTGTGGTTGCCGAAATTCCTGCGGCGGTACCAGCCCCAGCCGTCGCTCCCAAGGTGAGAACATCTGCCGCTACTCCGGTTCCAACAGCTAGCACTTTCGCAATAACTGATCCATATTTTTTCGCCATGACCGCTAGGTCACTCTCTTTTATCTCGCTGAAATATTTTACAAGATCGCCCAGTTCATATATTTGCCCTGGGTCCATAGACGGACCTTGCTCTTCTTTAAGAAACTTCCTCCAGCTTTCTACTATAAGCTTGTGCTTCACAAACTTAATCTCCGCCAGCTAGCTTTACTGCCTGTTGCAAGGAATTTCTAGCCAATAGGACTTGCTCCGCTATTTCACTCTCAGGATCTAAATCGTCCAACAACTCACTAACACGGTTAAAGACTCTAGAGACGTCCGCATATATCCGAAACTCATCGAAACCAAATTCTTTAATTAAACTTTTTTTCTCTTCTATAATAATCTGGCGAAGCTGTTGTTTTGTAATCTTCATTTTTTCTTCCCGCCATCCTTCGGGTTCCAGTTGACTATGCCTGCCTTCATGGCATCCGTTTTCGCTTTGGGGTCGGTTTCACCGAATGCGTCGGTGCCGGCAGTCTGAGGCATTAAGCCTCGTTTAGGTCCAGCAGCAGCGTCCTCCTTGGTTGCCGTGAACAAGGCGACGGCGTTTTCGGCTATTTTTGCAATTACTTCATCCCTAGAACTGAGCCCCCATACTTTTTGTAAGGAGGCGGCCATTTTATCGCCCACTACATTCTGATCATCAAGCATTGTTTTAATTGCTTCAGGGTCTCCCTGGGTAGCGTAAACATCAGTCGCCGCATCGGCTGGCTGAAGAGGTACTCCCCCATCAACTGCCGCGATTGCTAGGTGGGCTAGTTTAAGTGCAGATTTACCATCGCCAGCTACTGTAAAATCATAGGCTGGAATAGAAGCTTCGGGATTCAACAAATATACCTGTGACCAGCGGTGATGACCATCTACAATATATTTTCCGTTAGCAGTGACAATTCTTCCACCCACGTTAGCTGTCCCGCTTCCCAGCCCGGCTGTTTCCCCTGCTCCAGTTGGATTATTTTTAGTGGTCCACCCAAGCGAGTCAGCAAGTCCGATCTGGCTTTGTGTGGGGTGCAAATCTTTGACCGGTATGTCGGGCTCATCTACATTGACTACATCGTCTTGGGCATTGCCGTCAAATTTTTCAATCCCCATTTTTAAAAACTTTTGAAATTTTGGGTCTTTAACTTTTTCCTGAAGACCTGCGACAAAGGCTGCATAATCTTTTCCTATAAGATCTTGTAATACTGGTTTTTGGCTAGTGTCATATTTTGGTTGTTCTGATTGTTCTGGTTGAGGTTGTTCCTCATCCTGCTCCTTGAGAAATTTCCTCCAGCTTTCCATTATAAGTTTGTGCCTCATAAAATACTCCTATTGTGCTCTTGGATACCTATCATATAAATAGTTCGTCCAAGTGTTTTGTATCTTTTCCATTAGCTCTGCAAGTTCTTGAGCATTGTGCCTATGTCCGCGTCCCGTATTATAGATAGCATCTAAAACCTTCTCCATTACATTTGTGGCCGGCTTTCGGAAACTCTTTGCTCGTTTGTAGATGCCGGCTACATGAGCCTTTACTTCACCATCAGATAGATAATAATTCTCCGCTGTCTCTAGGTCCTTCCAGATCTCTCGGTCGGGAACGGCTCGTTGCACGGCCATCAACTCTTCGGTGGTCTGAGAACTATGCTCTAACTCATGCCGGAAAGTCTCCTTCAACTCGGCAATTAGTTTGGACATAAAAGAATAATCTTTATCATAATGAGGAGGTAAAGTAAGGTTGACAATAATATCAGAATTTTTACGTTCTTCATCATTAGCATCTAGGTCAAATTCATAAGCACCATCGGATGCTATGCGCTCGCCCTCTCGCATTTTAATGATAATGCTTCTCAAATAATCAATATTATCAGTAATATCAGGTACTTGCAACATAAAGTCTGCTCTGCCGTTAGTATTGAAGGTTTCACGCACGGCTTCGTCCTTAATTGCGTTTACGGTTTCTCTGCTGGCCACGGTTGCATATTTATCCAAAGCTCGTCCGCGAACAATCTCTTCTTGGATTATCTCACGAAGGAGTTCGATCATCGTACTGAGTCATGTGGATCGCCGGTTAGGTTAGCCAAAGAAATATGAAACCTACGCTCGGGTTCTGGATTTACATTTTGGCTCCCTAGAGACTCCATAACCTCTTTAACATATTTTTGCATTTCTTCTTGATTAATAAGTTTGACTGCCCATGACTTCTTCCCAAGCGACTCCCTCTCCCAAACCTCGTCATCCAAAATAATAGGAGGAGGTGGCGGGAATTCTATCTCTTTTATTTGTTTGTGAAAAGGCTTAAGAATGCTTTGGTGGATAAGTGTAACATGAAAATCTTTTTCGGGCAAGCGTATGGCTTCTTCCGGAAGCATCGCCTGAAGTGTTTTTAATTCTGAGTTGTTTGTGTGGTCTGGTTTTATTTTTAAAATGCCGCTGTAGTGGGCACTGGACTCAGTTAAAAAATTTCTCCACTCGGACATTAACTTTTTCATTTGTCGTATACATCTATTATTTTAATGGGCGTCACAATAAATTCATTCCAGAGAGAAGTTTTTAACTCTCCATTACAATCATTTTCTAAATCAGTACAAAGGTTATCTTTATTTTCTCCTGGGTATCCAAGGCGGTGAAGATTAACGCACTTACGCCCGTTACTTACTGAATATGATTTTACATCACTCCTAAACCCGGCTCGAACATTTCCTACAAATTCCATAATTTTATTTGACTTTTCTCGAAAGAAGTTGCGCTCCGCTACTGTGTAGGCTGAGATATCAAACTTATCTCCGCTATCGATAGCTCTTTGGATACGTTCTACTCCCTCTTGGTGTGTGTAGTGATAGAGTGTCTTAGGGTTATCAAGTGAGCCATATATTTGCTCTGTAAAAATATCATCAATTAAAACATAAGGCTCTAGATCTCCGCGAGAATAAAAATAAGCAAAACGAAGATCTGATATGTTTTCGAAATATTGTCCGAACTCATTTTCTAAAGCCCAATACCGATGATTCACAAAATCTTCTATGTGGTCTAAAACATTTTTTGAGGTCAAGAGATCATATCGGTCTACATCGACGGTTAGTTGAAACCCATAATATTCATCTATAAGAGAAGTTAAACTTTCAGGACCAACAAGTTCTCCGTGACTATGGCTGAGATAGTGTCCCTCTTTTTGTGCTTGTAATATTTTCTTTACGAACTCTCCCCATTCCTCAAGAGTATGGAAGGCGTTCTCGGGCTTTATATACCCATGGATATAAAGCTTTTTTATTTCTTCTTGGAGAAAGTGTCTCCACTTTTTGTGATGAGACACCATCAATCTCCCGGCGGGCCCGATTTACCAATTTTTGGTATTTTTTGTGTAAAGGGGGGAGTGTTTTTATTTCCGCCGGAGGAAACCTTTTTACCCATGCGAGCAAATGAGCGTCGGTAAATTTTTTGTATTGCTCCTTCTTTGGCCGCCTCTTTAATAACTCCTCTTACAATCTCTTGTAGTCTAGTTTTCTTTATTTTCATCTTGGGGAACATCCTTTATCAGCTTCATAACCTCTTCCGTAGCTTTGTCTGCTCGGTGCTTATGTTTCAACTCTTCACAAATTATTTTCCAGAACTTGGTCTTAGTAATCATTTGATAACCTCCGTAGACATAGATAAGTAGTTTTGTTTTTTTATTGCTCGCCCTCAAAAAGGGCTTTTATCGGATGGACCGAAATGATTCGGTCTGCTTTTTTATAATAGCCGGTGCTTTCGACCACATATTGCCGCTCACTTAGGCGGGGATAAAAATGAACTTTTACCTCGTAGGAAGTCTTAGCCCCAAGTTGGGTCTCGGGCAATATCTGTAAAGTTTGCAGATCACCAGCCCGCTCTCTAAGTGTGTCGTAAGTCAAACCAAGAGCAGTAAAGTGAGACAGCCCACTCGCCGCCGAAATTTTTGCTTGGTTGATGCGGTGAGTATTACCCGCAATCATGGTTTCGGTATTGACGGTAGAAAATAATAACATTGCACTTATACCAATAAGCGAACTCATCACCAACACTATAAGGAGAGTCATCCCTCTACGGTTCAAGACTAATCATCCTATCTCGCCTTGGAAGGGGTGCTACATCTTTAACTAGTTGGAAGCCTTCCTTGATTGATAGCTTGTCCCGCACCCATGCACGCGTGCGAGCTTTGCAGATAGTGGCCGGCACATGACGAGCGAGACACTGCGCCTCCTTTGCCTTCACAACCTCGCAGTAACAGCGTACTCGGTTTTCCAATTCCAACTCAGGCGAAAGACTTACGCCTTGTGGTAGAACTTGGTCAGTACCAGGCACCCACCTAGGGCATTGAATTTGCTCAAGATTATATGCTTGGTTAAACAAATTAGCAAATACTAGTAATATCAATGACTTATATATCATCTTGATTTTCCTCACTTTTTTCTTTAGGGTATCCAAAGAAGGCCGACGCTATAAACATCGCCGCCCCAAAACTTAACATGAAAACGAACAAAAAAGAAAACATAGACTCAATGATACTCATCGTACATCACCACCCTTATTCTTCCTTGATGATACGGCAGTCCCGTATTATATTGTAAACCATATTGTTGTATTACTTTGACCGCTTCGAAAAGCATTTGTTCGCTATTACCCGTAACGATATCCACAAACAGGTCTTTAGCCAACCAATCTTCGATGAACCTCGCCACAGCATTTTGAACTTCATGATGTTTAAGCCCGTGTAAGTCTAAAGTAGGTACTCGCATAATCCCGAAATTTTTTCTTAGAAATTTTTTTCACTGCGCAGCTTTTTGAAGCATGTAAAATTGATCATAGCTCCAAAGGTGTTCTTCCCATGTAGAGCAAACGCGACCATAAAAGAATTTGTTAGAGGCAGGCAAGAGCCGTGTAACCACGACAAGACCTCTAGTGCCTTCAAGTTCTCGGAAAGGTGAGGAACCCTTTTTGAACTTTACAAGGTCGCCAAGTTCAAAATCCGTTTTCACCTAGCCAATCCTTATAAAGCTGGCAATGGCTAGCAAAGCTGTAAAACTCTCCCTTGGGAAATCGTACAGAAATTGTATCATAGCTACCAACCTCTGTAATCACTCCGAAGTCTAGAGGACCCCTGCCGGCATTCTCAACAATAAAATCACCTACTTTAAACTTAGTCACGGTTCTCAATCTTCTCTAGCATATTATATAACATGCAGAGCTTCTTGTTAACTTCTGAAAAGGATTCCCGAGGTGCTGAAGGTTTCTTTGGACGCTCCCGCGGATTTAGGTCCTCTGCTTCTTTTTTAATTGTCCAACGGTTCATTTGCAGGGTCCTTTCGTGCGATAGAAATTGGTTTAATAAGCTGTTCCGGTACCCAGTACCCTTTTCCCATGAATAGTACTTTATGCTTGCCGGCAGTACCGTACTCCATAAAAATACCCATGCCTTCTATTTGCCCGCCTAATCTGCCGTAGGTGAATTCAACTAAGTCACCGATTTTCATTTTCTTTTCTTTCTGCCTTTGATAGGAGTGCTAGCTCTCTGTGCGTGAAAATGTGAGTGTTGCCATCGGCGAAGTGGAGTTGGTAGTAAAAGCCGTGTGAGTGATCTGTTGCATCTTGCCCTACGCTCTTTACGATGATGGCGGTTCTGCCGGCGAAGTTCTGTATGTCGCAGTCATCGCTGATGATTACTAGGTCACCGGGCTTGAACATTAGTGAATAGTGGGCTCACTTAGCATTTCATCGGTTTGATCATACTGCATCATTGTTTCGATCGCGATGGCGGCCAAGGTGACGGCTTGGAAGTCTTCTGAGTCTAATTCACTGAGTGCTAGCTCTTTATAGAATTGATCTGCTGTCAAGCCTGGATTGTTTCCCATTTTCTCTAACACGTCAGCCGCTTTAAAGAGGTGGGTGTTCTCGGTGTCAAGTTCCGGAACGTTTGTCTTAAAGTTAAACATCTTTTTTTCTTTCTCCTCCGATTCTTTGGAGGTCATGCTGGTAAAACCATTTAGGAGCTTCCTTATTAAATTGAACATAAAATTGTGTGATTGTGCATCGTTCTTTTATCTCCTTAATAACTAGTCCGACACTATCCTTAACAGCTATTGGATGGTCATGGATAAATCCGCCCTTTCGGACTCGGTATACAATATCTCCGGGCTTGATCATATTAAGTTTCTTTTTTAATCTTCTCTATTAATTTGTCCGATAGAATGTCTGATAACAATTCTACTCCTGCGTCCGAACTTATATAAGGACGTCCTTCATTCTTAAGAATTCTTAAAAAGAAGTTTTTAGCTTTTCTTTTATTCACTTCTTCGTGATATATTGCAGACATGTCTAATCCAAAGTTAAAATCTCAAAAAATTACCTATCCGTTATGAACGTGCTAAGCACAGGCTGGGAGGGTAGGGAATCCCTAGGGACTAA
>Ga0209434_1000735_pt1 | contig 15346 bp, 27 predicted proteins | sample ETNvirnome_2_300_FD_184068 | JGI IMG/M metagenome (GOLD analysis project Ga0209434, IMG submission 184068) | Marine viral communities from the Pacific Ocean - ETNP_2_300 (SPAdes) (version 2) | ecosystem: Environmental > Aquatic > Marine > Oceanic | place: Pacific Ocean | collected 2013-06-22
TGTTCCCTCTCTTTCCATTGATTGTCACTATCCCATGTGTCATCGTCGTCTTCGCAGCCCTCAGCAAGTCCCCCGATCATATCATTACGCTCGGGATCAAATGCCGGTGTATCGGCATCACGCTCGCCATCATTGTAGCCGGAGTCATAATCATCACTATGCCCGTTTCGAGGGTAGCCATCCACAGCATCTTCATAGCCGCGGTCATATTCCTTGTGATCAACTTCGTCGTCCCACGTTTCATTAGTGGCCCAATTAGTATTCCAGCTGGCTTCCTGGATGATGCGTTTCAACTGTCTTTTAGTGATTCTCATGATTTCCTAGTCGTAGTGGTACCCAACATCCATAATAGTATCATCATAGTCATTTTGGGCACGCTGGTCGGCGATCTCACCCGCTAGCTGACCGGCTTTATAGCCTTCGTCATATTCAAGTGATGATCCCTGGTGATGGAAACCACCGCGGCCGTCATTGTATCCCTGCTCGTAATCATTCATTGAAGAACCCCATGATCCGGACTCTCCATACTCCACAAGCTTAGCGGCCTCAGAGATGATTCTTCTTAGTTGTCTGCGCGTGATTTTCATGTATTATTTCCACAAATTCGCACGCCGTCTAGCAGCTTCACCGGCGACGTAACCTTCTTCATAGTCAGGATCACCTTCGAGATCGAAGTTGCGCTGGACACCATCCTTGCCCTCGTGATATCCCATGTCATACATCATGCGTTGCTGCGGAGATTCATCACTATAGTCCATGAATTCAGAGTCAAGTTGTTCCCTGATCAGTTTTCTCAATTGTCTTTTTGTGATTTTCATTTTTAGTAATACATCTGGTTTAGACTCGTTGAGAGGCCAAGTTCGTGTGTATGGATTGTCAGGATACAGACCAGCTGTGTCCTCGTTTGGAGTGTATTGATTCTGGGCACGTAGTCTGTACTGTTCTGATTTGACGAAATTCATGACACAGCTAGCCATGTAAAGATCACAACCGTGATCTTGCATCAAATCAGATTCGTTGACTTTTAATAATTCTGTTAATTCTACTGGCCTTAGTGGTGCATTACTCAATGCCTTAAGAACTCCGAGATCTAGATCTTTTCTGGCTTCTGAAAGAAGCCTTTTTGGGTTTCTGCGCATATTTCCCTCATTAGCTGTAATAAATATTGGCTTTGATGGAAGTTTGCAACCTTACAGCTCAAATTTCTCTTAATGTCTCGATCCGGACAAATTTCAAGATAGTCATGACGCGGTCGATGATGCATTCGCGTTGATCGAGCGGGTCCTTCTTATCGTCGTTATTCACCGTTGTCTCTCGCTTGGATTATTGCTAATGCTGTAAAACACAGTAAACCAGAGCAAAAATTGAAGAATGCAATCTCGTTATGTTCCGCAACAACATTGGCGACGATTAAAACCGTGTTGATAGTAACAGCCACACACAAGAGAGAAACTCTAATTGATCGATGGCGTTTCAAGGCTATCTTTATGAGCCAGCAAAACTTTATTTATATCAATCATTACCACGAAGAAATTTTCGCTAGTCTGTTCGATAACGGTGCAGGGCGTCTCCTGTTGCAGCGTAATTCTTTTCGGACATTCTGCACTTGCGCTGAGATACACCCCAGGTTTGAGCAGCTGTAAGATAGATTTAGACGCTTGCATCAGAAACTTTTTTCCTAACCGAAGTTTTGCGTATACGCGTGGGCTTCTTGGTCTCGGGCTTTTTCAGTCCGGGCTTTTCAGCAGCCGGCAGTGGCTGCACCGTATTTTCAGCAGCCGGCAGTGGCTGCACCGTATTTGCCGCGGCCGCGAAATAGGTCTTCAGCTCCGTTAGTGACGGAGGAATAATACTACGAGCTTTAAATTTAGCGAGGGCTTCCTCTAGGGTTTTCACATTCCCCAAAAATCGCTCTAGAGAAACCTTGCGTCTCTTTGAATAAAAGTTCCAATCCATTTTATCTCCTTTTAAGAATATCAACAATACCCATCTGAAATCGTGGATCCTTGGAAATTCGAACCACTTCTTTCTTCGAAGTGCTACTAGTATTCTTGTCGATGATCTGCGTTGCGATCTTCTCCATAGCGGAGAGAAAGATATTGCGCGCATTGGAATGACCCATTTTCATTCCATGTAATGTGCAAATCTCCGCGATGGTCCTGTAATCACGGCCATTTTCGATGTTGGTTACAGTTGCGTAACCATGCTCTGCTTTGTAACCCTTTGGCATTGCCATTTTTCACCTCCACTAAATATCGTTCGGATCCAAACCAAAACGAAGACAGATGACAGCGCGCTCTCGTGCTGTCAAGGAATTAAGTGCTTTACCAATAGTTTGACTCATTCTATGCTGATCAAGAATATCATCAACCGTTGGACTCTCATCTGGGATGCAATCCGCTAGCGTGCGGGAACCATCGCCATCTGAGAACATTGGTGCATCGATAGATACTGTATAAGCTGCTGATTTTCGCAGCGAACTCAGAGTATCTTCAGTGGTACCGAGAAAATCTGCGAGTTCAGCACTGGTCGGTGTTGAACCAAATCGCTTCTTGTGCTCAGCGCTGAACTTGTTAGCTTTATACAGCTTGTTGTACGAATTGGCAGGTAAAGAAATAGATCCTGAATTATTCGCAACATACTGCCGCACTGCTTGCTTGATCCACCAGTATGCATAGGTCGAGAATTTGAACCCCTTCCGCCAATCAAATCGATCGACAGCTTTCATCAACCCGATCGAAGACTCCTGAAGCAGATCCTCGAAATCTACGCCGCGCTTCGAATACTTCTTAGCGATCGACACTGCCAATCTCAAGTTAGAGCGAATCATCATATCTCGTGCTTGACGATCACCGTTTTCAATGCGTTGTGCGAGACTAGTCTCCTCATCACGTGTGAGCAAACGATCGCATTTGACGAACGAGCCCACAACAACAGAACTAACATTTTGTTTCATTTTTTACCTCATTTACGTTGATCGAGTTCATGTACTAAGTACGATAGTTCAACCTCGACCTCTTTAGTGTTCATTTTCTTACGACGTAGTTTCGAGATCACACGCCTCATGTGGTTGATCTCATCAAACAATTTATCATAAGCCATGTTTGATATTTCTTCCCCATTGAAAAGCCGAATTTCAAATCGGTCAAATTGCTTCGTAAACATTCATGCATCTCCTTTAAATATGTGAAAAGCTAGTTAAACCATCGTTTTTATTCATATCAGCTCTAACAATTGTACACCCGATTGAAAGCAAATTACACGCAACTGACAGCGAATTTTTCAACGAAGAAACGACAACCAGATGTGGATCCAAAATACCCAACTTGAACATGTTTCCGTATTTATCTCTTCTACCATCATATCCAGTTTTGTAGGGTTTTTCAACAATTTTCTGCAGTACGATATCGGGAGATTTGCCACAGTTTTCAGCAATCTGACGCATAGGTTCGTCCAGAGCTCGCAAAAATGCCCGGGCACCCATCAATTCGCCTTCTGATTCAAACCTAATTCTAGGTAGTTTAGTATTGACAATTCTTGCCGCGCGCACTAACGCAACACCACCACCAGGTTGAATTCCACCCTTCAGGGCTGCCTTGGCAGCACAGAGTGCATCATCAACTCGGTCTAAGCGCTCAAGCATCTCTGCTTCTGTTGCACCACCAACTTGAATCACAGCAATACCGTTGCTCAGTGTATTCAAACGCCGTTGTGCAATCGCTTTATCATCCTCTGTAGCTCCTGGATCCTCCAAGACGTTGCGTATGGATTTTAACCTTTCTTCCACTTCTTCGTTTCGCTCTGTACCGAACAGCACAGTAATACTCTTAGAGATCTCAGCTCGATTACAGGATCCCAGATATTTGGCAATTTCGCCTGAAGTGAGCTTGGTACCAGCCATCAGAATCTTAGCATTCGTCAAAGCTGCCAAGTCCTGCATTGCTTGGATTCTTGCAGAGCCGAACTCTGGTGATTTGATTGCGCAGACCTTGAGGCCACCCTTGATTTTATTGAGTACCAATGTCTGCAATGCTTCGCCGCTGATTTCGTTACAAACAAGCAATAGCGACCTTCCGCAGGAGATAGCATGCTCGAGCGCTGGTAGGATCGAATGCATTGAGACTACTGAATCGTTGACTATCAAAACCAACGGTGATTCTAGCTCTACTATTTGCTTCGCATTATGCGTCACGAAATACGGACTTTCAAAACCCCTGCTGATGAAAGTACCATCAACGATGTCGAGTTTAGTGTCGAATCCTTTCGCTTGCTGAACAGATATTGCACCATCATATCCCACGCGGTTGATGGCATCCGCAATCAACTGCCCCAAACCAGCTTCTCCGTTAGCTGAAATGGTTGCAACGTCTCTTAGCAAAGAATCAGAATTGACCAAAGTCTTCTTCTTTTCCAGTTCTGCCAATACAAGATTGTAAGCTTGTTTCATCCCCTCAGCCAACTCATTCGCTGACTGGCCAGCAACTACAAGCTGCTGCGAATTCTTGAGAATGTTATAAGCTAAAACGATTGAAGTTGTTGTGCCATCACCAACTACTTCAGCTGAACTCTGTGCTGCTTCTCGTACTAAGCTAGCGCCAATATTCTCATATGGATCAACAAGGGTGAGAGATCTGGCAACGGTTGCTCCATCCTTCGTCAGATGGGGCACCGAACCGAGTAGGCTAATTGCGACTGTTTTACCCTTGGGGCCTAAAGTCACCTGCACTGCTTTAGTCAGTTTCTCAACCCCTTTAAGCAATTTCAACTTTGCATTCTCATCATAGAGAATCTCTGGTACTTCAACTTGGTGCATGTTACCCTTTCAGTAAACGTCTATTGCTAGTTTCATTGAGAACCTGTGTGGATTCTCCAAGCACTCGCGTGATTTTCGTGACAATGTCTTCTGCAACTATTAGATCTCCGGCGATATATGCAACTTCTGTTTTATTCAAAACACCGGATTTTCGAAGTGCCTGTAAAGTTTCTGGTGCAAGAGTTTGCTTATTATTCATGATTACTAATCCTCCTAAGCGTTTTAGTCCATTTTGGCCAAGCATTACCAATAATAGATTTAAAATTACGATTTGAAAACCATTCACGCATCAAATCTTCATCCAGATTACTGCGCGCGATAATGCAATCGGACTCCTCCAAATCTTTAAAAGCGATGAGCTGTTTTGCTAACTCAAAAGATGCCAAACACTGTGGCTTCTTTTCGAAAAAATCTTCCAAGGCTGCAGGAGACATTACTAATTTTGTTGCAGTTTTCTCCCCAACGCCAGGGACGCCACGCACGTTATCGGACAAATCACCTTTGAGAGCTTTCCAAAGCACATAATCATAATCTGGCCGCTCGAAAAACTTTTTCAACTGTGGATTCCAAATTGCAACCCTTTCATCTATAAGCTGGATGAAGTCCGTATCAGTTGAAACAACAACCACATCATCTGAAAAATGCTTCTTCCTCGCCAGGTATGCAATCACATCATCACACTCACGTTGCGGATGTTTGATATACGTCATACCAGAGTAATTGATGATAGCAGAAAATGAATCGCTCATCTCTTTAGAGAAGTTATCATCATCGATTCGTTTTCTGGTTCCTTTGTAATTTTCATCTAGTTCAAGCGAAAGTACCGGTTTTCCTTCATCAACAATGTAAACCAATTCTGCTTCGTGTTTCTCAATTTCAGCACGAAGCATTCTGAAAAAATTGAACGACGTTGTATGCTGTCCCGTGTTGAAACTCCACCGAGCACGATGGAAAAGATTGTGTGAATCAATCAGCAGTACTTTCATTGTAATTCCGCAGGAAGATGTAATCGCGCTTTTGTACCATCTGGTAACTCTATCACTTGGAGGTCACCGTTACCTGGTGAAGCTGATGGCAACTCATGAGTTCGGACCTGAGATTGCTCTGAAACAAATTTGGCAGATTTCTGTCTGGCAATTTCAGCAAGCTGACGAGCCATATCGGATGCCAACGAAAGCAAATGTGCTTGAGCGTCTTCCACGGTTTCGAAAACTCCAACAATCAATTTTTCCTCTTCATGTTTCTCTAGAGAGAAAGTAACACCATCGACAAACTTACATAGATGTTGAATGGTTGTACCCTCAAGGTCTTCAAGTGTTTGCTTGGAAACAATTTGTACTGGTTCGATTGTTTTGGTTTTGTTAGCAATGATAAAAAGCAATTGACCTATTTTGTACATCTAAATGAGCTCCTCAAAATCGTAGATGAAATGTGTGGGTTGGTTTGTCCAATAATCAATCGATCGCTCGATCTTCTGGCGCGTCTTGATTGCGCGTTCTGAACACTCTCGAAGTTTCACTTTTAGTTTATTAATTTCTTGATCGTTCTTATTTCGAATGTTACCCCACAAGACATGACATTTTGCTTCGGCAACATGTTTAATCAATTTTGCTTTGCCACGAGAAGACTCTGAAGGGAATGCAAAATCATCTGTCGTGAGATCAACGTAGTGAAGCACAACAAAGTTTTTAAAAAGTTTATCAGCCACCACGTAGAGATAGTCCAACTTTCCCTTTTTCGAAAGAGTAGCATAATCTGTTTGAAGAGTGATACCGCCACCTACTGATCTGGGTGTGGTGATCTTACACTCCAGTTCCTTATCAAGCTCCCCGATCACAATGTCGGGCTCACCCGTCTTGCCATTGTTGATGACGTTTCTGTAATCCTCTGCGAGCGCTTGAGCAAAAAACTCTTCCTGTGCTGCGGACATCAAGATATTTCGGCGGCCCGTGTTATCCAACAAGCAAAGACCATAACCTCGATGCAATTTCTGCAGATCAGAATGAAAATGCTTCATACGGTTAAGGGATTGCGAAACATGCCCACGATCAATGTAGCTCATGATACCTCCTGTGCTAAAAAATATAGCACTAGTATGGTATATTATAACACAGTGGTTCTAACTTTACACAGGATATTTAAGCAACAGCATCGCGCACGCGTTCCGTGATCTGTTTACCAGCTTCAACTGCTTGAGCCAAAGATTGCAGCCCCAGAACTGCTCGAATCTCATCGTAGGTCTCGAGCGTAAGCTTATTTTTCAAAATTTGCATATCAGCATATTGATGTAAGGTAATTTCGGTAACCGGTAATTCTTCCCCATCGGGACCTGGCTCAATTTCGCCCGTATCTCTCGACTCAAATATGAAAAGCATACGAGGCATGCTCTCATCTTCTGGTACCGTGATAAAGGGGATGTGACTCGTCAACCCATCCTCATCCCCTTCTTCGTAAAAAATCTCAGGAACCCAATTCTTGTTCTGCATCGAAACCTCCGGATTGTATTCTATGCATCCTGGATTTCTCGTTTAGTTTTTTCTATAAGGTCAGCATAATTTTTTATGTCAGGATCATTGCCAACTGCCGCAATCACATCATCTCGAAGTGCAAATGATTCCAACTGCGTCAAAGCATTCTGTTTATATGCGTTCAGAACTTCTGACAATTCTTCCATAAGTTCACCCATACCGGTGCCAAAAATAACTAATTCAGCCGCTGTCTTAGTCTTATCGGGATTAAGAGTAATTGCATTAATTTCTTCTTCAGTAGCATCTTCTCCCGCCTCCTTTTTCTTGAGCTCTTTCAAAAACTCCTCATTTTTAATGAGAGTCGCAACCCCCTGGGCGATCTGTGTTTCAACCTGATCGATAGCTTCTACTTTGATTTCTGGATGGATTTGCTCAGCCTCTTCAGCCGCACTCCGAAAGCCTGCAAGATCTGTTACTTCGAGTAATTTTTTCATCGCCGTATGTTTCCGTTTAAATTTTTCTAGCAACTCATTAACGGACGTGCTGGCAATCTGCTTGGCCTCTTTGGCTGCATCCTCTATAGCATTACGAGCACCCGTAATATCAATTATGTTTTCAAGCTGCTTTTCAAGCGGCAGCTCTTTATCCTCCGGGGCCTCACGCAAGACAGATTCGTTTTGTTGTTGTTCTTCTGCGCCGAAGAAAACTCGATTCAAACGACCTAGTAATCTGGCGGTCCTCCCGCTCGAACCAGCAATGGCTGTATCAAATCCAGCAGCTCCTATTTCTGCAGCTGTCAAGTTTGTGGAAAAATTATCAATAAGCTGTTGAAATGGCGTTCCAGTGATAACTTCTATTGCTGGTTTGCCAGCAGCGTCGAAAGCAGTTTTGAGAGCTTTCGTAGCAAAAAAGGTGCCCGGACTAGATGCCATCCAGAGCATATCACTCACAGGCAAAGCGTCGTTGCTGTATTCTTCATTGGCCTGCAGAATCGGTGTCCATTCACGCTGGATCTCTGCAAACTTACGTTTGAAATCATAGAGTGCATTTTGGGCCTCTTCTCTATCTCTAGCAGTTGCTTCCATAAACTTCCACTGTACCAGATTGCTGATGTTCATAGCAGCTAGCTTTGCAGCAGTTAAAATATTCGCAAATGGTTGTACCCAAATCCTCCAAAGAGAACCGCGATCTGGAATCCAATAGTGCTCGAGCAGCATTTGTTTGTTACGCGTTAGAGTGGCTTTCACAGCCATTATTTTGCGTACACGTTTTTTATGCTCGAGCATCGCGATTTTCTTCTGCACATTATTTTTGCTCATTTGATGTCCTCTAAAGGTTGTTGTGATATAAATATCAATAGGGATTGTAGATGAAAAAACTAGTTGTATTCGATTTTGATGACACTTTGTTTGAGAGTGGAGCTTCGGTTATTGTAACTGATAAGAACGGTGTCGAAAGAAAACTCACATCGGCAGAATATGCGACATACGTACCGCAATCTGATGATACATTTGATTACAAAGAATTCGATGAATATCCTTCTAACCCTGAGCCGATCACACACACTGTAGTTGCGTTTGAAGATGCTGTTCGAGAAGTTGGTGCCAGCAATGTTGTAATCTTAACTGCCCGGGCAAATGCTAAACCAATTAGGGATGTTCTGATTGATTTTGATTTACCGGCGGTACACATTGAAGCAGTGGGTGATGCTAATCCGCGGCTCAAAGCTCGTTACATAGTTGATAGAATTTTATATCATGATTATGATGAAGTTGTAGTTTTTGAAGATAGTCGTCCCAATATCAGAACAATCAAAAAAGCCGTCGACGCGCTTGGTGGGATCAAGCTTTACACATACAGAGTGACCGATGCAAGAACCCATGTTCTAGAACAGCAAAGTTACAATAATCCAGCTAGCTTACGAATGCGACTAGCTTCTCGCAGATCGATCAGGTTATTCTGATAATCTACCCTCTCAAAACTTTCTTTAAGAATGCCTTTCGCACAAAGGTCTTTTTTGACTGATCGCAACCGGCGGCGGAAGACAGAAAGCATACCGTTATAATAAGTGCGTTCATCTGAACGATGCGCACACTTGTCACGAGAAAAGACTGCATCTTCAATGCGGCTTTGTAAGTCTTGGTAGCATGCTTTAGAGCATACTGCAACCAATCGGCCATTAATGCATCGATGCTTTTCTTGGTTAAGTTCTGTTAAGATTTCCATTTCTTTATCTTCTCAATCTTGTGCCGAATAGCAGCGATAGATTTAGATTCACCAACAACAATTGTCTCTGTCTCTTCAGCATCTTCTATAGATTCAGACCCCGGTTTGATTTTTTTCGACTTTGCTTTCTCCTGATCGGGCGCTACAGTCGGTTTACGGCCGGCCATGGCCTGAGCAAGAGCAGAAAGATTCTGAATTAATTCAGAGCGATCGGCTGCCGGTAAATTTTCAATATAACCTTTCACGAGCTCTCTGATCTGGGGATGTTTGAGGGAACCACCTCCTCGTAGAATGTTAATTTTAGTAATGAAATCTTTAAGTTGCGGATTCTTGATTTCATTTTCAGTTGGAGCAGCTAGTTTTTTTGAAGTTCTAGTGCCTGGTTTTACAGCAGCAGTTTTCGCTGGTTCTTGCTTGATTTCGCCCGTACCGATCTTGAGAGCATCTTCCTTTTCACCCTCATCAGATTCGGCTTCTTCTTCATCTTCAGCTTCTTCAACCGACGCTTTGGAATCGCTTGCATGCAAATCGTTCTTTTTGATGCTTTTTGCCAGAGCATCTTGCCGTTCCTTTTCAGTGGCAGCAACACCAGTTTCAATGAGCGCTAACCCAATTGCTTTCTCGAGTAGAGTATCAATATCTTGAAAAATTCTCTTACTCATTTTCGTACCTAATTTTATTGTGTAGATGCTCGCGATACTTCTGTTGCAGCTCACGTCTAGGCCAGTTATCCTCCTGCTGCCGCCCTCGCTCATGAGCTTCTTTGCGGCTTTGCTGGCGCTTAACAAGATCTTTTACGAATTTGTCAAAGTAATTTTCATTCTGCATTGTTCTACCTGTGCTCCTGTATTATCTTAGCAACGATCGTCATTTCAGCACCATCCCATTCAAAGATCGCATGTTCTGTATCAATCTGAATAGATAGATCCCAAATTACAACCGTAGTAGTCTTATCTCTCATCATCCTCTTGGCTGTTGGTAAACCCACTTTCAACTCAACTTTACCTTCATCGCGATCGAGCTTGATGGGTTTCATGAAATGAGCCGAAATATCTGATTGGTTTTCTCTAGTATCGCTTACCAGAAAATTGGATTCTTCCTCCAATTGCAGCGCATCCGCGCTAATTTGGCTCGCAAGCGAATCGCTGATGAAAAATGATTCTGATTTATAGAACTCATCTTCAAAGTTTTCTGACATCTTTAGCATCCCTGTAGATAGCATCCATCTGCTTTGCCATCTCAAGATCGAGTTCTGTTACGCGGGCTAGCGTTTTGGTAAACAGTCGCACTAGTATACTTTCATGATCGATTAACACTACAGCATGATGGCCAACTTCATCCATCAGTTGCAAGATTTCTGTGACAAAGAAATGAAGTTGGGAGAAATCTGAAAAATTGAACTGTCGTTCGAGCCGCTCTGGATCTGATAGGGTCGTCCACTTACTTTCTACCGGAATAACTGGCAAATTGTTGGTTTCAACCAGCAAACCGTTGTTTTTCCCCTTGAAGTATTCATTCATTATGTGAGCTACACGCATACTTTCAAGCTCCTGTTTGGAATTCTTCAGTTGATGTAAGTGCTTGTTTCAACAGATCATTCTTTGTTTTTTCACTCCTGCTGCCATAAATATCAATTGCAGTCGCGACGATATCGCTACCATCTTGGAAAATTTGCTGAAAAACTGGCATCGCATCGATAATGTTCTCGATGAGTTCTAGCGCTGCGGCTGCGTCGATCTGTCCTTTGCTGACTGCCGCACTAAACCTCTTTCTGAGTAGCTCATTGTTACGAGGTACTGAACCCTGTACTTGAAGCATTATCGAGTGCTGGACATTCGATGGTACGCCCATGGAGCTAAGTTGTTTCTCAACCTTCCTGCGCCCATCTCGCTCGAGCTTCTTAAAAGCTGGGATAACAAAGGCACCGGTAAAGAAATATCTGAATGAATCTAGATCAAAAAGCTCGGTAGGGTTGGATCTCAGAATATCGCCATCCGGTTCGTCAACGAACCCTGCATCCACCATTAGATCTACAAATTCACCAGCTGCATAATTCTGCACAGCTCTAAGATCTTCATCGGTGACATCAGCAGCGAAAATCTTCATTCTGCGTTCGAGACGATTAAGCATCTGTTTGGCACCGGCTGGTCCACTGTGTCCGGTCACTTTCGCAATATCCTCAAAGGTAGCCGGTTCAGATTGATAAACAGCTTCCTCCTCATCTTCATCCGGAAACTCATCATCAACATAATCAGCACCGGGAATCTTCTCAACATCGTAAGGATCGTCATGAAAACTTTCTCGTAGCATCTGTTGAAGCACGCCACGCACGTTTTTTCGCAAAGCTTTTTCTAACATTTCTTCCTCTCCAACAGTTTCGGGTGCAACCTCTTCGTATTTGAAAGCTAACTTCTTCACATCTCTGTAAAACTTACCGATATTTGCAGGTGCAACAGATTTAGCCAACTCGGCAGCAGCAGCGGATAAACCCTGCTTCGAAACTGGTGCATATTCTGGATCTTCAACGGGCGGTTTATCAATCGAAAGCTGCGTTGCCATTTGCTCAGATGGCACAATCGGTTCGAATACAAATTCTTCAACATCAAATGTGCCACTTGCTTCTTGCGGGCCCGGTCTATCATAAACCCCATAAGCAATGTCATTATGACCGCCGGCGGATGATTCTCTGATTTTTTCCATTGTTCAGACCTCGCTGTTCTAAATATGTCTACCTGACAGTCTTGACAACATGAGCTGCACCAATTGTGAGCCCTACTCCGAGCACAACGCCGGTCCCAACGAGAAATAACGGCTCTTTGTACCAGGGGGTTGGTAGATAATTTTTACGCAGAAAATCAATCTGATCCTGTTTCACTTTCACAATTTGTGTGTTTTTTTCTTGCAGCGCCTTGTAACGAGCGGACTGAATGTCGAGATGTTTCTTTACATCGGCATCGCAGAGTGCTATGGCGGCCTTTTTCTTGATATCACACTTTTTAGCGTCCAAGTGTGTCGATTTTTCCGCCTCAATCCTGGCGGCAAGAGAGTGGCTCACCAGAATACCGTCAAACGGGGCCTTGTCATCCTTTTTAAGAGCAGAAACCTTGTCACCCGGATTTGCGAAACAGGGCGATGACGGTGCCAGAGTTGCCATCATCATTGTTACCGTGCAAAAAATTGCCACAATTTTTCTACTCATCTTTCTTCTCCACAAGGTCGGCATTGAAGGCATCAGCAAGCCTCTTGGCAAGATCGTCCCCGGTCGAATTATTGTTCTCCTTTTCTCGATCTTTTGCATTCTTCTCGGCCTCATCCAGGTTTTTGCTCTCGTCGTTCTTGATTTTTTCCACGCTTTCGCTGTGATCCTTGCTAGCCTTGTTCGTGGCCTCGATAACCTTCTTATCGTGATCCTTCTCAATCTTGCCAATTTTGTCTCGTGCATCGATCTCATTCTTCAGCACACTCTGCTGCTGCCTGTTACCGAACCAATTTTTAATCACAAAAAAGACCAACGCAATACCAGCCACACAGAACTGCCAGTATTTGATAATCCAGTCCTTAACTTTTTGAAACCAGCTCACTTGTCCTCCTCAAACGGGTTATCGAAATCAATGACGGAATAGAGGTCTTGATCGTATTTATTCGTCAAAGCATTCATTTTTCGTTCGCGTTTCTGTTTGAGAATGAGATCTAATATTTTCAACGCTGCAGGATGTTCTTCAACACAAAGCGTTGCAAATTGCTCAAATGTCTCCTGCATAGATAGTTCGCGGGTAAACAGTGCAATTCTGAAACCCTTATGAATACCCGGGTGCATAGCAGTATGAATGGATTTTTTGGAAGCAATGTTAAGAGCAGCTTTTATTCTAGCTGTCTCCTTAACCGGCCCCGGCTGCTTCTGGTGATGCTCCGACGGCAATCGGGACCTCCGCTGTTAGATCTTCGATGCTTGACTGCTTAACCGGCATATCAATATCGAATTTGGAAGTCATTATATCTTCGAATGCGTTAACTGTATCCTTGCCGTATTTGGAATCAAGATAAATTTTGGCTTTATTCAGAATGATCGCCTCAATATCCAGCAAATTAGTGTAATTTTTAAGCAACCGTGCGACGTTTGAAGCAAAAACACTCAAATCGATATCAGAAGCAACATCTTCAAAAAGCAGATTTTCAACAGTTATCTCAGCTTCATCGGATCCAATGGCAGCTGCTTTTCGTGCCCTCTCTTCATAATCAATAAAAACGGCTTCAAGTTCATCATCGATAGATTTCGCCAACCCCATGTACTCTTCTGGATTAACTTCAACCGCAGGCTCTTCTTCTTCTTCTTCTTCAACCGGTTCTTCTTCACCCGCAGGCTCTTCTTCTGCTTCGGCAGGAGCTTCCTCGCCAGCTTCTTCCCCTGCCGGCTCTTCATCGCCTTCTTCGTCAAAGAGACCCTGCTCCAGAATCAACTTATAGAAATTGGCAACTTTGTTCTCAAAGATATTATTGACGTAAAGCTGCTTCTTCATTTAGTCACCTTAGCAATTTTGTCACTTTTCTTGAATCGGCCTTCGATCTCTCGCCAGTTGAACTCTCGCATCATGTTTTGTACGTAGGCTTCTCGATTGCCCAGATAATCCTTATAATAGCATCCTTCGGAAACATCAAGAACGATGACTGGGTAGGCGCCGAAAGGCACACCGACATTCGCATCATCGATGATGAAGTTGATATATCTACGCAAGAAAATCGAGTAAGCTGTGACAGCATAACCGTGTCTAGAGCTCATGGCTGCTGCGATGAAATCTTTCTGCCAAGCATCAAACGTGCCAAAATCTCGCGTTAACCTCATGAAACAGAGCATGTCCATTGTGATTGAACTCTGCTGATCGGCTACATTAGCAAGAAACTCACCCTGCAAAAATGCATCATTAATAGCAAACGATTCAGCCATTTTCAGGTTTCTGTATTCAGAAGAAATCGGGCTTTTTGCATCTTCACGAGAAGCACCATCGAGCTCGGCGGAGATTTGATTGAGTTTGGCAACCGTAGTATCAAAATGTTCGAGTCGTGTCGTCTTTGTTTTATCGCTGAGCTTTTCAGTGGGCAAAGTAAACACTGCCGGCTCAACGACGTAAGCTTCTTTGATGAGCTGTGTTTTAAGCACGCCATCTATCGAATTACTTACAATCTGATCTAAATTCATCACTTTACCTCGTAATCTTGCTCGAACTCTTGTGCGGTCACTGCTAACTGGTCATCTTCCATCGGTTCCACGGGCTCAAAATACTCAGTTTCAATATCGATGTTGGGTTCTGCTTCATAGAGCACTTGACCCTTTATGTTATCTGACAAGGTCGTTGGAGTGGGCTCCCGTGGAGTGAACCTGGGCTCTTCTGGCATGTCCAGAAAGATTACTACTTGCCCATTCGGATCTTGTACCACTCTATTCACCGTATACTCATAACCAGACTTTTTGTGTCTGACTTTGAGCCCAGGGGAAATTAAAATATTTCCGCGCGCATCCGCGATATCAGCTTCTGTGAATCTCGGCATCTTTTTAGTCCTTCAAAAGACCGGCCAAATCTTGCCAACGAAGCAGCATGCGTCGTTCTTGAATAAGGCCCGGGCCAATTATTGCAATTAGCTCTTTTCTAAATTTAGCGCGAGCTTTCGTTCCTTTTTGACCTTTTTCAGTAATGTCCGGATATTTTATGATCAGTTTTGCTAAATCACCCTTTTTAATTTTTGCTTCTTCAATAACATCAGAACCAAGGACAGCAATTAAATCTCGCCTAAGTTTAGCCCGGGCTCTTCTTCCACCGCGGGTACGGTCAGCTAGCTGACTAGG
>Ga0209434_1000736_pt1 | contig 15346 bp, 19 predicted proteins | sample ETNvirnome_2_300_FD_184068 | JGI IMG/M metagenome (GOLD analysis project Ga0209434, IMG submission 184068) | Marine viral communities from the Pacific Ocean - ETNP_2_300 (SPAdes) (version 2) | ecosystem: Environmental > Aquatic > Marine > Oceanic | place: Pacific Ocean | collected 2013-06-22
TTGTATGTTTGAAGAATCTTCCCTAATTGATTGTTTATGTCAGCCCATAGTCGCTTATTGCGGGAGGAAGGCCGAGCTCACTCTTCGCCCCGACACTCTTTCATCAATACACAACCTAAAATTTAATAAATTAAATGCTCTTTTTGCTTATGATATTAAGATTTGTCGCTTTAATAGTGATCTTTTTTCCGCCGAATCTGATATAAATTTTGCCTTTATGGTGGAAACCTCCGTACAATCCAATGACCCATTTGAAGCTCCGTTTTCGGACGCTAATGTTTTTTTAGAAAAAAACTTTGACGATTTGATCGAATATTCTATAATTCTTCCGCGTATGTTTAAGAAGCACACGCGCTATGTCCTTAATATGGAGGGAGATAGCGAGTGTACCTTCGGGAACTTCGGGAACAAGGTAGAATTATGGAAAAGGGACTCTGGAATAATGTAAGTGATAATTATCTAGCTGAAAGAATCAGTATTTCCAATTGTGAGGACAGTTTAAGAGAGCTTATAAGTCGTCATTCGGCGCTCTGTTTTAAAATAATTAAAAAATACTCAGGAAGTTTTTACGCATATAACATTGACGTAAACGAAACCTCCTCTGATAAAAATTTAATTATTTGGAACTCGGCTAAGAGTTTTAGCCCCGATAAAAATGTCAAATTCTCCACTTGGTTGGCGAATCAGGTTAAATACAGCTGCCTTAATGCTTTAAACAAAAAATCAAAAGATCGGTTAGTGGCAATGGAGGATGAAATATTGGATATACTCAAAGAAAGAACCCCAGAAGAAAAAACAGACAACCTCTTTGAGTTTACCAATAATATACTTAAGCAACTGAAAGACAAGAGGATAAAGCAAATTTTCTCTATGAGATACTCCAATTTAAACAAGAAACCTTCGTGGTGCAAGGTAGCCGAAGAACTTAAAATAAGTACCCAGACCGCAATCAATTTACACAATCGAGGAATAGATGTTTTAAGGAAAAAGATCAAGAGCGAAAAGTTCTTGGATACCATTTGAAAAAAAAGTGTTGACAAGCCTCCCCGCTTGACGTAATATACAGACTCTTATGTCGGACGAACAAAAGAACAACGACTGGAAAGAGCGCGAACTTGGCGCTCTTTGGGTGAAGACAAGCCTTAGCGGCACACAATACATGACCGGACACATCGAATTAAAAGATGCGTCAGGTAAGGTGCAGCTGGTTATCTTCAAAAATAAACACAAACTCAACGAAGACGGAACTGTTGCCAATGAGAGGGCTCCAGACTTTCGTGTGTACAAGAGTGAAGAGCGCGAGCAGAGGCAGGATTCTGGACAGGAAGCTTCCAAGGAAACCGTTTCTGCAAGTGCCTCAACAGACGAAGACGCATTGTTTTAAATGTCAGACTTCGCCTTACATCTACCACTAAATGGTGTAAGTTTTGGTCAGGTGAGCACTGCCCTTCTGCGTGAATTTCACCAGAGGGGCGTGCAGCCTTGCCTGTTCACCATAGGTCAATCAGATCTTTCTGCACAACAAACCACTCCCGACTTCAGTAAATGGATCGAGTCGGGGATCAAGAAAGCTTTTGAGCATTATGACAGAAATACCCCAATTTTCAAGCTGTGGCACTTAAACCACGAAAGCCTCACATCCTACGCTAAAGAGCAAAGCTTATTTACTTTTTATGAGCTTGATTATCCTACTTCGATAGAGGTAAATATAGCTAAGAATCAGAAAAACCTTCTGGTTAGCTCCCAATACACAAAGAAAATTTTTGAGGATTACGGTGTAGAAAACTGTAAATATATCCCCTTGGGATTCGATAAATATAATTTCCATCTTAAAGACCAAGATTACCTAAAGGGAAAAATCGTTTTTAACCTCACAGGAAAGCTGGAAAAAAGAAAACACCACAAGAAAATAATTAGAGCGTGGTTGAAAAAATACGGAAACCAGACCGACTACGTTCTGCAATGCGCTATTGGTAACCCATTCATAAAAGAAGAAGATTTTAAAGTGAGAATAGCAGATATTCTCGAGGGAAAAAATTATTTTAATGTAAACTTTCTGGGGATAATGCAGAAGAATAGTCTTTATAACGACTTTCTTAACTCTGGAAACATTATTATTGGGATGTCGGGTGCGGAGGGATGGGGGTTACCCGAATTCCAATCAATAGCCTTGGGTAAACATGGAGTTGTATTAAATGAGACGGCTTACAAAGAGTGGGCAAACGAAAAGAATTGTACCCTAGTGGAGTCTAATGGAAAAGAGGAAGCGGCGGACGGAATGTTCTTTAAAAAAGGAGGACCTTTTAATCAGGGGAATATTTACACCTTTGATGAAGAGGCTTTCATTGAGGGCTGTGAAAAAGCCATCGAACGATATCGACAAAACCCGGTAAACACCGAGGGACTAAAACTGCAGGAAGATTTTACTTATTCGAAAACGGTTGATGCCATAACGGAGGCCATGAATGCCTGAGTATCTATATAAAAACCCAGACACAGGTGAACAAGTGAGTGTGTGGCAAAGCATTCACGAAGAGCACTCCTACGAAATTGAGGGAGTTGCCTATGATCGTATTTATACCGTTCCTCAAGCTTCAATGGACACCAAAATTGACCCTTACTCGCAAAAAGAATTCAAGGAAAAAGCGAAAGGATCTACGGTAGGTGACTTATGGGACCAGTCGAAAGAGCTTTCCAAAAAAAGAGAGGAAAAAGAAGGGCGAGATCCGGTGAAAACACAATTCTTTAAAGACTACGCCGCAAAAGGGAAAGGAACCAAGCACCCCCAAGACCCCACAAAAAATTGAATGACAAAATTATATTAATAAGTGATTCTTTTATTGATGACTTTGTAGGAGGAGCAGCTTTAAACGACGAAGAGATATACAAACTCTTATCCGAACGCTTTGACGTAACAAAAATAAAAAGTCGCTACCTGTACGAGGGATTCATTCTCGAGAACCTCAGTTCTTTCTTTATTATTTCCAACTTCTTCGGGGTAAACCCTGCGATTCGGGATCTCATACAAAGTAAGTGCAAATACATATTGTACTGCCATGATTACAAATTCGTAGCCCACACAAACCCTGCGGCCTATGTCAACTTTACGGTCCCTCCCAATGAATTAATTAACGTAAGCTTTCACAAGGATGCCAGCAGAATAATTTGCCAGACACAGTTCCAAAAAGGCATTTATGACCTCAATCTTAAATGCCCAGAGAAAACAGTAAACTTTTCGGGAAATTTATATTCGGAAGAACAATTAATACTACTCGACAGATTAAGAGACGGGAAAAAGAATTCCAAATGCGCCATCATCGATTCCAAGTATCCCCAAAAAGGAGTGAAAGAATCTGTCCAATATTGCGAAGAAAATAAACTGGAGTACGACATAATAGGAGATCCGGACTATTCCAAATTCTTGGAAACACTTTCCCGCTACTCAACCTTGGTTTTTCATCCCGCAACCCCTGAAACCTTCTGTAGGATAGCTATCGAAGCCAAAATAATGGGACTGGAAGTAATAACCAACAATTTAATTGGGGCTTCCTACGAAGACTGGTATGACCTAAATGGAAAAGAATTGAGAGGCTACATGAAAAACAAGCGAGAAACTTTTGCCGATTTCATAAGCGAAATAAGAAGAGATGGAACCTAAAATTTCAATCATAACCTCTCTTTACAGAGGAAAAGACTTCATCAAGGGCTTTCTTGAGGACATAATTAACCAAACCATCTTCAAAGAAAAATGTGAGCTGATTATAATCGACGCCAATTCCCCAGATAATGAAAAAGATATTATTCTAGAGTATCAAAAAGAATACCCGAACATCGTCTACGCAAGACTAGAAAAAGATCCGGGGATCTATGCTTGCTGGAACACCGCGATAGAAATGTCGCGAGGAGAATTTATAACCAACGCTAATGTAGACGACCGTAAAAATAAAAAGTCTCTAGAAGCACACCTGAAAGTTATGGAGGACAACCCGCAAGCCGACGTCATCTATGCGGACATTTTGGTCACTCACGCGCCCAACGAAACTTTTGAAAAAAATACAGCTCAAGGCGTATACCCTTCCCCCCCAGAGGCCTCCTTAGATGCCATATTAAACCGAGGCGCTCCACATAATAACCCACTATGGAGAAAGTCGCTTCATGAAAGAAGTGGGCTGTTTAGCCACAAGTATAAGTCGGCCGGGGATTTAGACATGTGGCTGAGATTTTTAGAGAATGGAGCCAACTTTGGCAAAATTAAGGCCCCCTTAGGACTATACTACGTGAACCCAACGGGAATGTCTACCAACACGGACACTAATAGCTGGAAGACGAAAGAAGAAAACGAGGTTAGGGAAAAATTCCTTTCGCGACAAACTGGCGGGGAATATGTAAAACCTCCTAAAAAAATCATAGCTTTTTCTTTATGGGGAGACAGCCCGAAATACACCATCGGAGCTATAAAAAACGCCGAATTAGCCAAGGAGGTTTATCCCGATTGGACATGCCGCTTTTACGCAGGAACAAGCGTTCCAAACGAAATCATTTCCAAGTTAAAAGAATTTAATAATACAGAAGTTATAGAAATGGAGGAAGAGGGTAATTGGGCTGGAATGTTTTGGAGATTTATGGTGGCAAATGAGGAAGACGTGATAATGATTTCCCGGGATGTTGACAGCAGACTAAGTCATAGAGAAAAAGCAGCGGTAGACGAGTGGCTGCAAGGAGACAAGCCCTTTCACATTATGCGCGATCACCCTTACCACAAAACCGAAATACTTGGAGGCATGTGGGGGTGCCGCATGGGGGTCTTAAAAGGCGTCAATAAAATGATGGAGGATTATACAAAGGGAGATTTTTGGCAAGTAGATCAAAATTTCTTGCGCGAAAAGATATATCCATTAATAAAAGACAAAGCTTGCGTACACGATGAATTTTTTGAAAATAGACCCTTTCCTACCGCCCGTGAAGGCGTGAGGTACGTGGGGGAAGCCATTGACGCTAACGAAAAAGTTATTGGATATTCGGGCGCTATTTTATTGAACCACAAAACAAAAGAATCAAAGATAATAAAACACCCTACAAAATGAAAACTTCACTTATATATGATGAAAATTATTATGAATGTGGGATAGAAAGCGGAAAAAGCCTTTACACTAATTACCGATGGATGCCAGAGCTAACAATACCGATGTGTTCCCGCATGATAGAACACTTAAAGATAACTTCTCGAGACAAGATTTTAGACTTTGGTTGCGCCAAAGGTTATTCCGTTAAAGCTTTTCGACTTCTTGGAAGAGAAGCGTGGGGGTTTGACACAAGCGAATATGCACTATCATGCGGCCCTACTGAAGTTAAAGATTTCCTCTCTTCAGACAGAGGGAGGTATTATGATTTTGAATTTGATTGGGTGATAGCTAAAGATGTTTTGGAGCATGTCCCCCTCGACCAAATGGGGGATGTATTAAGCTGGCTGCGGAAAAAAGGCAAGAAAGTTTTTATTGTTGTACCCCTTGGAGATGGGGAAAAATACGAAGTTCCGTCTTATGAGCTGGACAAAACCCATGTGATTAGAGAGGGTAAAGACTGGTGGATAAAAAAGCTAGAAGAATTTGGTTTCGAAGATATTAAATTCTCTTATTTGATGGATGGGATAAAAGAGAACTGGAGCCAGTATCAAAAAGGCAATGGATTTTTAATCGCAAAGTGAATTTAAAAAATACAGAAGTAATCAAAAAAGTGTCTTTATCCGCAGGCGTTGAGCTCTCTTTGCTGAAAGATTCGGGAACCGGTAAGCGTATTATACATCGTTTCGCCTCTCGTGGAAAAGTTAATAACTATATCGAAAATTATGAATTTATTAGCTCGAACAACGAGAGCTCTCTATTGCCCTTGGATGATGAGAAGGCAACGCAGATTATAGAGAGGATAGAGAAGGGAGACCCTTATTCTAGCTCTTTTATTTTTTATGAGGAAAGCATTGTAGAAGAAGAGATAGTAAGAGAAAAATCAACTGAGGAGCATACCTATACTTCTACGGGAATTAAATTTTGGAGGCACCAACAGCAGATGCTTTCCTACAAAAACGGAGGAGGAGAATCTGTAATTTCAACACATATCTCCCCCGAGGGTGCCTGTAATCTAAAATGTCCTTACTGCTCCGTTACCTATAGAGACACCCATTCTCGAATAGAACTTGATACAATAAAGGATTACATTATTAAGCTTCAATCAAGAGGGCTTAAAGCTGTTATCTTGACCGGCGGAGGGGAGCCCACTGGCTACAAATATTTTAATGAACTAGTTCAATGGATAAAGTACGAGAGAAAGCTGTCTATCGCTTTGATAACTAACGGCACTCTAGTAAAGAGGCTGGAGAAAAAAACATTAAATGCATTTTCATGGATCAGAATTAGCGTTAATCTTTTCGACCAATGGGAAAGCCGCATTGGCAATAATTTCGACGCTTCTTCTTTAAACCCGGACTGTATAGTAGGATGCTCTATGGTTTATACCGTAGAGCATGAATCTACCGAAGAAATGCTCACTGACCGAGTGGAGCTCTTAAAAAAGGTTAGCAAAATTGCAGATCGGGTTAATGCGCGGTACATCCGGCTCCTTCCGAACTGCTTGCTTGAACAAAAGCATTTAACAGCCCAGCACAAGGCTCTCGATAACACTTTACAGAAAGTGGAAGATTCTCGGTTTTTTCATCAATATAAAGTGCACGGAGCCCCCTCATCTCATATTTGCCATCAAGCCTACTTTCGCCCCTACTTGAGCGAAGAGCCCTACAAAAAGACAGGCGCACCCGGTACCGTTTATCCTTGCGATAGCGTGGTGCTAAACGACTCCTACCAACATTTCGCTGAGGAATATCAACTATGCGCTCCCGGAGAGATTTTAGACTTTCTAGACAAAAAGATTCCCCCCAAATTTGACCCGCGAGAAAGATGTAAAGGTTGCGTCTTTACAGAAAACGTAAACATGCTTGACGACTGGGTAAATGACAGGGTTAACGATTTTCAAAGCAACCCCACCCATATCAGACACGAAGAGTTCGTTTAATGAAAACATTCATAAACACCCAAGTTAAAAACGAAGCTTTACTCTTGGAGAAAGTACTACCTTTTTGGAAAATGTATCCCGTAGAGAGGTTTGTATTTTATAACGACGGATCCACAGACAAAACTACCGACGTTATAAGCGATATCCTTGGGGACAGAGCTAAGATCGTAAACCCGGAGGACAAGCCCTCACACGACCCTCATATGAGTGCTGATTACAACGAAGCCCACATGAGGTACGCCATGATGGAATACAATAAGAGCGAAAAAGCAGACCTCATGATAGCCTTAGACGCAGACGAGCTGATGTCCTATTCCATTGTCAAAGCTTTTGAGCAAGTAAAACAAGCTTGCGCTGAGAACTCGGTTTACTTTTATTGGTATAATGTTGTTGGTTCGTTGAAACAGATACGGCAAGATCCAGCTTACGTAAAAAACTACAGAAACTTTATTGTTCCATTAAAAAACTCAACAAGCTATGACCTAAACACGGCGCAAAGAAACAAAAAAGCAATGCATGAAACACCGCGTACCCCCGCTATAAACCTTCCTGCGGTTATGGCGGACCTTAACTATGGGTTCATTCACCTTCAGGCCCTAAACACAAAGTTTTACGCTTTAAAACAACTGTTCTATAAAACGTTTGAGCACAAAGAATACGGGAGGGAGGCGAAAGACCTGTTGTTTTACGACCAAGTAGTAAACAACTTAAATTTTTGTGCTGTCGACACCCCCTTAAGCATAATAGGAGATTGGGAATTTGACGGCTCAGTGTTTGATAAAATTTTAGAAATCAAGGAGTACGAAAAATATATAAAAGAAAACTACAACGCCGATTTAGTTACTTTTGGAGCTGAGTTTTTAGATTAAATGAAGAAAGAAATCTGCATCCATCACCATTTAGGGTTGGGCGATCACCTAGACTGTACCTTGGCAATTTTTCCTTAGAAAAAAAGAATAAAGTACCTTATAATTGTTTTTAAAAAGATGGATAGAGAATTTATTGATGATTTAAATCTCCTAACCGATAGCGGTGAAGGATCGACGCTTCAATGGCCGTCCTCCGAAAGTGATGAACAAAACATACAGCTAGAGTTCCATAAAAAAACGCTAAAAGGAGTCAATCCTTCAATCATCTTAGAAACAGGCACGCACAAGGCTAACTTCGATTATTTTGCTAAAACAATATTACCCGATATAAAAATTTTTACTTTTGGCATAGATGCATGGAGCGCGAACTGTGTAGACAAAGTAAACGATTATTTCGGTGAAAAATTCATATCCTTTTACCAAGGAAACTCCCTACACACTCTCCCTAACTTCGAACCCGAGAAGCAAATCGATCTAGCATGGGTTGATGGGGGGCACACCGAGCAAATTGCCTACTCGGATTTAATGCAATGTAATCGCTTAAATATTCCCGTGATACTCGTGGACGACTACTCATTGATACCCGAAGTTAAAAATGCTATCAAAAAGTTCGTAGCCAACACTGAGTACAACATCTCTGAGATAACAAAAGACGTTAGGGGCATTTGCAGGTTGGATTTGCCTTTACACCAAAAGCGGTTTCCCAAAAACTAGGCTTAAATATGAGTAACTTTATTAATTATAACTGGCTGCCGACAATATCGGATCATGTATTGGATTTGGACGAATCTTTCTATCGAGGAGCCGGAGTGAGCCGTCTCCATAATGTTGATTTTTTTGATCCAGAAACGGTGAAGCCTAACGATATTATTTTTGTCAAAACTGACTTTATTTTTAACGGCCGGTTTCAAGATTTTCTTTTACCGGATATCCAGAACCATTTTAAATTAATTTCCGGCAATTCCGACTACCAGATAGGCTTAAACAACAACTCCTACCTTAAAATATTGAACTCGGAAAAACTTATCAAGTGGGCATGCACCAACCCCCCAGAAATTTATAACGAGAAGATAATCCCCCTACCTATCGGTTTTCAAGAGAAAGAAAGACAAGGAGGCAACCAAGAGCTATTAAGATCTAAGAGGGAGAACAGGACCCCTTTCGAACACAAAAAAGACAAGGCGCTGCTCCCTCACCACACCTTAAACACCAACCCCGGAAGAAAGAAGCTTTTTGACTCCTTGCAGTCTTTAGAATTTGTAGAGACTCAGCCTTCTCGCTTAAGCTTTCCAGAGTATCTGAACAAAGTGAATGAATATAAATACGTCATCTGCCTTGAAGGTTCGGGGCCAGACACACACAGGAACTACGAGTGTCTCTTGATGGAGTCTATTCCCATAAATATAAAAAACACCATTAAAAAGGTTTTCGACTACCACGGTCTTCCCGGTGTATTTCTCGACGACTGGAGAGAACTAGACTTAAAGAATCTACCCAGCCAGCCTAACCTCTCGAACGTCGACGCCTTTCTGGAAATAGAATACCACTCGGAACATATACGACAAAAACAAGGAGAACACAGTAAGATACGCATGGACAGACAATACTACTAGTTAATTCACGAATGAACCCAGCGACAGGCATATTATATAAAATTTCGATTGGAGAACTGATAGACAAAATTACGATTCTTGAATTGAAGATGAAGTATATAAAAAATAACGAGAAAAGAAATAACATTTCTCACGAATTAGAATATTTAAAATCTATTTCTTCGGGTTTAGATGTTCCTTCTGTTTTGATGGAGGCTTTGGTAGACGCTAATGAAAAAATATGGATAGCGGAAGACAAGATAAGAGAAAAAGAAAAGAAGAACGAATTTGATGATGACTTCATATCACACGCAAGAACTGTTTATTATGTAAACGATGATAGAGCAGAGACCAAAAAACAAATTAATATAATGTTTGATTCGGAATTCATCGAAGAGAAATCCCACACAGGAGATTATAAAAATACCTGATTTATACATTCATCATCATTTAGGGCTAGGAGACATGGTTCATTGTAATGGCATCGTTCGTAATCTCTTACGAGAGGGCGGCTTTGAGAAAGTTTATGTTTTCGTTAAAATGCGCCACAGCAAATCTGTGGATTGGATGTATAGAGATGAAGACAGAATTGAAACCATACAAATCGATGAAAAGGGCGACGAAAGACAACAAGTAGATAGTATATTATTAAGAAGAACACTAGGGACAGATAATAAATTTTTACGGGTAGGCCATGAATTTCTAAAAGAGCATGAAAATGAAATTGGCCCCATGCCATGTGACATGCTATTCTATGAACAAATTGGATTACCGTATTCTGTCAGGTTCGACGATTGTTACTGGGAGAGAGATTTAGAAGAGGAAGAGCGGGTATATAGAAAGATGGCCCCGGAAGGAAAGGATTACATTTTTGTCCACGACGATCCAAACAGAGCAGAAGTCTCTGGGGGGTTTGTAATTTCGGATGGAACGCTTAATAGTGATTTGCATATAGTTAAAAATGATATGTCCGAATCTATTTTTCATTTTGGCAAGATGTTAGAAAATGCAAAAGAAGTTCATTGTATGGAAAGTTCTATTCGATGCATGATAGAGTTTTTGAAACCTAAACTCATAGAAAATAAAGTAAAATTATACATGCACAGTTTCAGGGGCGGACCATTTTACAACGAAGAGCTGGGCATATGGAACGGGACAAGCTTGCCGTGGACAATTGTGAGATCAAAGGACCAGATAAATGACCGGACAAATTACACTGAATGAGGAAGCAGGGAAAACCCTTTTGGAAATAGCTGGACTTTCCGATGTTAAATGCGTAGTAGAAATAGGAACTTGGAACGGAGACGGCTCTACTCGCTGTATTCTAAAAGGAATTGAAAACAAAAACGATGCTGAGTTTATTACCATCGAGAGCGATAAAAAAATGTACGAGGACGCAGCGTCACGACTTCCCAAAAACATAACTTCCTTATACGGGTCTATAATCAAATTAGAAGAGCTGGACGAATCCAACCTTACCCCCGAAGAAAAGAATTGGCTTGCCGGTGACTTGAGAAATTACAACGAATGCCCAAATGTTTTAAGCCGGATTCCGAAAGAAATAGACTTACTAGTTCTTGACGGAGGAGAATTTTCTACGAGGGCCGAGTTCTTGAAGCTAAAAGATCGATGTCGGTACATCTTTTTAGACGATACGCGCCTAAGAAAAAACAAACTTAATCGCAAAGACCTTCTTTTTTCTGAAGATTTTGCGGCTATCAAGGACTCCGGAGAGAGAAACGGTTGGAGTCTGTTTAAACGCTTTGACCCTATTCAACTCGATAAACTTTATTAAAAAAATGAAATATTTAGTAACAGGAGCTTCTGGTTTTATCGGATCCCATGTTCTTTACGCGTTGCTGGAAAGCGCGAATGAAAACAACTTGGTTGACATAACAACCATTGATAAAAAAACAGGTGGAAATGACGGAGTCCTTAAAAATAAGGATGAAAACTATGACATTGTCAAAGGCGGTCGCTGGAGTAATATTTTGTTTGCGTCCACGGAAAACAATTCCCACCAAGAAATCGTGGTTGACATTGCAGACACTTCAAACAACACAACTATCCTAGAAGCGCTTGAGGACGTCGATACAGTGTTTCACTTAGCCGCGAAGCCCTCCGTTCCCGCGTCCATAGAGGATCCAGTTGGGTTTAACACCGCTAACGTAAGCGGAACGCTAAACATGCTTGAGCTAAGCAGGGTAGCGGGAGTCCGCAGGTTCGTATTCAGTTCCTCATCCTCCGTCTATGGTGACATAGAAGTCTTCCCCACCCCCGAAACGACCCAGCTTAATCCGTTAAGCCCATATGCGCTTCAAAAACAAATAGGAGAACAGTACTGCCAGCTTTACTCCAAAGTTTACGACCTAGAGACGGTATCTTTAAGATATTTTAACGTATACGGGGAAGGAATGCCAACCCAAGGAGCCTACTGCAATGTTATGGGTGCTTTTTCCACCTCCCAAAAAGAAGGAAAACCCTTGAAAATTTTTGGGGACGGCTCACAAAAAAGAGATTTTACATACGTGAAAGATATTGCGAGAGCAAACCTGCTTGCCTCATCTAGCGTTAAGGCTGGTGCGGGGGAGTGCATTAACATAGGAACGGGAACGAACTCCTCCGTTCAAGAAATTGCTGATGTTTTTGGAGGGTCTTTCGAATACCTCCCGAAAAGGTTGGAACCGTCACAGAGTTTGGCTGATAATACTAAAGCCAAGGAACTTTTGGGGTGGCTCCCGACAATAAACGTAAAGGACTGGTTAAATGAAAATATTCATAGCGGGACATAACGGGCTTGTTGGCTCCGCCATCAAGAGAAGGCTGGAAAAGGAAGATGTTTCTCTCCTTTTTGCAGACAGGAACAACTTGGACTTAATGGATCAAAAAATGACTGATCTGTTTTTCGAAGCCAATAAACCAGACGCAGTTATTGATGCAGCGGCGAAAGTGGGAGGGATTCACGCAAATAATGTTTATCCAGCGGATTTTATCTATCAAAATCTCCAAATACAGAACAACATCATCCACAATTGTTATAAACACGGCATAAAAAAATTAATTTTCCTTGGTAGCATTTGTATTTATCCAAAATTTGCCGAGCAACCCATAAAAGAAGAATATCTACTCACTTCGCCCCTCGAACCAACCAACGAGCCCTATGCTATATCAAAAATAGCGGGAATTAAAATGTGTCAGAGCTATTACCGCCAGCATGGCTGCGATTTCTTTTCGCTAATGCCCACTAATCAGTACGGGCCTAACGACAACTTCCACCCTGAAAATTCTCATGTTTTGCCCGCGTTATTGCGAAGGTTTCATGAAGCCAAGAGGGACGATCTTGAATCGGTAGAGGTGTGGGGGACAGGAAAAGCCAAAAGAGAGTTTCAGTATGTTGATGATTTAGCAGATGCTTGCGCATTTGCATTGGAGAACGTAACCGCAGATGACGTTTACGGAAACGGCGCTACCCACTTAAACGTAGGCACGGGGGAAGAATGGTCAATAGAAGATCTAGCTAAAAAAATAGCCCAAGTAGTTGACTATCAAGGAGATATAACATTCCAAACCGACAAACCTGACGGCGTTTTAAGGCGTGTGGGAGATAATTCCCGAATGAACAAGATGGGATGGACTCATAAATACTCATTAGAACAAGGGCTAAACCTTACTTACGAGTGGTACCAAGAAAATAATGGAGAATAAATTAAGCTTCTTAAAAGAAGTTTCCTCGGATACCCGAATAAGCGTGGGGGTAGGTGTGGTTGTTGTGTATGACGGGCTTATCCTTCTTGAGCAAAGGGAGGATTGCGGAATGTGGGGGTGCCCCGGAGGAAGAATCGACCCCGGAGAGAATATCACCCAAACAGCAATAAGGGAAACTAAAGAAGAAACCAACATAGACATTGAAGTGGAGAGAATTTTTGGTATTTATAGTGATCCAAAATACGGCATCGTAAGGCGTTATCGCACAGACTCTTACTCTCAACAAATTATAGACATTTATCTACTTGCGCGCCCCTTAACCTTCGACATCGAAAAAAGCCCCGAAAGCCTTGACGTGAAGTTCTTTGAACTCGAAAAACCGTTGCCCAAGATAGTCCCCTACACCATAGAAGTAATAGACGATTACAAAAGAGACACGTATAATACCTGCACAGTCTTAAAATGAAGAAAAAAGTACTTGTTACAGGGATTACAGGGCAAGACGGCCCAAATATGGTAGATTATCTCCTGAAAGAGACCGATCACTTGGTTTACGGCATGACGCGGAGGTCAGCTAATATAAACCTTTCGAATTGTGAATCTTTCTTAAACAATGAGAGGTTTCAGCTAGTTTACGCTGACCTAACAGACGGAGGTTCCTTAGATCGGCTCGTGCAGGAAATTCAACCTGATTATTTTATTAATTTCGCCGCTAACTCGTTTGTCGGGTGTAGCTGGGACATGCCGGAGCACGTTATGGACACTAATGCTATGGGCACCTTGAGATGTCTCGAATCTATTAGAAGATTCCAGCCCAAATGTCGATTTTACAGCGCCGGAAGCTCTGAAGAGATGGGAGATGTCGATTACAGCCCGCAAGACAAGGCCCACCCCCCAAAACCACGAAGCCCTTACGGTGTGTCTAAAGTGGCTTCCCGCTTTTTGGTTAAAGTTTATCGTGAATCTTATGATGTTTTTGCGGTTCATGGAATTTTATTTAATCATGAAGGAACCAGAAGAGGAGAAGAGTTCGTCACCAGAAAGATTACCAAGGCAGTTGCCGCCATTAAGACAGCAATGGACCAAGGGAAAGAGTTCAGACCTCTCCAGCTCGGCAACATTGAGGCCAAGAGGGATTGGTCTGACTCTGAGGATTTTATGGCTGGCGTGTGGCTCATGCTTAACCAAGAGGAGCCGAAAGAGTATATTTTATCCAGCAACGAGACGCATACTGTAAAAGAATTTGTTTCTTTGGCATTCCAAGAGGCTCGTATCGCTGGTTTATGGAGCGGGGAAGGCCGCGAGGAAAAATTTAGGATTTATGAAGAAAATAAAATTTTAGCAGAAATCAATGAAGAGTTTTATCGTCCTGCGGAAGTTGCTATTCTACATGGTGATTCCAATCCAATAAGGGAAGAGCTGGGATGGAAACCTAAGATCTCTTTCCAAGATTTAGTGAAAAGGATGGTAAATAATGACCTTGAAATTGCAAAAAAACGGACTTTTTCCCCCTGAGCCCCTCTCTTCAAGGTTTTTCAAAAATACTACATAAAGCTTGACACTCAAGCCAGAACCTAATACAGTAGAAGGCGATGGCGAAACTTAAAAGATTCGAATGTGAACATTGTAACAAATCGTTCCATTCACCTTATAAAAAAAAGTTTTGCTCTCCTCCATGTCTGAGGAAGGGCCGCAAGAAGCCCGAAGAGACGCTAAACGGATTCATAATAAATAAATTATTAAAGAACCCGAAAGCTATATGGAAAGATCGGAACGCTTCTTTGAGGGAAATGGGGTTTGCTAAAAGATTAATTGAAAAATACCCCCTTAAAGCCTTCTGGAAGGCGCTTCCCCCTAAATTCGACGCCGACAGCTTAACTTGGTATGTCGCCCCCCAAGGCCTAGCTTACCTCAAAATAGAGTACGCTAAATTTAGTCTTGACTTGGCACCCCCTATTCGGCATAATGTATCTAACGCCAAATTCGGCGAAGACAAGGTAATGTCTCAAAAAACCACAAGTATTAAGGATTTTCTAAAATATGGCAGCAAAAAAGAAAACAACTGAAGGCTCAAGCCCCGTAGAGCAAATACGGAGCTACCTCCAAGAGAATAAGGAT
>Ga0209434_1000737_pt1 | contig 15329 bp, 21 predicted proteins | sample ETNvirnome_2_300_FD_184068 | JGI IMG/M metagenome (GOLD analysis project Ga0209434, IMG submission 184068) | Marine viral communities from the Pacific Ocean - ETNP_2_300 (SPAdes) (version 2) | ecosystem: Environmental > Aquatic > Marine > Oceanic | place: Pacific Ocean | collected 2013-06-22
TTAATCTAACTCCAATCAAATTCATTTTGTCGCAAATAATTTTGGAAGTAACTGCATTTTCTTTTCCAATACGTTTTCCAATACCTTTGACAATTGATGGAACTTTTTTAAGTTCATCATCCGTTAGTTCATCCGTTAGTTTTTCAAATCCTTTTAGCATAATTTTAATTTATTAAAAAGAAACAAAAAAGGAATGATACCTGCGCTCAGTAATGGCAGTCTAAAACATTCCTTAATTGTTTCATTAGAACGGCATATCATCAGTTGGAGTGTCTTGGAACTTCTTTTGATTCATTTTATTCTTATATTCATCAGTATTTTTAATCTGATCTTTAATCCATTCTGGCTGTAGTTCTAACCATTCTTCATTAAAGTTATCTTCATAATTAAATATGAACGAATCATTGAATTGTTCTGGACATTTAGTTCCCTTTGATATTCCTGAGATACTTCCTATCTGAGCAAATTCATTTCCACTTTTTGAAGTCTTATGAATAACAGAAATATTACATTCTTTGCTAATTAAGTTTGTTATATCAAAATGAGCCAACTCTTTATTATTAAAAGACTTTCCTCTCCATCCCTCCAAATCTCTTCTTAAATTAGATTTTTCATGCAATGATAAAGTATATTCTTTTGAAATAACCATTGGTTTTTGTTCTCCTGAAAACTCTCTCATTTCATGAGGAAGTTCAAAAGTAACTCGTATTTTGTTAGAATATTTTGTTTCTCCCTGCCATTCCCATTCAACTGTTCCAATATGAATCATTGAGTAGCATCTTGCAATGTGAGTTCCACTTGGTACGATTTCTCTTTTTGTTTCGGTGTTTCCTGTTGCTAAAATTCCTTTCATAGTTTTTATTTTTAAATTTATTTATATTTTCTTTTTTGTTTCCAAACTTTGTAATCTGTAAAAAATAAAAATGTTATCCACTGCATTGAAACAGAATCATATTGTTTCATTTCATGTTCTAATTTATTTTTTAAGTAGATACTGGTTGCATGATGCATTCCCTTAATATGTTTTTTTATATGAACATGAGGCACTTTATGTTTTTTCCATAAGTAATAATTATAAAACATTCTTGCATGCACTATTGGTTGTTTTCTACTCTTCATTTCAACTATATCCTCTTCAAACACTTCAAACATTGTCATTAACGCAAATCTTGCTCTTTGTAATTTTTCTTCCATTTTAATTGGTTGCATAATAAATAAAAGAAGCTGTAAGAACTGCCATTAAAGTTAAAGTTAAAAATCCATAAAAGATTTCCTTTTTGTTTAGAGTTCTGATTTCTTCAACTTTGTAATTAGTTGATCCATTAGCATTAACAAAATTTGCTGTTTCTTTAGAATTAAAGTAATAAATGAATCCTGTTTTCTTGTGAGTTATTTTATACATTTTTTTAGTTTTAAAACGAGGGCTTTTATACCCCCTGATTAATTTAGTGGTTTGGTAATGTTATTTTATCATCTTTTACTAATTCTATTAAGTAGTCAATCATATCAGTCATATCAGACTTACCTTCCTCTAACAACTCATTATAGATATTATCTACTAATGATGATTTATTGTAAGATCTGTAATTAACTTCATATTGTCCGTAGTATAACTTATCTAATTCAAAAGATATTTCTACAAGAGTGTTGTTTGTTAGTTGATCTAAGTCCCAGATGTTGTGTAATGTTTTCATTTTTTTAGTTTTATTTGTTAAACTTGGTACAAATATAAGTAAGTTTTTAACATCTACAAACTTTTTTACATTTATTTTTAACCTAGCAAATCAAAGTTTTTTGGTTTTTTGTGTGTTTTAGTTACTAACATTTCGTTGATTTTTCGTTAATCTTGACGTAAACTATAAAAAAAGGAGCTGAACCCCTTTAAAATTCAACCCCTTCTCAACTAAATAACTAAAACAAGTCTTATGAAAACTCGGTACAATATTATATAATTATTTTGAATATTGTTTCTTTTTTATGAGTTTTTTGTGCACTCTTTGCATTATAAGCAAATAACTCTTCTTTTATATCATATCCATCCCATCCATTTGTTTCCTGTAAATCAATCCTTATATCGTGCCTCCCATCATCTGTAAAACAATAGATATTCTGAGCGGATGTTCCTGCTAAATTTAAAGCATTTTCAGAATAAGCGTTAGATCCAACCAATGAAGCACTCCTTGCAATATTATCCCGAATCATAGTTTCGTGTAGGTGCCCACATATAATAAAATCAATTATAACTCCTTTTGCACTGTATTTAGATATTACTTTTCCAACTTGATTTGAATCCATTCTTCCTAATTGATGGCCGTGTATTACCAACATATTTTTTCCATTAATCTCAACAACCAATTCAAGAGCATCTCCTCTCAAGAAATTAATATCTGGAAGTAGTAACCTCAACATTTCAAATATGCTGAAATCGTAGTTGTCCGATGCTACCATATCTACGAATCCCAGCTCAAAATTAACTCTTGATTCATTTCCAGTAACACAACAAACCTGAACTTCTGCAATTTCGTTTATATCCAATATAAAATGTTTTAATAAATGAACTCCTAAAAAGGTTGCTTTTGCTCTATTGGTTGCCATTGCAAGTTTCTCATCTAATCTTCTATCTGAATTTATTAAATCTCCAGTTATTGCAATTAATACTTTATTTGCTTTATGGAATTTAACATATTCCTTGACTTTATAAGCGTATTTTTGAAGTCTTTTTGAGGCAACATCAAAATCATATTTATTACTTTCAAGCTCTACTAATTCGTTAAAATGAGTATCTGCAATTTGAACAACTATTGCAGCTTCGGAATCGTGTTTCTTTTTACTTAATTTAGTATTTAAAGACTCTCTCTTTAATAGTTTGATGATTTCGGTGTTGTACTCTACCAGAGCGTTTTCTTGTCTTGAATCCTCTCTAAACGCTTTGCGTTCTATTCTGTTTAAATCCTGAAATTTTTGTTTTTGTTTTGCAAGTCTAATATTATATTCAATAATATCTTTATCTGCAATTAGATAATGTACTACTTCTTTTATTTGTTTTCTGAGATAATCAATTGAAACATCCAGCCGATATGTTTCTATAAGGTAGCTGGATATTTCAATATAATTTTGTCCATTGTCAAAAAGCTCTAATATTTCATCCTTATACTGTAAATATTTGCTTCTCAAAATATACTACTTTTTATTTTTTCCCCAGTCAGATGCGGATTGTCCAAGAATTAAAATTAAAGCCGTTTGCCAAACGCGGTCTGCTAACTCAGCGTCCAAAGAAAATGACTTCATGATTACGGGAATTATGAGGCCACTTACAGCCATTAAGAATCGTTTTGATTTTAATATTGTCATTAATGCATTTTTCATTTTATTTTATTTTTTTAAATTATTATTATAAACTATATGATAACCCTATTGAGAAACTCCCCTCTCTTCCTCCATCATCTTCTTTTAATGGAATCATATACATTGGAGTTGCTGCAATACCTTTAAATAGGTTGATATACATTCCCCAACCAACATTCATGTTTTCAGTCATATCTTCAGTTGGAGCTTCTAAACATAAGAATCCAAAACCTAAATTATGTCTTGCAAAAACATCATAATCATCACCATTTTTAACAGCTCCAATCATTGTCTTGTTGTTTAAAGAATATCCAACTCCCATATTTTGAGTAAAATTGGAGATTTCCCAACTATCTCCATCATTTGGAGATTGAACTTGAGAAATTATTGTAAATTGTGCAGAACTAATTAAAGTTGCACAAGTTAAAGCTATTGTAAAAAAAACTTTTTTCATTTTATTTATTTTTATATTAGTGAGATAAAATTACAGTCTTATCTCTTGACTGTTTTCAGTAAATCCAGATTCTTGGATTTGATTTTGGAGCTATATCTATATGACAGAAATTGCCCTTTCCACTACCAGCGATTCCAACCCTAAAAGGAAGTTGCCATTCATGAGTCAATTCTAACGCATATCCAACAAATAAGGCTCTCTTCACACTGTCTGAAATTGCAATATCTGCAGCAAATCCCTCTAAATGAGGACTTCTTGTGTTCTTTGCGGTTTTATATCCTCTTCTGGTCAAGTCCTTTTGTTTGTTTTCACATCTCCATCCAGAAGTAACTCTAAAAGGGAATGAACATTTTGAGCGTAATTCATCAATGAACTCAAGGAACTCTTCTTTCATCTCTTCTTTATTGCAACAATTGCAATGAAACTCTTTTATATTAAAATATCTCATTTTGTAAAATTAAAAAAATTAATATTATAAAACATTAGTTGCTTTAAAGTTGTTAACTTTATGTTGTTTATTTCTTTGATAGTTTATAAAATTTATAAATAGTAAAGATAATAGCAAGACTAATTGAAATCATTGTAAGTATTTGATTACATTCAGTCATTGTCAAGGCTGTAGCTCCCCCGTTTGCAAGTATTACTTGAGTCGTGTCTTTCATTTTTTGTGTTTAATTTTGTGTTAATGTTACTTTCCCCCCATATACTCTATTGGAAGTTGCAGTTACTTTTACAATTATTAATAAATAATTTGTTTCTGTTGAAGCTGTGGATGTTATACTAATAGCACTTCCATTTGTTGTTCCTGTTCCAATTGCACTTCCAATTCCGTTAGCGTTTACATTTCCAACATAAGCTTCCACAACTTTTGTTGTAACTGAGCCCCAAACATAAACCTCTGTTGCTGTTGTTCCATAAGGAATATTGACTGTTGCAATCATTTCTTGTGCAGCATCGCCAACTTGTAATCCTGTATTTGTAGCATCCTTAAATTCCAAAGCCTCATATCCTCCATCTTCATTAATCAGAAAATCTCTTGGAAGTATTTTTACATAAGTTGGATCAACCCCAATAATAGAATAAACTCCACCAGTATAATTTATTGGACCTAAATCTCTCGCTTCTACTGGCATGCTAGCAATTGTTCCCTCTGTTTTTCTTTGGTATTGAACAAAAAGATTCTCTTTACTTATTTTTACTTTATCTCCAATTAATAATGGAGTTGATGGAGTTATTGAATTAACACTAATTGCTGTGGCTGTTGCCGCAGCGTCTGCACTAACAGCAAATTCAACTCCTGAAATAATAAACTTATCTCCATCTTTTAAATCAATGGCTGTGGCACTTACTGCAATTGAAGTGATTGCTGTTGAATCATCATAATCAGCAGTTAATTGTCCAACAGTAAAACCGTTTGATATGGATTCATTGTTTATTTGTGTTATATTATTTACTCTTGTTATCATCCTGAGCTTCTTACAATTCGTGTTCCTGAAGTTACTGTTGATGGAACTTCATATTTAATTTGCACCATGTTTAATTCCCATTCATCCATTGATAAATTAAATTTTCCTCTCATTAAAATATATTCTTTTCCATCAGTATCATTAAGCTTTGCCAATGGATTCATAAATTTTAATTTTGAAGAACCACTATAATCTTTGTCAGTTTCACCTAATGCAGAATTTGAACTCATTGTTAAAATTGATTCGCTTTGATTATATAATATATTTTTACTTAATAAGTTTATAATTTTCTGGTCATAAGTTAAAGTTGAATAATCATATTGACTTGTTCCTCCATTCCAAACATAAATTCCTTGAGCCCATTTTCCTGCAGGATCAACAAAAACCCAAGCAGAACCATCATAAACTTGGATTGTTGTTTTGGTGTTTGCTCCTGTTCCATCTCCATATTTTAACTCTCCAATATCGTAAACATAAGTGTCTGTTGAATCTTGAGTTGTTATTGTTTGCGTTGATGCTATTCCAAATGTTGAACTTCCTGAAGATATAGGAATAAATTGACTTATGTATTGAGGATTTAAATTTAAATCAATAGTATCTGTATAATCAAAAGCATAATGTGTTGGGACTTCCTTTAAAACTATGCTTGCTCCAGAACCAGTCAAACCCCCAGAAGATGAGATTTGTGTTATTCTTCCATGAGAATATTCAGATGTTTCTCCTTGTGCATTCATTGGATTTGCTGCATTATTATCAAAACCTGTAAATGTATAAAATTGAAAATCCCATTCATCTTCAAAAGCTGAATCTGTTGGAATTAAATTTGAAGTTGTGTTGGTTGTACTGTTTGTAGTTGAGTTAAAAACCTCAATTGTAACTGGAGCGTTAACGCCTGTATTGGCAGGAATCCAAATATTTTCTCTTGCATATTGTTGATTATTAGATAATGGATATTCGCCAACCATGCTCATCCATCTAAATTCTGCATAAGTTGCCGCTTGATGTTTGTACATGGTCATATTATCAGCATCCCCCCAAGCTGAGGCAGCAGGCTTTGCTCTAATAGTCCAAAGAGTTTCCATTTTAATAGCTCTGGTTGAAGTATTACTAAAATCACAATAAACCTTACAAACAAAACCCTCTAATTCTTTGGCGTTAGATATTTCCATTGTTTGTTCCAATCCGTTCAAGTTTGGATTCTGTAAAAATTCATGGTATGCGTTATCTGTTGTCCAAGCTGTTGGAGTTATAGAGCCAGTGTTATGAGTCAAGAATAATGGAAAACCATTAAAAATATTTGTTCCTGCATTTTCTAAATAAGTTCCAGTAGTTTTCTTTATTGCTGGCAAAGCTTGATAATTTGTTCCACTTAATTTCTGCAGTCCAGCGCCTGGATTTGTTGCGTTTTCAAAAACCATTTTATACAATGAATAATTTGTGTTTCCTAAATAATTTCTGTCTATTTGAGAACTTCCAGTATAATAATAAGATCTGGTTGGAATATTTATTGGAGTTGTATAAGGTTCTGCTCCACTTTCGTCTGTGTTATATTCATTAACTTGAATAAAATGGAACGTATTATTCCAATAAACTAATCTCATTCCAAAATTTATGCAAATATCTTTTAAAACATCATAACAATTTGGAACATCCATATATCCGTTTTCATCTTGAGAATAAAAAGGCCTCATTGATAATTTCATATTTGCTAAAGGATCTGTTCCCGCCGCAGGAGTCATCTCTTCATTCCACCAATTAAAAGCCGTCTGAATAGTGTAATTTTCAAGTTCTCCAGATGGATGTGCTGTATCATCCGTTGCCAATAATTGTCCAACATTATCTAATAATATTTTCATCCAAGAACTTGAGTTTCCAATAAACCTCTGGAATCCTCCATTATCCCAAGTATCTTCCCTAACATAAGGATAAGTTGGAGTTGCTGGAGTTGGTTCTGTTGATGTTTCTCTCAAAAAAGGAATTTCTTTTAATGTTGCTAATCCATCAATTGCTGTTAAAGTAGTTTCATAAGGGAAAGAAACATCTTCTCTTGTTTCCATATCCATTAGCACATATCCACTCCAAATATACGAACCGCTAACTCCAATTCTAATTGTAATCCAAACATCTCTTTCTTGATAACCAGTTCTTATTGCATTAATCCAATTTTGCATTGTAAGATTTTCAACCATAATAGGAAAACTTAAACTTGATGTAAGTATTGGGGAATTTTTATCATCAACAGTTTCACTTTCATAATTTATCTCTGCCCCGCTTGGTCCTAAGGTCCATTCATTACCCGCTCCTGATGATGTCCACCAAACCGTTGCTGTATAAGTAGTTCCATTAGAACTTTCTATTGTTGATGTTGCGTATTCGTTTAAGTCATAAGGATCTCTTGCCATTACACTGTTCTATTTCTGTTAAATTTTGTTCTCTCATTTGAAAGATAAATATCATTTCCAACTAATCTTCCAGTTACTGTTACATTTTGGCCGCCTCCCATATATTGTTTTAATTTATCAAGAGGAGCCACAACCTCTGGATTCGCCATTGAAGTTCCAGAACCCTCTCCAATAAGAGCTGTTGTTGGTCCTGTAACAATACCACCCTCGGCAAATTCTGGAATTAAAGTATTAAATGCTGTCTTGGCTAATCCTGCCGCCGCTCCTGCAATAACTGGAATAGCCCAAACTGGTAAAAAGGCACTATCTTTTAAAGCCTTAGAAACAGCCGCCGCAACCCCTGCAGAAATTAATCCTCCAATTATATCTTTTAATACTCCCAAAACATTTTTTCCATAAGTTTCAAAATCTTCTGCTCCTTGAGCAAGTTCATCTCCTAAAGATTGAACAATTTCCGCCAATCCAACTTCAAGTTCAGATAATTCAGTACCAGTAAACTCAGCAATTGTTTCTCCTAATTTTCCAAGAGAATTTCTATAATTTGCAAAAGGATCTTCAGAAAGCTTTTCTTGATTTGACAATAACTTATCTAAAATTTCCCCATCTAAATCTGTAACATCTTTTCCATACTTATTATATAGATTCCACATATTGTTCAGATGCTTAGATTCCTCCGATTCAAGAATTTTATTAAAATCATCATCAGACTTTTGTTCAATTAATTGAGTTTCTTTTAATTTATTTAAAGCTAATTGATGATTTTTTTCTAATGCAGCAATGTCAATTTCAAATGGAGATGTTTTTGTCTTTCCACCCCCTTTCCCTTTTGGCTGAGTTGTTATAATACCAGACAAATCCATTCCTTGTATTAATTCAGTATATTCATCAATCTGTTTTTGTATAGTCGCTTTTTGTCCTCCTAATACATCAATCTCAAATGGTTGTATGTTTATAGGCCCAAGAGAAAGATCAAACTGTCTTCCAGCAATTTGTCTTGTAAATCCACTGAAAACAGCTACAGTTTTCTCTAAAACGCCTTCTCCTTTGTCTGCTTGGTCTTTTGCAAAATCCCATATACTATCCGATTCATCAAACTCTTTTTGAATAGCTTTATTGTTTTCTTTCATCTTTTTTGAAGCAATCTCTAGCTCAACTAACTCAGCCAATAACGGAGCAATTTTTCCTTTTACAGCCTCAATTTTTGCTTGTTCTAATAATGCTTTTGTGTAGTTCTCGGTTGCTCTTGTAATATCTTCCACTGTACTAACTCCAATCCTAACATCTCCAAAATATTTAGGAGATATTTCCTTAAGTTTTTTCAATGAATCAATTTGTTGCTGTCTTGTTGCATCTTCATCTTTCAAAACATAAGTTAAAGCAGCCACTTCCGCAGCCTCCTTTTGTGTTGATTTCTCGGCTTCTCCTTGAATTTCGTTATAAGCGGAAATTTTTTCTGTTGTTTCCACGATTTGCTCCCCCGTTTTTTCAGCGGCATCTCCCATCTCCTCAACACTATCCTTAGCTTTATAAGTTTCTTTTTTTAGTTCTTTGATTTTTGAAATTGTTGGCCCTCCAAGTTTTTTAGAAACATAATTAAAAGCTCCAATCATTTTATTTAAAATCCAGATTATTCCATTCACCATGCTTTTAAAGGCGTTTCTAACCGTTACTGCAAATTTAGATGTTCCAGTCATAACTTTATAGATTGCAATCCCCAAAGCAACTATTGCTCCAATAATTAAAACGACTGGATTAGCTGCTAAAAACATTAAAGCTTTGCTAATGCCGCCAATCACAATAATCAATTGCCCTAAAATCCAAAGCACTGGCCCAAGTGCCGCAACAATAGCAGCCCATTTTACAATGTTCTCTTGCTGTTGAGGAGATAAATCAGTAAACCATTTTATTAATTCTTTGAGTTTTTCTCCAAATTTAGTAAATATAGGAACTAATTTTTCTCCAAGTTCAATCCCCGCTCCTTCAAGTTGAGATTTTAATTTTCTAAACGCCCCACCAACTCCAGAATCCATAATATCAGCCATGCCTTTTGCTTCTCCAGCCGAATCATTAAAATCAGCTGTTAGGTTTTGGATTTCAGTTCCATTTTTTCCTATAATTGTCGCAACATTTGCCCCTCTTTTACCAAATAAATCCATTGCAGCATTTAAAGGAACGGATGCATTATTTATTTGGTCCATAGCTTCCGACCAAGTCATTCCATTGGCAGCTAAGTCTAAAAATATATTTCTTAAGGCTGTTCCAGCTGTTGAAGCTTCAACTCCATTATTTACTAAAACTCCCAAAATTGCAGATGTTCCTTGAATATCTTGACCAGCTTCTCTTGCTACTGGAGCAACAGAAGCCATGGCAGTTTGAAATTTTTCTAAATCAAGAGCGGATGAACTAAATGCATCAGCCATAACATCAGAGATCATTGTCATATCTTTTGCCTCCAATCCAAAAGCATTCATTGTTGAAGCCGCTACTGTTGCCGCTTGAGCTAAATCAGAATCTGTTGCTTGAGCTAAATTAAGTATTGCTTGACTGGAATCTAAAATTGATTGAGGATCAAACCCAAGTTTTGATAAATTAAGTTGAAGTTCTGCAACTTGAGAAGCCGTAAACATTGTTGTAGAACCAAGTTTTTTTGCAGAATCTGTTAAAGCTTTAAATTGACTATCAGTCGCTCCAGAAATTGCCTTTACTTTAAGCATTCCCTGTTCAAAATCTGCAAAAGTTTTTAAAGAAGCAACTCCAAGTCCGACAATAGGAGCAGTTAATCCCATTGTCATATTTTTCCCAGTCTTTTTTAAATTACTTCCAAACTTTTTAAGCTTCTTTTGAGCCTTTTTCATTGCTCTTTCAAAAGAAGTTAAATCTGCTGAGAATTTAAAATTTAAAAATCCTATTGCTTTACTTGCCATGTTCTATCTTTTTTTTATATAATTCTGCTTTATTTTTCAAATCTTCAAAATCTATTTTCTTCTCATCTTTTTCCCATTCAAACTTTATAAGGTCTGTTGGCTTTAAACTTTTACCTTTTGCCAGCTGAATATTTAACAATAAACAGGTACTCCATCTCGTTCTCTCCCAGTCGCTTTTTTGCCTCATGTTTTCCAACTCATAAAATCCTTCAACTTTATTCCAGAACTCTCTTGGCAGCATATTATAAAAATCATCAACATTCATTCCTAATTGTCCGAATGCAATTTTCTCCATTTTTGGCCAAGTTAGCTCTTCTTCTTTACTCTCTTGGCCTTTGACTTTTTTTCATTTCCATCTCCCATTGCTCTTGCTAGAATTTTAAAAGCTTCCTCCATTGCCCCCATGTTTCCATCAAACATATCTGTTATTTCATCTAAACTAAGCGTAAATGGTTGTTTTGCTGCCCTATGCCCATCTTCAATGCCACAATATATTAAACAAAAAGCATGATTAAAGGTTAATTCTCCAGAAGCTAATTTATTTAAATCATTCATTGTTGCTCCTGTTTTTAAACTGTATTTTCTTAATGCGTTGAATCCAAAGCGTACTGCCATTTTATGTTCTCCAATTTCTAAAATTTCATATTTCATTTTTTCTGTGTTTTGTCTTTTCTGATATTAAAAGAAACCAACCCCCGCACTCAGAAAAGAAAACGCAAGGGCTGGCTCTAATTCATAAACTACTAAGCAGCAATAGTTTGTGTCAATTCTCCTGATCCTTGAAAAGAAACTGAAAAGGTACTCGTATCTTCTAAAGGAGCTGAAAGACTTGCTGAAGTACACCAAGCTGTTCCAGTGTATTTAGTATCTCCAGTTGTGCTTCCAGTAGTTCCAAAAGTTAAAGTAAAACTTGCTCTTGTAGTTAAATAAGTAGTAAAGATGTCGCTCAAAGTGTCATTTGTTATTGCACTCCCTGCTGGATCTAACCATGCATATAATGCATCACAAGAAACATCCCAGTTTCTCATTCCTTCCATGTTATCTTCCCATCCACCAGACTCCTTTGAGCTTGTTGAACGAGTTGAATGGTTTATATTGATTGTTGCACTTGTACTGTAAGCAACTAAAGTTCCGCCAATATAAACGCTTAAATCTGTTCCATTTAATTGTCCGTTTGCCATTTTTTTTTATTTTATAAATTTATAATTAATTATCTTGCTTCTCATCTGAAGCGTCTTTTTTTGTTTTCGTTTCTTTTTTTACTTTTATCTTTTCAGGCTCTCCATATCCATTTTCCTCAAGCCAAGCATATTTTTCCTGAGTTACATCTATAACTTGTCCAGCTTTTAAAGTTTTATGTTCGTTTACAACATATTTTCTTTTTAATTCAAATTTCATTTCTTTTAATTTTGTTCAATCCAACCATTATCTGGATTGTTGATTATTTCTATTATTTCACCATGAGAATAAATTTTATCCCCATCTAAAAAATCTGGCACTTCTCCAATAAATTTAATTATTGTTTTAGTTCCGTCTAAATTATATCTTAAAGTTGATTCTGATGTTTCAATTACATGCTGAAAATCAATTGAATCAACATAACTTTTTTCTATTATAACATACTTTTTTTCCATGTCTTTATTCTGGAACATCAGCCTCAAAATCTGTTGATGTCATGTTAGTCATTGTACCGTTATTGTTTCCTGTTTCATCAACTATTGTTGGATAAGTTGCAATTGGATTTCCTGTTAAAGTTCCATCACCCATTCTCCAATTTCCAATAACATTTGAAACAGGTTGCGGATTAAATGGCAATCCATCATTGTAAAGGTTTGAAACTTCTGTTGAATCTAATTCTTTATTAAATAAAATAACTTCATCAATATTTCCTATCCAAAAACCACCTCCCCCCGCATTACTACCAATTGCAGCAGTAGCAAAACTTCCTGTAAATGTTCCTGAAATTGCTGTTGTAGCTTTTAAAGTTCCATCTAAATAAATTTTTATATCGCCTGAGCTGTTCCAAGTTGAACACACATGGTGCCACAATCCATCATTTTCAACAACATCTGATGTTAATGCAGAATTAGCTGTTCCTCCAGCTTTATAAGTCGCAACTAATTCATTATCTCCAGCATTATAATAAATAAATATTCTATTATTTGCATCAACTCTTGCTTGAAGTATATTTCCTGAGGCTGAAATTGTTTCCAATTTAAACCAAGCAGAAATTGATCCTGTGTTTTTCATTGCACTTAGTCCAGAAACTCCCAAAGAAACATAATCATCAACTCCATCAAAATTAGTAGAATATATATTATTGAAAGAATTTATTACTCTAATATTAAAATTTAATGACTTTCTATAAATTCCATCCGAACCGCTCATGTCATCAAAAACATCATCATAACCATCAAAATCAATTGCTTGAATATTTACAGCGTTATAAACTCCGTTTACTCTATCCAAAGCCGTTCTTATATAGTTTGCAAGTTTTGAGGCTTCTGAATAAGTTTTACAATATGCAGAAACCATTATGTTAGCAGTATCTAATAAAGCAACAGAATCTTTTTGCCCCTCAGGTGTGTCTGAACTTACATCATAAACAATGAAAGGAAATGCTGAGGTTTGCTTCATTACATTTGGAGCAATCCTTGTTTCCACCATTGAACTAACTGCAATGTTATCACTTAAAATATTATATATTGCTTTTCCTACATCCATTTTAGTATGCGAATTTTCCCCATTTTTTCATTCTTCTTTCATCAGCAGCAACTGCCTTTAAAAATATTTTCTGAGCATCAGTAAATCCATTTTTTAAAACAACTCCACTGGTTTGACTAAATGCTTTTGCCATAAAAGGAAAAGCTTTTGACATTCCTCCTCCTCTTGTTCTATGTCCGTACTCAACCCAAGCTCCATAATAACCTCCTTTGTTTTTCTTGAATTTTCCTTTTACTCTTGGCCCAATATATGCTCCATGAACATCTTTTTGTTTTGAAGCTCTTGTTCTATAAAACTGGATTGACTTTTTTAATGTACCTCTAGCAATTGTTTGACTTTTGTCTGGAGGATATGAAACTCCAACTCTTCCAGTTGATCCAGGATCTAATAACGGAGCGTTTGCCTGTGCAGCTTTTAACATTGGAACAGTAACTTTTTTCCAAAACCTTCCCCAAACCAAATCTTTATTGACTCTTTTTGGAAGTCCATCAAACATTTGTCCAATTTCTTTTAATCCTTGAGCTTGTACTGAAACACCATCCGCCATTATTTATTATCTTTTAATTTTGTTTCTATTTCTAAAAATTTATCTCTCCCATCTATTTCTTTAATCCCATGTATTATGTAAGTTTTTGAATCATATTTTATTCTATATGTTCCTAATATAGTAACTCTTAAATTACGAATATAAAAAACAACATCCGTTCCTTGAACTTGTTCTTGCGATTCTTCTTTTCTTCTACTTGCTTTCCAATCAACATGAGCCCATAAAGTGTACTCAGTTGCATAAACTTTTGTTTGCTCTCCATAACTGTCTGTTGTATAAGTTGGAGATTGAATTGTAATTCTTCTATCAAGTTGTCCAATGCTTAACATACTTGAATTTTATATTGGTCTAATAAATATTGACTTGACAAAGGAAGTTCAGTTGCTGTTCTTCCTGTTATGACTGTTTGTCTGTTTTCGTACCAATTACCAACGGTTAAAATAATAGCGGTTCTTATTCCCTCTGGAACATCTGTTGATGCAGTTCCATGACCTACTGTATATTTTACCTCAACAGCGTTTATTCTTGATGATAAAGATGGTAAACTTCCATCAACAGCAATTCCAATTCTTGCAGGCTCAGATGAATTATCTAAAATATAATTTGAAGCCGATAAGGTTTGTTGGGAGTCGTTAGAATCATAATATTTCACATGAGTTATGCTTGCGACAGGGCTTTTATATAATGTATAAAATCCATTCCAATTATCACTGTATTGAGTTACAATAGTATTAATAAAATATTGATTAGTATATATTTGACAAGACTCAGTTGCCGCAGATACTAAATTATCTATTAAAGTATCATCTGTACTTACATCAACCTTGAGAAACTCCTTTGCTTGAGCTGTTGTAAAAACTGGAGTTGTTGCCGCTGTATTTACTTTTAAACTTCTATACATTTTAAATTGGTTTTAAAAAAAAGGACTGGCTTTTAAACCAGCCCTTTTAAAAATTATTATTATACTATGATTAGAATGTAGTTGTATATTTAACAAAAGACGCACCAGAAGCAACTCCCCAATCAAAATAGTTGTTCATGATTAATCTCACCTCTCCATTTACAGCTCTTGAAAATGGGTCTACTGTAATATTTGAAGGTCCGAATTGAGCCATATAAACTCTTGAAAAATCTCCAAACATTCCATCTCCTGAAACTCCTGCAACAGTAGTCGGAGCACTTGAGAAATATCCAGGATAGCCCGCTAATCTATCATCAACATAAGCAGGATATACGGATGCAACTTGAGCACCTGTTTTTAATAGAGAATATAATGACCAGTTGTTTACAAAAGAAAGATTCCCGTCAAGACCATGATCATCTGCAATTGTTTGAATTGCTTTTAATGCATCATTTACAGCAGCAGTTGAACCCCCCGCTCCTGATTCTGTAAAAGTTAAAGTCCCAGAAGTTCCAACTATACAGCCAGGAGCAGATGTAACATCAGAAGAAGCAAACATGGCAGCG
>Ga0209434_1000739_pt1 | contig 15308 bp, 14 predicted proteins | sample ETNvirnome_2_300_FD_184068 | JGI IMG/M metagenome (GOLD analysis project Ga0209434, IMG submission 184068) | Marine viral communities from the Pacific Ocean - ETNP_2_300 (SPAdes) (version 2) | ecosystem: Environmental > Aquatic > Marine > Oceanic | place: Pacific Ocean | collected 2013-06-22
GAATAAGTACAAGGAAGCAGCAGAAGAATTTGCAAGTAGTCGTTGACTTTCGTTCTTGTTTGTGCTAGTGCTTAATAGCCTTAACTTTTTTGTTCAATGCCACATAGTTTTCAAGATTCGCTTGATACGCCTGTAAATGAAAATGTTGTTGAAGGAAAAGATAATGAAGCTGTTAAGCAATATTTGGAGATAATCGCTGACGGATTTGTTGATAAAACGAAGGAGGACGATAGAAATAAAGCGATTCAGGATTTGTTTGAATCAGCTTTTGTAATTGCTAATCCACAGGGTACAAGAAAGTTGAACGCACAGAGGCTTTATCAGGCTATTTGGCGTACAGCTAACAGGATGAAACCTTTAGATTTCGCTGTTCATGGCGTAGGCAGGTCTGAAGCCTTGGAGAAGGCGGTGACTGATGGTGTGGCGACAACAATGGATAAAGGTGGCTATGATTCTGCGCTTAGGGATAAAGGAGGCACTTTTTTTAATTTATTGATGTACGGGGATGCTTTTTTACAGGTCGGTAGTAATCCTGATCCAAAATCTAAGAATCCTATTCTGTTTAATCCTGTGTCGAATGATAAGGTTTATGTTGATAGGTTCGCCACTGGTGTGAGGACAAAAGGCTGGGGTAGAAATGCTAGTAAGATGGTGATTATATTTACTTATTCATGGGGTGAGTTTGTAAAAATATGGCCTGATGCTGAGAAGATCGCTGGACGTGGTAAAATTCCTCGTGGAGATGCGTTTAATCAATTAGAAAGGACTCAGGAGCAACAAGCTTTATTGCATGGCGATGAGGTTGAAGTAGCTTATGGATATGATATTTTGAATAGAAATTTTACAGTTTTTGCAGGACAATCTTGTACGGTAATCGAAGAGCAGAATGATGATGACTATCCGTTTGTGATGAACGGTGATTCGTATATTCCGGTTAGTCAGTTTATTTGTATGCCTTCCAGTGAAGGATTTTATAATCACGGTATTGGTTCAATGGTTTACAAATTAGCGATTATTTCACAACGACTACTCAATTTAGAGGTGGGGCATATTGAGGATAATACTTATCCGATCGAGTTAGTGAGTGTGCCGCAAGGAGAAGCTGCCAAGTTCTTTGGTAAGCTGAAACAAGCGCATAATATGCGTGCGGCTGGTAAGAAAGGTTTTGCCGTTATTGAAAGGGATCCGGCTGATCCTAACGGTAGCGCAGTAAGTTCACAAACCTTGCTTACTCAAAGTTTGGTAAATGAATGGCAATTGGTGTTTGACCAGTTGGACAGGGAGATTAGACGATTAGGGATCAACATTGATGAACTAGAAACAAGCGCGCAAGCTACTGCTACTGAAATCCTCGCTTTAGAAGAAAACTCAAATTCTTTTGTGAAACAGATCATGGAGTATAATGCGAGCGAGAGTCAGTTTATAGTTGAATTGACAATGGATTTTATTAAGAAGTTCATTTCTAAAAATAACAAAACACCTGTTGATACCACGACTAGAGTGGAGATTGAGGGGGTTGAAGTGGACTTGACTGGTCAGGTTACAATGGGTCAGATCGCGGATGAGTTGAAAAAGAACAGATATTTTGTCAAAATCAATGCTAGGACTGGTGCTATACCGAGTAATGCTTTAAAGAGAGCGCAGATATCTAATATGTTCCCAGCGGCAGCACCAGGATCAGCAGCGCAGGTGAAATTGTTGAACATGTTGGCACAGATAGAAAATATTGATATACCTGGAGAAGAATTTTTACCACAGGCAGCTCCAGAGGCAGCAGCGCCTGGTTTGAAAGAAATTCCTACTGAACAGCCAACTGGTACTGATAGGCAAACTATTAACGCCAGGCTAGGCGAACAAGAAGCTGTGTTATGATGATAAAAAAGCTCATTGACAACAAAAGTAAGGAGGGCGAGAAGTATGAACGCATTTTAGGTGGATTGGATCAGATGAATGCAGTGGCGCAATTCTGGGAGGATCATCCGCAAGAGATCCAATTACTAGCGATTAACGGATTATTGGAGTATACACAGAATGAATGTTTCAACAGTGATGAATATGATGCGTTTGTGAAGGGGTTGAGTGTAATAGGTGATGCTATGCAGGAATGCTGGAAAGAGAGACAGGACAAAGTTAGGCAAAGTTTACCATCAGTTTCTGATGAATCAGAGGTTGATGGTAGTCATTGACTACATGCTCATTACTAACTTGAATATCTATGTCTGATCGTAATACAGACGAATCTGGTGAACAGCTTTTTGACACCGATTCAACTGATGCTGCCACAGACGCAGCGGATGACACCCAAGAAGAGGGTGAACAAAAGCAAGATGACCTTGATCTACCTGAAAAGGAGGTTAAGGCGGAATCCTCTAAGGCTGAGGAGAACAAGCAGAAGCAACTTGAAGCTTGGAAAAAGAAAATCGTTAAAGGTGATAAAACCTTGGACGATTTACCTGTCAATCTAGCATGGTTAAAGCCGGAACTGGAAAAGGTGCTAGAGGTGAAGGAAGAAGTGGAAAAAGTTGACGTTCAGGAGATGGTACGCAAAGAGATCCTGGTTGAGAAAGAGAAAGTTAAATTTCAAAGTCTCAGAGAGGAACTTAATGCGGTACTGGACACTGAAAAGAAAGAGGCGCTATCGATTGCCTACAAGCGTTTACTGGATAAAGGATTGTCACAGCTCGATTCGCTCGAGACTGGGATGGAAGTTGTTGGAGTAGACCTTGATGAAATGGGTATTGATGCCCGAAGGATGCGTATGCAAATTCCTAAGCCTGGACGAAAAGGCAAAACTTCAACTGATTTGGGCAATGTTCCATACAGTGAAGCAAATAAAGTACAACCTAGTCGCCAAAAGAGGATAGAACAATTGCAAAAGTGGGCCGAACCGGCTCGTGATCGCTAATTGTTCGCAAGGAAAGAATGAGCGTTGATATTTATTAACGCTATTCTCATGGCAAATACATGGAACCCATTGGCTCCGGTGAATTTCACGCCAATGGTACAAGACTACTTGGAGAGTTTCCTAGTTGCTACTCAGATTTCTAACACTAAATGGAACTCACTTATCCGTAGTGGTCAAACAATAGATTTTCCATTTACAGCAGATATGAGATCACAAGGTTATACCGTAGGTACTGACCTTACGATTGATGACAATGTGGCTACTTCAGACACAATGGCCATCGACCAATCTCGTGCTGTAACATGGACAATGGATCCTAATCAGATCGCACAAGCTGAAGACAAAGGTGTCTTGGCTAAACTAGCAAGTCGTGCTGGTTATATTACTGCTAAACAAATCGACCAAAGTGTACTAAGTAATTCTGTCACCAACGCTGGTAACACAGTAGCTGGAGGTAGTCTTTCTTCAAGTACCATTTATTCGACACTTACAACTGCAATGTCCACTCTTCAAAGAGCGGAAGGTGCAGATGGAAGTATGTTTGCGGTACTTGATCCGGAACGCATTGCCTTGCTAGCACAAAATGAAGTCGCAAATGGCTTCAACGTAGCAGATTCTGCACTTAAAAACGGTTTCGTAGGAAACTCACAAGCAGGATTTAAGATTTTCAATTCGAATAATCTGCCGACTGCAGTGAATTTGAATATGGCTACAATCCCAACTGCTAACGATACAATTACTGTAGCTGGTGTTACTTGGACTTTTGTTGCTTCAGGTGCCGCTACTAACGCTGGTGAAATCTCAATTGGTGCGAATGCAGCAGCAGCACAAGCGAATCTTGTTCTAGCTATTAACGGTACAGGAACACCTGGTGCTACTACTTACATTGACGTAAGCACAGACAATAGAAGATTGTTACAAAATGGTAATGTTTCACTTGCTACTTTCGCAGCTGACGTTGGTGCTTTTACAGGGAACGTGCTTTTTAACACTTCTGAAACTTTCACTCCTGCAGGAAACACATTTGACGCAGAAACAGGATCACTCCTATGTGGAAGAATGGGAGCGCCTTCACTTGCAATGCAGATCAATCCGACACTTGCTAGCACAAGGCTTCCGAATAGACCAATGGAAATGAATTTTGCTCTTCATACCTTGTATGGACGTAATGTCTTTACAAGAGATGCGAGCAGATTGGTCAATGTTACTATCAATGTTTAATCCTTAACCACTAAAAATTATGCCTAGTAAAGATCCTATGTTTGTAGGACAAGTGGTTGCTAGAAGCGATGGGGATGTACTCATAAACGCTGATGGGGAGCTTGTAGGGGCATTTGCCTCTACAGGTGTACAACTTGATAATACAAACACGACTGATCCTACATCGGACGGTCAAATGGTTTATGTAAATGGTACAGGATATAGATTCAGAGCAGAAGGCTCTGTATTTACAGTCCCGACTTCAGGTGGTGGCGGTGGTGGAACAGGTCTAGATGAGGCTTATTCTATTAACGCTAATGTCACCGTTGACGAAGGTGCTAGTACATGGACAGACGCGACATCAGGCGCGTTAAACACAATTGAACTTGTGAAATCTGGAGCAGGCTCAGGTAATGTACTCGATTTGAGTATTGATGCCGCCTTAACTGGTGACGCAGTTGCAATCGATATGAATTTAGGAATTGCCGCTAGAGGTATCTTCATTGATAATGGAGCAACTGCTCGAACAGGAGCGGATATCCAGGTAAACGACGACTCAACAGGCAATCACTCAGTAATTGATATTAACTCAAGTGGTTCAGGGGCTTCTGTTGGTTTAGATTGGGTTGGTTCATTTAATGGATCACCAGGTGGATCAGCTGTTTCAATCACTATGGACAACACTGATAATCTTGATACAGAAGGTGTCTTGGTTACTCGTGGTACAGGTGTAAGAACAGCCTCAGCTCTTAGTATCGTTGATACTTCTACAGGTTCAGACGATTTGATAAATATAGATATTGGCGGTGTATTTACCGGTGACGCTATTGATATCACAACAACTGCCGCAGCAACTGGAAATGCAATTTTCATTGATCTTGATTCTGCGGTTGCAATGACAGCTCTTCACATTGAAGGTTCAGGAGTTAGGACACAGCCATACATTGAGCTGATTACTGATTCAACTTCAAGTGCTTCACTTGTTGATATTAGTGTGGATGGTGCAGTTACTGGCGCGGCAGCAATTGATATTGATCTAAATGCTGGTGTTGCCTGTGCTGCTATCTTCATTGATGCAGGTAATGCAGTAAGAACAGCTGATGTCATTGATTGTACTTTTGACGGTTCAGGTAATGTTTCGTTCCTTGATGTCAACAACTCAAATACTGGTTCAGGTAATTTGATAGATATCGCAACTAGCGGTATCCATACAGGAAACACAATCAATATCGTACAAAGTGCCGCTGCGACAGGCGATGTTATTAATATCGACATGGACGCAAGTGTCGCTGGTTCTGCTCTTGTAGTAGACGCTGGTGGCGGAACTAGAACTGACGATTTGTTCAAAGTTACCTTTGACGGTGATGGAGTATTACCGTGTTGGGACATTGATATCTCAGCTACAGGAGCAAATGCTAATGTAGATTACTGGAATATCGTTGTTTCTGACGTACTTGTAGGTTCAATTCTTGACGTAACTTATTCAGCTGCTGCTACTGGAGATTGTATCGACCTAGATATGACTTCAGCTGTAGCTGCTAAAGCTATGATTATCACAGGCGCTGGAGCTAGAACTGATGATATCTTTGAGGTCAATGATTCGTCTACTTCAAACGCGCACGGTATGGATTGGAATATTTCAGGTATTAACACAGGTAACTGTTTAGATATCACTTATTCAGCTTCTGCTGCGACTGGTAACGCGATCAATATCGCGACTGGTACTAACTTAGCTGGTAACGCAATCGCTGTTACAACAGCAGGAGTTAGAACAGCTCCGGTAATCTTAGTTACAGGTGCTGCAACAGACGGGGGGACAGACGATCACGTATTGTTCATCAACCAGTCTGGACTACTTGATTCTAATTTGGCTCAATTGACATTCGGTACAGCTGCTTCAACTGGAAACGCTCTTGGTATCGCTATGGACACCAACGTGGCTGGTATGGCTGTTGATATTACTTCAGCAGGTACAGGTGTAAACAACGAAGGTTCTTGTATTAATGTCTCGCACTCTGGTGATTTAGTCACTGGTGCGACTGTAATGAGAGTTGATTCAACTGGTAACTACGCTAATGCTAGCGGAAATATGGTTGAGTTCATCCAAAGAACAGGTGCAGGACAAACAGGGAACAACGCAGTTTATATCTCTGCAACTGGTGCGAATGTAGAAGCTTTGAGAGTTGATGACGGTACTGTAACTATTGACGAAACGCTTACTGTGACTGCTGGATATGCAGGTACGCATATTGGGGCTACTATCACATCAACAACAGGCGCAGACGCAGTTGCGATTACTGGAACACTTCACGAAGTCACAACTACTGGTACTGGTGACGCACTGACACTTGCTAATGGAACTGCTGGGCAAAGGCTCAAGGTTATCTATGTAGCAGAAGGTGCTGGTGCTGATACAGCCGTGATTACACCAACTACTTTAGCTGGTGGTTCGACAATCACACTTAACGCACTCGGTGATTCTTGCGACCTCGTATATTCATCCACTGGTGGATGGTATGTGCTTGGGTTAGGCGGAGCCGCGGCGGTTGCTTAATATTTAATTATTTCTTAACCTATATAAACATGTCTGATGAGACACAAGCCAAGCTTGAAAAACGGAAAGCTGAACTCGTTAAGGAGTATGCTGGCCTACAAGGAACAGTGGAAACACTGTTGGAACAAGGTAAGCAGATCCAACGCCAGTTATCCGAGGCTAGGACTAGGCAGGTCGCGCTCAGCGGAGCTGTTACGGAGGTCAGGGACTTGCTTGGAGAGGATATTACAAAACCTCTTCAGGTGGGCGCTGATGCCAAAGCTGTTCCAATAGAAGCTTCTGAAAAGAAGCCAGCAGCGAAGTCTAAGAAATAGTCATCTGAGAGGGGGCAAGAAATTGCCCCTTCGACTGATAATTATTTAACAACAAAACACATGACTTTAATTAATTCAGGTAATGCCACCAATGGGGCAGTCACTGCAGGTGTTGCGAGTGTAGAAGTACTTGCGGCTAACAATCAAAGAGTTGGCTACGCCATCGTCAACGATAGCGATACTGCTGTTTATTTAGCTTTCGGAGCAACGGCAGTTTTAAATGAAGGTGTAAGGCTCAATTCCAATGGGGGGGCTACTGTTTCAGACACGAATAGCATTTTTACTGGAGCGATCAATGTGATTTCCAGTGCAGGGAGTAAAGAGGTCACTTTTGTAGAATTTACACAATAATAAATGCCAAGAGACCTTTATAATCCGGTAGGCGAGACTACGCTAGACTCTATCTATTTGCGTCTCGACACGACTAATGATCCTTTAACAGGTGATTTAACGGTAGGTGACGATCTTGCTTATGAATTTGGCGCACCTGATGCGTTTTTTCGGTGGGAGACAGCGGATGCGAACGCAAATGCTTTGAATTTAACTTTACCTGATGGGGACGCAACGAATGTTCCAGTTCTTGTGGTGGGTAGAGAATCCGATATAGGGAATGTAGATTTAGCGCTATTCGACGGTATCACTGTGCCAACTTTAGCGATAATGAATGATAGCGCCACTGATGGAGTAAAAATTTATACAGAAACATTTGGTGCTGCTGAATTGACTACTATAGAATCTATAGCAGGCAATATAGCGCTTGTGCCTAGCTTCGCGGCTTCACCATCAGTTAATTTTGGCGATGGAAGTCTTAACGTCAGATTTAATATTGCAGGTGCGACAAGTGGGCAATGTTCGCAAACATGGAGAGAGGGTGCTTCATTATTAACACGCGCACAGATGGTGGCGATTTATAGCGCAGCGCAATTCGCTGTTTCACTTGAGAGCCAAGTGGGGAGATCATTTTTCGTTGGAACAGAGGGAGCTGGTAATACAGGTCCATCTAGTAAGAATACAGGAGCTGCTACACAGACAGATCCGATGTTCTCAGTTCTTTCAGCGACAGACCTAGGTACGGATACAGGAGAAGTGGCTAATATGTCATTTAAAGGTCTCAGATGCGGCACAGCGGATAATGCGGACTTCGACTCGTCTGCGTTCTCAATGTCGTCTGACAGGGCTGCATATGACTTTACGATCAGCGCGGTGAGTGCGTTAGCAGCTGCAGCAGTAAATCAGAATGGAGGTAATTTAATTTTACAGGCAGGTGATAATGCTTCAGGGGGTGGTTCAGATGGGACAGTACAGATTAATGGATATACATTGGAATGTACCAATGGAGCAACAACAAATTCTATTGCAACATTTAAAGACAATACGGTTACATTTGTAGATATTCTGGATGGCTTTGCCATAGACATATTTGAAAGTACTGGCACGGAAAAAATGACAATTAATCATGATGGCACTGATTTAAGATTCAAGCCCACTGTGAATAATGCAGGCATAAGGATCGAAAATGATTCAGACACAAACGCTATGCGACTTTATTATGGCAATAATGGAGTGATTAGCGTGGATGGTAATTTAGATGTTTCTCTTTCTCAAAGAGGAGGAATTCGGTTTATACAGGCTAGTTCTAGCACAGGCACTCCTACTGCAATGATTGATCTTACAGGCGGAACTCATACCGCTATGACTGCCTCAACAGAAATGCCTGACATTGATTGGGATTTTTCAAATACTAAAACTTGGGCTACGGGTGCGATTACAGATCAAAGGGATGTTAAAATTCAGGCCAGGACATATGCGTTTGCTGGCGCTAGTACGATAACAAATGCTTCTACATTTTATGTAGATGATGCTCCTACTGCAGGAACAAATGCAACGATCACTAATGCTTATGCCGTTTTTTCTGATGCTGGACTGAATAGGTTTGATGGGGATGGTTCTCATGTATTTGAATTGCCTGCCGATGCAACTGATCCGACTGGTGGAGGCGGTGCTGCAACAGGAAGGATTCCTGTTGTTATTGGGGGTGTTACTAGATATTTAGCTTATTACTAATATGGCAACTACATATAAAAAAGAAGGATCAATGGTGAACGTCTGTGAGCAGCAGGAGTACGACATCACGCTTGAACAGATGAAGAAACGTGCGAAAGGAGTTAAAGGAGAGATCCAGAGGCTGGAAGATGACAGGAAAGCTTTAAAAAGCCTAATCGAAAAAAAGAAAGAAGAATTAAAAGAAATTCAAAAAGTAATTAATTCATAAATATGACAGAACTTTTATTAGAATTTTGGCCAATAATTATAACGAGTGCAGGTGCGCTGATATGGTTTGTACGCTTAGAAGGCAGAGTGCAACACTTGAATGAAATGTTACAAATGCTTAGAGACGAGATCACTGGGCTAGTGGAGATGAAAGAGCATGTAGCAGAGATTAAAAGTGACGTCAAATGGATGAAAAAATCATTAGAAAAATTGTCACATAACGTTAAATAATGCCTAAAATTAAAGGATTTACAACTAAAAAGGACATGCTTCAGCAGATCACGGGAGCAGGCATAGCGATCAGACTACCGTTTTCTTCTAGGGGAATTAAATGCGCTAATCCGCCTAAATGCAAGATGGTCGATTGTGAAGGGAATGAGATCAAACTGAGGAAACTTTAAATAATTAATTAACCATAAAAATATGTTTATATTTAATCCCTTTGATGGGGGTACAATCTCAGGAAGTGTTACTATAGAAGGAGACTTAACAGTAGAAGGAGATTTTGATCTTGGTGCTGCCGCGGCTCAAGGATTATTTCTTGGGGACGACGATATGATTGAATTTGGCAATACTGCGGCTTCTCCAGATGTGTCATTTGGCTGGAATACCACACAGACCGCGGATGGGCTATTTTTAGGACTGCAAACGGCTGGCAATACGCTTGTAATGGCTGAGAATGGTGATATTGCCTTTGATTTTGCACATGCAGTACAAACTAATCCTACGCTATTTATTCATTCAGCTAATCAGTCAACTAGCGAATGGATTTCTATAGAACACAATCAAACATCTGGCGCAATTGATGCTGGCGATACTCTCGCTATAGGGGGGACCACAGCTACGAATGTAACAGTGGGGCGCACTGGCCAAACTGTCACGCTTGGTGCATCCACAACAATTCAAGGTGCTACGAATGTAGTTTCTAATGATGGGGGGCTTGTAGTAGGACATACAGTAAAACTCACTACTGGGGCAGTTAACGAGTTGCAAGTGCTGGGGACTGCTGCGGCGGACAGTGCATTAACTTTAGGTAGGTTCAGTGCAGATGCAGATGAACCAGGGATTAACTTTCTTAAAAGCAGAAATGCAGCTATTGCATCAAATACAATCGTAGCAGATAATGATGCTTGTGGAGGTATAACCTGGTTTCCTGACGATGGTGTTGATTTTGCTACTGAAGCGGCTTATTTTGGTGCAGAAGTAGACGACGGCTCACCTGCTGCTGGTGATATTGGTATGGCTTTTGTATGGGAAGCCATGCCAGGTGGTGGTGGCGGAGCTGCAGAACAGTTACGCCTAACTGCGGCAGGAGATTTGCAGCCAGGGTCTAACGATAACGGGTCATTAGGCGTAAGCGGGACAGCATGGAGCGATTTATTTTTAGCTGCTGGTGCAGTAATCAATTTTGATGCCAGTGATGTTGTGGTAACACATGCTAGTCCTGGCTTAAATCTGGCAGGATCTGCTATTGGTGATGGAGAAGCGACAACAGGAGATGCTGCATTAAGTATTACACATACGGTAAACGACACAACTACGGGTGATGGCACAGCAGGAGATTATTTAGGTTTTAGTTTCGAGCTTACAGCTACAGATGCGACAGCATATGATTCAGTGGCGATAGGATCTTTTGTCACTGCAGCTGGCCATGAGGTGGTGTTTGAGATTGATGGCGCAGCAATGAATCTTATCCTTGCCGAAAGCGGTGGCCAAGAGTTGATTATGGGGCCAAATGCTACAGATATAATTTTTTCGGCCTCCACTGGTTCATTCGATTTTGATGCACTTTTACAATGGTCTACAGGGCAAGCTATTACAGCAGGTGATTATCAAGTCGGCAGAAACGCTGATGGCACTAATTTGATGCAATATAATGTGCCTACGGGAGCTTTACATGAAATTTCTGTAAATGATGTAACGGTAGCGGCAATAGACTCAACGGGTATTAGTGTTCCAGGTTCGGTTTTCGTGGATACTCTTAATCCTCTTTCAGCATCCACTACACTTACCATTCAAAGTCAAAGCTTCTCTAATACTGATACATCTCTTTCTATAGGTACTGGGACCTATACTACTGGTGCTGGTGAAACAAGCACTATATTAGGGATTACGCCAGTAATGAATCAATCAGATTCAGCGGGCTGGATAATCCTTAGTATAGACGTAGATGAATCTTCATTCCAAAGTGGAAGTGGAGAAAAGGCATATTTGGCGATGGGATCAGATGGTAATTCTAATTTTCAATTCAATAATGATGGCAGATTTGAACAAGGTGCACAGGGCGGAGTGAGTTACCAGCAAGCTGTAAGCGTTACTACTGCTGATGCAACAGTCACAACTTTAAGAACAATTTCTACTGAACCAGATTCAGCATTCCATGTTACGGCTTATGTGTGTGGTCATGAAACAACTGACAGTGACGAGACTGCCAGTTATGTGATTCATGGGACTTTTCAGAACGATGGGGGAACTTTAACGCAGATTGGCTCGACCACCGATGCCCATACCGCCGAAGTCACTGCAGCATGGGCTTGTGGTTTTAATGCCAATAACACTTCTGATGAAATAGAAGTACAGGTCACTGGTGCAGCAGCGACAAATATCCAATGGGCTGGGCATGTAGTGGTTGTAGAAGTAGAAGCAGGTGCTTAATATTTAATTTTTAAACAAAACTATCGTGAGTATACAAGTAAGTGCAGCCAGGACAGCGTTGGAAAATCTTTTGAGAGATATTACAGACGTGCCTAGTGCTACATTCGTAGAATGGTGTGATTATATTAACAAATTCACTTACCGGAAACTCGCAAACACTGATCCTGAGAGATTCATTACTTCAACAACTTTCTCGATCACGGCTGAACCTCAGACCTCAGCATTACCGACAGGCTTTAGGGATATTCAGGCTTTAGGCACAGGATTTTTCTTACAAGATACGGACGGTACTGACAGGGAAGTTGAATTGGCTAGGACAGGATTCGGAAGTAGCGTGATGGGATATTACATTACTGGCACAAATATTGTTTTCACAGGAATGACCAGCCAAACAGTGACCTTGAGATACATTCCTACACAAACAGCAATTGATGAAGCAGCCGATTATTTCACAGTAAATACTGCCCAAACTGGTATTGAGATTATTCCGGATGAGTACCAGAATCATTTAGTGAAAGCGCTCAACGTTCTCTACCAGCAATGGGATGAGAATGTTGGTGCTGAAAGTTTCGCTGATTTGAGATTCGTCAGGACTTTAAACGAAATGATTGAAACTATCCGTAAAGAACCGGACTCTATTGCGATTTCAGATTTTACTCAAAACTATTAATATGGGATACAAACCACTACAAATAAAGAATGCAGCGCCACGCTCAACAAAGAATACGTCTTTGACAGCTGGAAAAGGTATTAATATCAAGGACCTTCCTCAATTGTTAAATACAGATTTCGCACAAGTAATTCAAAACTATATTATTGTAGGAGATGGCCAGCTTCAAAAAAGAAAAGGATTGCTAGAAACCTTCGATGTTGGAGCTGCCAGACCAATCACCATGCTTGCGAAAGGTACTGATGATATTATTGTATTTGCTTTCACGACGACTGTGGCGGCCTACACGATTTCTACTGATACAATTACGAATATCAAAACAGGTTTCTCTATCAATAATGGATTTGAAGGGGCAAGGTATGGTGATTTCTTTTTCATGGCTAATGGGGTTGATAGAGTATGGAGATTCGATTTAACTAATCTAGGTGCAGGTGCTACCGAATTAACAGAAACACCTACTGGATCACAAGTTGTCAGGGCTATAGGTGCAAGGCTTTTCGTAGGAGAAGGCTCAAGTGTACATTACTCTTCAATAGATGATGGTACTGATCCACCATTTACTAACTTTACACCAGTAGACACTTTAGCAGATGGGCCTGGGAGAATTGATAACAGACAAGGAGGCACTGTGAGAGCGATTGAACCGTTTGGACAGGATATTATTGTTTTCCAAGACGATGGTAAGTTCGCTTTCTTTATTAATCAAATAGATAGCGCAGGGACGCTTTCAAGAGTAGATGTGTTCAGGATGTCCAGATTCGACTTTGGAGGCGCGAGAGGTGCTAAAATGACCTCTGCTGGCATGTTCTATTTCAATGAGGCAGGATTATGGCAATTAGTGAGTGTAGGTAACGTACAATTGCCTTTAAGTGACCAGGAGGGATTAGTGTCAGTATTCTTAGGTAATAATTTCTTTGACGATGTGACATTTAATAATGCTGATATTATTGAGGATTCTTTGCAGAAGCTTATTCTGATTACAGCGGCTAAGAATTCTGATACAAACAATTTAGTATTGGCTTACCACATAGACAGAAAAGCGTTCACGCAGTTCATAGGCTGGAATATTAATCGTTTCATGAGAGATCAGGAGGATCTTTACGGAGGCAGTGCATTGACCAATACAGTATTTCAATTATTTCAAGGGTTTGATGATAACGGTGCAGACATTGGAACTATATACAGTCAAGAAATTAAACTAGGAGACTTTGAGACAAGGCAGGTGATTAAGGATTTTTATGTCCAGGGTCTTCTGTCGCCAAGTACTGAGATAACAATCGCTTTTAATATATTCGATGTTGAGGGGATTCCGAGAATAAATAAAAAGAGATATACCTGGAGTACTCAGTATAATTTGAATGGAGGAACAGGCTGGGGGACTTCTACCTGGGGTGGTAGCGCGTGGGCGGGAGATCAAGATTTTGCGAATTTAATAGAAAGTTTTGATGGGGCGAAGATATTTATAAGAAACTTCCAAAGACTAACTGTAGAATTTAGAGGTGGCGATCAGCTGGGACATGTTTTAAACTGGTTCAGTGCAGAATCTGAAGTGAAGGCGAAAATTCGCAGAAGGCAGCTAGTTGAATTAACATAATAATAATTATGGATATAAAAACTTGTACACAATGTGGAGAGGAGCGGGTGCTAGATGAGTACAGGCCCACTAGGGGGCAGTGTAAACCTTGTGAAAGAGCTTATAAAAGAAGATATCACAAAGATCACATGCAGCAAGAGCGGATTTATCGTAGTAGGTATTATCTAAAAAATAAAGAACGCCTTAACAAGGATAGGGTTGATTATGCGAGGGTGAATACCGAAAGGCAGAAGGAAGTTTCAGCTAAATCACAGAGGAAATATAAGGAAAAATGCAATGCTAGAAACAGGCTCAGGCATGCAGTGAAACGCGAAAAGGTTGAGAAAGAAGGCTGTGTATACATTGGTGGTAAATGTCGCGGTAGAATCGAAGGCCACCATTGGGACTACACGAAAGCTCTTGATGTCACTTGGTTTTGTCAAAAACATCACGCTCTAGCAGATAGAGTTAAAAAATTATTAGATAACCAAAAACAATATGGCAGATGCAACTAAAATGGCTACATTGAGCGAACTTACTTATTTTGCATGGAGTACGCCAGCGGCTCCAAATCCACGGCTATCAGCACCAATAAATTCTACAGAGACAACGATTTCTTTTACTAGTGCACCGCTGGATTCAGCTGGGGCAGTTATAACTACGGCTTTTCTCATGGGTGTAAAAAATAGCAATTCGTATGTCGAAACGATTTACTGTCCTAACGGGGCTGATGGCACGAGTGGCCTTTCAGCTACTGGTTGCGTGAGAGGGATTGAACTAGAAGGAATAGATTTCACTGTAGGCGATACTACAAACGCCGCAGCACATGAACAGGATTCACCAGTATTTTGCAACATCACAGCTGTTGTTCAACATATGATGATAGGTGCAGTCCAAGGGACTATAGCGACAGGAGGATCTGGGATTATTATAGGAACTGATGCTTCAGGCACAACGACTATTTCAAGATCAACAGGTGCAGGTACAACAGCTGGTTTTTACCGATGGAATTCTACCAATAGCAAAGCTGAGTTTTCAAATGACGGGTCATCATGGGATGCTACAGATAATGTCACTGGAAGTAATTTAGTAGTGGTGACGGGTGCTGATACCACTGCTAGTAATTTACAGACTAAAGTCAACGCAAGAGGCGGATTAGCAGAATC
>Ga0209434_1000740_pt1 | contig 15272 bp, 16 predicted proteins | sample ETNvirnome_2_300_FD_184068 | JGI IMG/M metagenome (GOLD analysis project Ga0209434, IMG submission 184068) | Marine viral communities from the Pacific Ocean - ETNP_2_300 (SPAdes) (version 2) | ecosystem: Environmental > Aquatic > Marine > Oceanic | place: Pacific Ocean | collected 2013-06-22
GTGGCTATTGATAAGAAGTTTGAGGGTGCCGAGTGCGAGTTACGCATAGGATATGAGCTTCACCTACAAGAACAGCGTTATGAATTACAGTTAAATTACAAGGACATAGAGATAAAATCATGGGAATCGCGCTACGAACAGATGATGATTCTAAAAGTAGCGGAGAATGATAGGCTTTATGATCTAGTAACGAAACAAAAACCCTCTACGGCGCCATGGCTTGTTGCATTAGGATTTGGAATTGGAACAATTACTTCGTTAGGAATTTTTGCACTGTCAACGGAAATTGTTAAATAATGTCCATAAAAGTTCCAAGATTTCGGTCCCCGGGCTTTGTTGCACTCCCAGACGAGTTGCGTTCCCGAGAGTCCGTGTTGGCCTTTGTACAAACACAATTGAGAAGAATCGCTAGTAACAGAGCAACGCCGGGAAATTACTCATTTGAAATTGAAAGCGCCGGCGCCGGCAGCGCCCCGCTCATTATAGAAGACGGCGGCGACGAGCCAAAGACACAGCTTTTATTCGTTTGGGAAGATTACGATGGCTCTGGGGAAGTATTTATGCGAGATTCCACCAATACCAACAAAGTCAAGTTGGCTACTAATGACGATAGCTACTTTATTGGTGGCGGATTAGGTATTGGCATCGCAGATCCTACGGGCTCCCTTCACATCGGCATAGGCGCTGGAGCCGGCAAAGACCCGATTGCCCTCGCAGACGATTTTGTTATTGGAAGCGACAGTGACGCCGGTATCTCTATTCTCACGCCAGACGACGAGACGTCGCGCATCAATCTTGGCTCCCTCACGGATGCTAACCATTCAGAATGGATTGGTGGTCACGATCTTGGATACACGATTTTCGGCACGAACGTGGCGGGACACAAGCTTTATTTAAGAAGTGGCGACGGCGCCCCCGCGCTTACCTGCGATGGTGACCAGAATGTAGGCTTGGGTACCCTGCTCCCTATAACAAAATTGGATGTTCATCACAACCCCACTTCAGTTTCTAATGATACGGGTGGCGGCGAAGTGGTCACTTTTGGGACAGAAGATGCCAGCAATACTCTTGCCGCGGGCAAATTAATGTATATGCATAGCGGTTCCGGTATTTGGAAATATGCAGATGCTGATGATTTTGCGTCTGGTAGTTCGCAACTGTTAGGGATTGCATTAGGAGGGGCGGTTAGTGATGGAATTTTGCTTCGTGGATTTTTTGATGCGCACACTTATCTTAGTGGAGCATTTTCGCCCGGGGCTCCGATATATGTAAGCAACGGGGCTTCTTATATTCAGGCCCACTCTCCGTCTGGAAGCGCTGACTACGTTAGGATTGTAGGGTATTGCAGCAGCACCTCTAAAGTTATTTATTTTAATCCAAGCAGTACTTATATTAAGGTTTCATAATGACAGCTACTATATCCAGATTAAACGGTATCGATATAGGGGATATTAATACAGTAAATGGTATTACTCACGACTCCATCTCCGAAATAAATGGTATTACTCACGAATCCGGGTTTGAGAATACGTACTCTCTTAAACAAACCACTTCACCCTATGGCGGATACGTCGATATAGCAAGCCCAAGTAGTTATCATTTTGAAAGTGGCGGTACCGATAGCGCCTTTAGTATTAGTTTGTGGATTAAGCCCACGTATGGAGCGAGCTATTGGATGGTATCCAAAGCGGATACTGGGAAAAAAGAATATATTTTTGGACTTTGGGGCTCCGGGGTTGTTATTTGGGCACTGTACAGTAACGATGGTGGGAGTCAATATATACAGCAATATGATGGGGTAGATCGTCGAAGCGCGCTGGCAGATGGCAACTGGCATCATTTAGCAGCCACATATGATGGGTCAGAGGCGGAAACTGGTTTGACTTTTTATGTTGACAATAGCGCTGTTACCGCCGGGAGAAGTATTAATGGCTATAGCGACTTAAATGATAGTGGCGGTAATTTGCGGATCGGCGGTTGGGCCACCAATAGCAATACTTTTCTTGGCTACATAGATGAAGTGAGTATGTGGAATAAAGAGCTTTCAGCAGCAGAAGTCGACAGCACTTATAATGATGGTGCCCCTAGTGATTTATCAGAACACTCTGCTGCGGCAAACCTATTATCTTGGTGGCGAATGGGAGATAATAATGGTGGCACCGGTGTCAGAGTAACAGATGTTCAGGGCGTCGGAAACGGTACACTGACTTCATTTCAGTCAGCCGATGGATTTACTTCCACTACGGTGCCGGGAAGCTAATGGAACAAGACAAACAAGAATATATTGCGAAGCTTGAAAAAGCTATCTCGCAAAAGTATGGGAACGAGGCCATTAATAATCCTCGACGTTTTTGGAACGAGGAAAAAGAGAAAGAATACATTGCACAGTCGCAAGAAGAGCAACATAAATTTGCCAAATTAGCGGAAACTCGCGACAAAGTAGAACAAGATGGATTTTTGATCAACAAAAAACTACTTAATAAGGATACAAATAGGGTTTGCTTTGTTTGTGATAGATATTCGTTTGATGTGCGTAACAATTTGTATATGAATAAATTTGAATGCTGTTGGAAATGTTATATTAAATGGATAGAAGACAGGGAAGAAAGATGGGCAACAGGTTGGAGACCAAATCATGAGAATGAGTAAAGAAAAGCTTCGCAAGATTATTTTAGAAGAACTTACAGAGAGCAGCCTCGATCCTCACGGACAGGATGTTACGCAGCTGCGAAGAGGCGAAGTCGAAGTCCCCGGCGAAATACTTCCACTTCCTGCCGTTGGCAGCTTGGTTAGAAAACTTGAAGCAAGAGTTGACGCTCTAGAAAGAAAACTTGAGGACCTCGGCGGCGCCGGCCCCGGAACACCTTTCCAGGAGAATAAAAAATAATGGCAACAGTATTAGAAATCATTCAAGGCATTAATCAGGCCGCAGCAAACGCATGGGATGGCTCTCATGAAGAGTCTTTAAATACAGACGGCCGCGCGCGTAAGGTTGGCCTAAAACGAGAAGAAGGACACATTATTAATGATAGGCGCGTGTCCGATGGATTTAAGGTACGCTTTAGCGGGCCTAATCTAACTATTCTTTATCAATCAGAGACTCGCTTGAAAGAAGTAGCGCAAAACGGATTTGAAAACGAGATCTCTAGAATGATAGGCAAGATCGCGACCTTCCTTAAGAAGGAATATAAGACAATTACTGGAAACAGCCTGACGCTTACTAAAATAGGTGAACCCTCAATTATCGTACAAAAGCTTTCAAACTATAGAACTGATGTTTGCGCCACGTGCGATTATAAAATCGGCGGAATTGGTGATGTTGCTGAAGTGAAGGCGCCGTCCGAGGAGCGGCTGGATAAGGCCGTTAAGGATTGGCTGTCACAAGGACGCAAAGAGGCTACATATGCCGGTGGTACAGTTGGCAAAACGCGCCCCAAGAACGATACGCGTAAAGGTAACCAATAAGGTGTCATGGGATATCAGCTTACAAAGCAGGAGATTTTAAAAGAAGTAGTAAAATCTGGCAAAGATCCGGTACACTTCATTACAAGCTATTGCAAGATATCTCATCCCCAAAGGGGGCTGATCCCGTTTAAAACTTACGATTTCCAAGATGAACTTTTAAAACATTTTAACGATTATCGTTTTAATGTTGTTTTAAAAGCAAGACAGCTTGGTATTTCTACTATCACAGCGGCATATGTTGTTTGGCTTATGCTATTCCACCGCGATAAAAATATTTTAGTTGTGGCTACGAAGCTTCAAACTGCAACCAATCTTGTTCGAAAGGTTAAGAAGATAATGAAACAGCTTCCCCCTTGGATGAGAATTTCCGAAATTCATATTGATAATCGAACCTCATTCGAACTTACGAATGGTTCACAAATTAAAGCTTCTTCGACATCTGCAGATGCGGGCCGGTCTGAAGCATTATCTCTTTTGGTGATTGATGAGGCCGCTCATGTAGAAGCACTTAGTGAATTGTGGACAGCGCTTTATCCCACCCTATCAACCGGGGGTCGATGCATAGCACTTTCTACTCCTAATGGGGTTGGCAATTGGTTTCATAAAGTATGTGTTGAAGCAGAGGCGGGCATAAATGCTTTTAATATGACCACTCTTATGTGGGATGTGCATCCGGATAGAGATAAACTTTGGTATGAAAAAGAAACACAAAACATGTCGAAACGACAAATTGCACAAGAATTAGAATGTAACTTTAACGTTTCCGGCGAGACCGTTGTACATCCAGATGATATAACATATTATTTTGAAAACACCAAAGAGCCGAAATATCGTGCTGGGTTTGATCGCAATTATTGGATTTGGGAAGAACATCAGGCTGGTAGCGCATATCTTCTTTCTGCGGACATTGCGAGAGGCGACGGCCAAGACAACTCGGCATTCCATATTTTTAAATTAGAAACGATGGAGATAGTAGCCGAATATATTGGCAAACCAAATCCTGATGACTATGCCGATATGTTATTTGATGCAGGAAAAGAATATGGCGCATGCATGATTGTAGCAGAAAATAACAATATAGGATTTGCGGTACTTAATAAACTCAAAGATAAAGGATATAATAACATATATTATTCTACTAAAAATTCACATGATTATGTCGATCCTATTCAGGCCCAATGGAAAGCCAACGTAGTGCCGGGATTCACCACATCCTCTAAAACAAGACCTCTGGTAATTGCCAAGATGGAAGAGTTTATGAGGAACAAACTAATTAAGATTAACTCTAATCGTTTGTTATCAGAGATGAAAACTTTTATTTGGCACAACGGCCGCCCTCAAGCTATGAGATCATATAATGATGATTTAATAATGTCATTTGCAATTGGATGCTGGGTAAGAGATACTGTTTTGGTTGAGAATCAAAAGCTAACGGAGTATAGCAAGAACGCCCTTTCGGCAATTTCTAGCTCCTCCAGAACCATGAATACAACAATTCCCGGCATGCTGGGCCACAAAAGGCATACAGAAACACGACGCATGGAAGAAGCAAAAGAGTTTAATGAACAATACATGGGAATTATTAAAGGATAAATAAATGCCACCTGACGACAAAAACAATCCACGCAACCCAGCGGCGCCTCTTTTTAAAAGATTAACCAGGCTCCTTTCGGGGCCTCTGATTAATTATCGCGCGCAGTTTACACGCGAAGAACGACGGTCCGCACTGGACAAATATCAGTATCGGTTTAGAAGCGCTAGCGGCCAACAGTTTAAGCGCTCTGCTGATAACCTTTCTCGTAACTATAACATGCTTACTTCCGCGGCAATGCGGAATCAGAATCGCAATGAGCGCTATATTGATTTTGATCAAATGGAGTTTATGCCAGAGATTGCATCGGCAATGGATATTTATGCAGACGAAATGACCACTTCAAATGAATTTAATAAGCTTGTTAGAATTGAGTGTCGTAACGAGGAGATTAAAGTAATATTAGAATCTCTTTTTTATGATGCCCTCAACATAGAATTTAATGCTTTTGGGTGGGCAAGAACAATGTGTAAGTATGGAGACTTCTTTCTATATTTAGATATTGATGAGGTGTTGGGAGTTAAAAGCGTAATTGGTCTTCCGTCTGGAGAAGTTGAAAGATTAGAAGGCCAAGATCCAACCAATCCTAACTATATTCAGTATCAGTGGAATTCAGCCAATATGACGTTTGAAAATTGGCAGCTGGCGCATTTTAGAATTTTGGGTAATGATAAGCATGCGCCTTACGGTACTTCCGTTTTAGATCCGGCGCGCCGAATTTGGCGTCAGCTTGTTTTGATTGAAGACGCAATGCTGGCTTATCGTGTCGTCCGCGCCCCAGAGCGCCGAATGTTTAAAATTGATGTAGGCAATATTCCCCCTCAAGATGTAGAACAATATATGGAAAGAGTGAAGACCTCTCTCAAGAGAAATTCATTAGTTGATGCAACGACCGGCCGAGTTGATCTACGATATAATCCTCTTTCGGTTGAAGAGGATTATTTTATTCCTATTCGCGGTGGCGTTGGATCGGACATTACTACCCTAGCTGGTGCGTCACAACTTAATGATATTGATGATGTAAAATATATTCGCGATAAGTTATTTTCTGCTATTAAGATTCCTCATTCTTATTTAACAATGACCGAAGGGGGAGATGAAGATAAAACCACTTTGGCTCAAAAAGATATTCGTTTTGCACGAACGATTCAAAGACTACAGAGAGCATTTGTATCGGAGCTTGAAAAGATAGCCGTAGTTCATTTGTTCACTTTGGGTTATAGAGGACAAGACTTGATTTCGTTTGGTCTGTCTTTGAATAACCCATCTAAACTAGCAGAACTTCAAGAAATAGAGCATTTACGAACCAAGTTTGATCTTGCGAATAATGTCGTTGAGGGCATGTTTAGTAAACACTGGATTGCTAAGAATATTCTTAATCTAACCGATGAAGAATTTTTGCGTAATCAACGCGAAGCATTTTATGATCGCAAATATCAGGCCGCGCTTGATGCTGTTACAGAAACGGCTGCAGCTGAAGGTGTCGGCGGCGGTCTAGGAGGCGATCTTGGTGGGGGCCTTGAAGGGGGCCTTGAAGGGGGCCTTGAAGGCGATCTTGGTGGGGACCTTGAAGGAGGTCTTGAAGGAGGCGAAGCTGAGCCGGCCGGCGGCGGCGAGGGTGGTGAAGAAAGCACGCTCTTGGCGGCTCCCGGACGCCGCGAAGATAATCCGACAGCAAATAGTCTTGCGGCGAAATCACACGGGAAGCCTTATTACCCTGTAAAATCGAAACGCAGCCGCACTAACAAATCGGGGCCAACAACCCGTAAATTACGCAGCGCAGCTACAGCCGGAAAGAAAACATCACATAGAGATATTTTCCCAGGTCACGAGCTTTTAAACATCAATGCACTTTATGAAGAGAAAGAGCCTATTTATAGTGATGAAGAAGAGATAAGATTGTTTGAGAGCACCAGAGAAATTCGCGAATTAATTACCGAATTGGAAGAAAAAGAAGCGGAGATTAAGACAAGTGAAAGTGAAGCACAATAAAAAACGAAATACTGCATTTTTGTATGAAGTATTGGTGAAAGAGCTGACTAATGCCATAATCAACAAAGACGGTAGACGAAAAAGATTTATATCAAGCACCTTAAAAGAGACATTCGGCGCCACTTCGATTCTTAGGAAAGAACTTGAGCATTATCAAGCTTTATTGGAAACAACCGGTCTTGAATTATATTTAGCCGAAAAGCTTTTACAAGAAACTAAAATAGCACACTCACTTTTGTCCGCTAAAGAAATTTTTAGTTCTCAAACTAAAGTAATTAATAAAATCAACAGGACTCTTTCCAAGGAGGCGTGGAATACTTTTGTTCCCAACTTCAAATCTCTTGCTACGGTGTCCGCAATTTTTAATACAGATATGCCTACAAAACAACGGATATTGCATGAAGACACCTTAGTTAAAATGATGAATTCAGCAGAAAAGTTGGAAGAAAACAAGCTGCAACCAATTGATGATATTGTTTATCATTCTTTTGTAAAGAAATTTAATAATAAATATACCGATCTTTTAAAGGAGCAAAGAGATTTACTTGGAAAATATATTGCTTCTTTTGCCAACAACGGTCTAGAGCTTAAGTTATATTTAAATGAAGAGATCGGACGCCTTAAAAAGATTATTCAAAAATCATTAAAAATGGAAGAGGTTTTTTCTGACGAAGGCATGGCAAAGAAAACTAAAGAAGTATTAGATATTTTAGAGGGTTTTAAAAATGCAGCTCCCACAAAAGAGATTATTTCAAAGATTTTAAGTATTCAAAACCTGGTCAAGGAAATAAACTCGTAATGATTAAAATTCATGTGGGAGGCCCGCAGGCTACCGTAAGTTTACAGGCTCGGAAAACATTAGAGGGAAATCTCCTAATAATGGATCATGATATTATAGATATTGTGCTGTTGCCTGAGAGTAGCAAAGTTTTGGCCTTCCCCAAGAGCCAGTCTGTTGAAGAGGCATACGGGATACAAGCTCGTTTTTTTGATTTTTTAGCAGACAAGGGAATTATTGATCGAGAAACGGTTCAAGGGGGAAATATTTTTAATTCTCTAGAAGCTGTCATACCAGAAAGCAAGAATGCCAACGGTCTGCAGGCAGCAGTATATGTTATATCAGAGTTTATTACTACCGAAGCTGACGTTCTGAAGAGGGCCGAGCAATACGAAAAGAATCTTGAAGATTACTTTGTGGATCCGACTGACCAAGATTCTACAGAACTTGGAGAAGTACCACAGCAAGCCGAGAAGGGCGCGATGGTGCCTGGATATTATTATATCCCACTTCGCTACAAGATGTAATGCAGGTTATAATGTGGCCCGTTCTTGAAAGTGTAGTCCTTTTTGTTCTTTGTGCTTATGGGCTTACGCAGCTTCTTTGTTTTTCAAAGATTTTAGATCGTATCAGACCTAAGCATTATTTCTTTTCTTGCCCCATGTGCATAGGGTTTTGGGTTGGTGTATTTCTGTGGGGCGTTAATGGACATACGGAACTATTTATTTTTGACGGCGCAAACCTGGTTACTGGGTTTTTGCTAGGATGTCTGAGTTCAGGTACGTCATATGCCTTAAATGTGATTATCTGTGATGATGGAATACAAATAGGAGGAGGAGTAAAAAATGACTAAATGGATGTTACAACCAGTACGACGATGTTGCAAAGGCAGTTGACTACTTTAAAGGAATAAGATTATGGCACGCAGAAAAAATGTAAAAAGAATAGACCCAAGATACTTCTTGCACGAGACAGTGAATCGTAATGATGATGGATCAGCTCTTGAAGAAGAAAAGCTTGAAGAGTTCAAGGGAATTCCTGCGCATCGCGAGAAGCAGAGAGCGCTGAAAGGCATGTCGGCTGATCCAAAGGCACAATGCAGAGAGCTTCAGGCGAAGATTTCCCAACTCGAAGGTGATCTCACTGATTCGATGCGGGACCCGCACGGACAGGCGGGACAGTATATTTCGCAGCACCTGCACGCCGCGCAAGAAGCCGCGAAGAAGGCGGGCTGCGGACTAGCTGAAAACCTTGAAGAATCCGAAGAGCTAGAAGAAGTTGAAGAAGTCCCCGGAGTTTAGAGAATAAAACAATGGCCAAACAACTTCTCCGAGAATATTATGAACTTTGCGATGGAAACGTTTGCGAAGATCTTCTTACTGAAGTAGAAAAGAAATTTGTAGCGGGTGGCGGCATGATGCTGTCTGGCATGCTGCAGATGGCCGAGGTTCAAAACGGCAACGGGCGCGTCTATCCTCAGAAGATTTTAGAACGAGAAGTACAAAACTATAAGAAGCTAGTACAAGACAATCGAGCACTCGGAGAGCTTGATCATCCAGAAGAATCAGTCATTAATCTTCGAAATGTTTCACATCAGATAACTGATATTTGGATGGATGGTAATAAGGTGATGGGAAAAGCTAAAGTTCTTGGCACCCCTTCGGGAGAAATCCTTCGGTCATTGGTCGACTCCGGAGTATCTATTGGAATTTCTTCTAGAGGTCTTGGCTCTGTTACCGAAAGCGCAGGAAAGACCATAGTTGAAGATGACTTCCAATTAATTTGTTTCGATATAGTTTCCGAACCTTCCACCCCCGGTGCATTTATGATGCGAGAGAATAAGAATAGATTAAATGAGGTCTTCACGAAAGCAGACCGTATTAATCGCGCCCTAAACGATATATTGAGGGATTAACCGATGAGAGTGGAGCGTTCCGAGCTACAGAGGCTTGTAGAGGAAGAAATCGCCGAATTTTTCGAAAGAAAGAAAGACTATCCGGCCGATGCCATGGCCGAATGGGCAGCCGTACTTTTTTCTACAGCCAAAAAAAATGGAATTGCGACTGAGGGTGACCAAAGACAGGAGATAATTGGGGAGTTTGAGAAAGCCCTCAATCAAGCCGGCTATAAGATAGCAGAACAAAAATTAGAGCTAGGCGATGATATAAATTTGAAGGTGTCTAAAGACGCAATGCCGTTCACTTATGACTTAATATCGTCTATAGGAGCAAAAAACCCCGATGCTTTAAAAGGACTCCCTTTATTATTTAAAAGAGGGGCCATCAATTTAGATTTAAGCACCATCGCCGGCGCCGAGGACTTAGTTGCGACTACACGCACCAAGCCTGTTTCCGCCCCGGCAAAACCAAAGGCTGCAGCACCGGCAAAACCAAAGGCTGCAGCACCGGCAAAACCAAAGGCTGCAGCACCGGGATCGACAACTCCACCGGCCGAGCCCGACGAAGACCCAGAAGATCAGAAAGCCACAGACAAGGTACCCGCCGTTGCAGGACCGGGTCAAGAAGAGCCAGAGGAGGAGGAAGCCCCCCTTAAGGTGGGCGACATCGTACGTGTTAAAAAAAACGATATCTCGGGTATAAAACCCGGGGACTATGAGGTAGCAGATATCTACGCGGGTACCCGCAACGACCCGCAGCCCTGGGTCCTCCTCACCGCGGTAGATGGCGAAGGAGGATACAGGGATCATCTTTCACTTATTGTTGACAATCCCGATTTCTTTCAGGTTAATCCCGAAGAAGACGGTCTCTCGGATGAAGAGTGCGCCGAACTTTTCGATATAGACGACCCAGACATCAAGAAGGTTCTAGATCAAGCTCGAGCCGATAGCACCATTAGAGGTAAAGTGGCGTCTATTGGTCGTGATCTGTCTATGACAATGGATGCCGTCACCATAGGTGCGCTAGCCGTGACCGCCACAGGTGTTGGTACCGTCCCCGGCGCCGCAGTAGCCACCGGTGCTGCTACCGCCAGCGTGGTGGGCTCTGCAATCGCAGTGACCATGGATTTATTAAACGGTCAATTCAAGCAAGCTGCTATAGATTCTATAGGACTGATTCCCATGGGCAGCGGCGCCGGCAAGGCCGGCCGAGAGGTGGGAGAAGTAGCAGCCAAAGAAGCAGCTCAGCAAGCAGCTAAATCAGCCGCCGAGCAAGCCGGAAAACGCGCGTTAGCAAAAGGTGGTGAAAAGGCGGCCGCCAAGGCGTCAGCATCAGCCGCCAAGAATGTCCAAGCGAGCATTCAAGCTGTAGTTAAAGGCGCCGCAAAGGCGCCGACGGCTATTGAAGGGCGCCTCGTCAAGATGATGGTAGACAAGGGCGTGGACGAAACGATGGCAAAGGTTCTTGCACCGATGATGATGAAAAAAGCCCAAGGAAAACTTCAGGCCAAGTTGGCGGAGAATATGGGGGGGCTGCCCTCGCGAAACGACTATGAGAATGAAAAGGAATATGCCAAAGCAACCAAAAACTATTATCTCCAGCGCCGCGAACAGTCGGCTTCCATAATGTCTCGGTGTATGAAATCTCAAGACTCGACAGCGGCCAAAACAGCAAAGAAGTTTCTTGACGCAGTGCATGATTGGGTTGATGACGTTCCTAGGTGGTTCTCGGCAGCCGTAAAAGGGGTAATGGGCCTATTTGCTGATGAGGACGAGGAGGCCGCCACCTCTCCGGACGAGGAGGGCGCGCCCTCTCCTCGCCCCCGGTTCGGGCAGGCCGGCAAAAGGCTCCGGCCGGTGGACCAGATTGGCCCGATGCGGGAACAAAAAGAACTTAATAGAATGAAAGTATTAGCAGGTATAAAATGAACAAAAAAGAACTAAAGGCAATGCTTAAGCCGCTCATAAAAGAATGCATCAAGGAGGTGATATTTGAAGATGGCGTCCTTTCTGGAGTGGTTTCAGAAGTTGCTCGTGGATTGGGGGGGACACAAATTGTTGAATCTCAAGAAACACAAATAAAAGCTGAAGAACAAAAACTTGCGGAGACGAAGCAAAAATCATTACAAGAGCATAAGCAGAAAATTAATGAGTCTCGCCAAAAGTTATTAGACGCCATAGGCAATGAAGCCTATAATGGCGTTAATTTGTTTGAAGGCACCACTCCTCTTTCATCTGGTGGCCCTGCTCCCGGAGCAGCACCAGAAGTACAAGGTCCTTTAGCCGGCGTGGCTTCAGCCGATCCTGGCGTAGATATAACGAATCTAGTCGGCAATGTTGGTAGAAGCTGGAAAGCTCACATGGATGCAGGAAAGTAGAGGTATTTTGTGGCCACTAATGTAGTAGTAAAACCAAGGTATAACGAAAGTTCTGAAAGGCTAATCAGAAGATTTATTAAAACAGTTAAGAAAGCGGGCACTTTAGAAACATATCGTACCAAGACCGCATATTATATAAAACCTTCCGTCAAAAGGAAGATTAAATCTAAAAAAGCACGGAGAGAAAAAGAACGCTTAGAAAGAAAACTCAATAAAAGGAAATAGTTGTTATAGCTGACTATTTAAAGTAGCTCGGAGAAGTTTAATATGGGATATAAAATAGGTTTACACAATGTAGGTTCTTACCAGGTATCGGGAAAACCGTTTGCAACGGGGAGCATAGATTGTCGCACCGGCGACACCGGAGTGGCAGAAATTGCCTTCCCCGGCGTAACATCGTGGGTGGCTATATCAAACCTTGATTCGGCTGCTTCTCATCTTCTGGTAGGATTTTCCGAGAATGGGGTGTTGGGAACAGAAGATAATTATTTTTTGGAGATCCCTCATACGTCTGGGAGTGGTCCTGTTCGTTTGGATTTAAAGCTATCTGAACTATATCTAAGCGGCTCCGATGAATGTTCTGTCGTAGCCGGCCTAACATTTATTCATACTGATGCTATTAATAACGCTAGCATCTCTCCAAGCGGTTCGAACTGGTCCGGCTCAGTAGGAGTTTAATCTGCCATGGCTTCTGGGTGGGCATATGTAGGCTGCGCTGACTTTGCTACCGGTAGTGGCCCTACCGGCTCGGTACAGTACAAAGAAGCCGGAACGATGATCACTGGCAGTGATCATCTTATCTTCTATACGGCTTCGCACGGCGCCCATCCCCCGATGTCTTTGATCTTATCGGGCAACATGTCCATCACCGGCACACTTAGCGCCAGCGTAATCAACTATGAAAATATTACGGTTATTGATGCTACGGGATCAACATTCTTTGGAAACACCAATGATGATATACACGCAAGGACGGGCTCTCTCCGCGCAAGCACTCTTCAAGGTCCGGTTTTTTGGGCAACAGCTAGTGCCGACGGTACGGCCCCGTATGTTGGTATTGGAACGCCAAGTCCTTCGAAGCACCTTCACCTTTATGGTTCATCTGGAGAAGTTGAACTTCGTATACAGTCAGACACTTCTTACGCTAGTATAGTTGAAAAAGATAATGCAGAATTAATCATACAAAATGCAGCCACTGACGGTGTTATTATATTCCATGACGACACAGCAGAGAGAATGCGAATTGATGCCAATGGCAAAGTCGGCATCAACTCAGCTTCGCCCGGCGGTCTTCTTCATGTTTCCGGGACTGCGGCTGCTGGCAACGAGGGAGCATTATTCCAGATAGATACATTGTCGGGGTCTACTCCATCAGCAAATGCTCCAATTCTATATGTGAGTGGAGGCGGAAATGGTTATATTGGGCTTGGAACGACCGCTCCTACAACCGCATTAGACATTCGCGGATCACTTCATGTAGGCATCGATGACTTTGGACATGACGTTAAGTTCTTTGGAGACACCGCCGGCCAATATATGCTTTGGAACGAAGCTACAGATGAATTAGTCCTCGCCGGAGACACTAAACTATCTTTCCACGACGCCACCGGCGACGAAAATATAATTGCCACTAGTGATGGTCATTTAGAAGTTAACGCCGGCACAACTTTGGATATAACCGCACCAACAGTCGATATCAATGCCTCAACTGCTGTAACAATTGACGGTCCAGCGGTAACGATTGCCGATAGCGCTGCTGGCAAGCCAGTATTAACTTTGAAAACAACTCATACGACTAAAGCATCTTCAGGTGAACTGCAGTTTCTGAAGGATGCTGCTGATACAGAAGATGGCGAAGTTTTAGGTCAGATAACATTTTATGGCGAGGACGAAGGAAGCAATAACACAGCGTTTGCTAAGATTGTTGCTGAAATTTCCGAATCCGATGAAACCGATGAAGCAGGTAAATTATCATTTTATGTTGCTGAAAGCGACGGAACCAACACAGCCTTAACGGCCGGCTTGGTATTAGAAGGAGAACATGCTACCGACGGTGAGATAGATGTTACTATCGGAGCAGGCAACGCCTCTCTCACAACTATCTCTGGGATGTTAAAGACTGTCGCTAATGTCGCCATCGGAGGCGATGTTATAGATAACTGCGCTCTGCATGTTTCTGGCACTCAGTATATCAGCAACGAGGACGCCCTATTTCGGATAGATACGTTGTCGGGGTCTGTTCCATCAGCAAATGCTCCAATTCTATATGTGAGCGGAGGCGGCAATGGCTACATTGGGCTTGGAACAACCACCCCGGATGCTGCATTAGATATTCGCGGCCACGTCCACGTGGGCGCTAACACCGCTGGACATGACGTAAGATTCTATAGTGCCACAAGCAATGAGGGGCTGCTTTACGATGCAGCAGAAGACGCATTAGGACTTCTGCTTACAACCAAGTTGAAGTTCCATGATATTGACGGTGATGAAGAAATATTTGCCTCTTCTGATGGCCACCTTGAAGTTAACGCCGGCACGACCTTAGATATAACGGCACCAACAGTTGATATTAATGCCGCAACTGCTGTAACAATTGACTCAGACACTGTTACTTTTGGTTCAGTAAATGCCAATGATCCTCTTGTCATAATTAAAAACACCACAGAAGATACTAATGGGGCAATACTTAGATTTGTCAAAGACAAGGGCATCGCGGGCGCCGCAGATGACGTTAATGGTCTCATTCAATTTTATGGTGACGATGCAAGTGAAGACAACATTAAATTCTCCGAGATTAAGTCTCAAGTTAAGGTTGCCATCAACGGACAAGAAGGTGGTAAGTTTACCATTTCTGTTGCAGAGAATGATGGCACTTCAACCGCCGGTCTTGTAATTGAAGATGGTGACGCCGATGGTGAATTGGATGTAACTATCGCAAACGGAGCAGCTTCTGTTACGGCCGTCTCTGGCCTTTTAACAACTGTTGGCAGTATAGCGCCAACAACAGACAACGCCGTAGATTTAGGGGCGGTCGACAAACGTTGGGCTAATATTTATACGGGCGACTTGCATTTAGCAAACGATCGTGGCGATTGGACTGTTATCGAGGAAGAAAACTACTTAACAATAAGAAGCAATAAAACCGGAAAGCGATTTAAACTTTTGATGGAG
>Ga0209434_1000741_pt1 | contig 15241 bp, 21 predicted proteins | sample ETNvirnome_2_300_FD_184068 | JGI IMG/M metagenome (GOLD analysis project Ga0209434, IMG submission 184068) | Marine viral communities from the Pacific Ocean - ETNP_2_300 (SPAdes) (version 2) | ecosystem: Environmental > Aquatic > Marine > Oceanic | place: Pacific Ocean | collected 2013-06-22
AGAACACAATACTGTAACGTTTAAGTTTACAGTGCCCTTATATATCCGAAGCCAACACCATCGCCATCGTACATGGTCTTACAACGAGATTTCACGGAGATATACGGATGTTAATATCCAGTTTTATAAACCAAAAGAATTTAGAACTCAGCATGATTCTAATAGACAGGCTAGCAATGTTGATGAACTGAGCGATCCACAAATTAGTTTGGGTATGGGCACAACACTCGCAAGCGTAGTTTATAAACGTACAAACGAGATTTGTTTCGAAAACTATGAATTGCTTCTTAAAGCTGGCGTTTGCAGAGAACAAGCAAGAGGTATACTACCTCAGAATATGTACACTGAATATTATGGCACGGTAAATTTAAACAACCTCTTAAAGTTTATTGATCTTCGTATTCATGAGGGCGCGCAGTGGGAAATTACACAGGTTGCGAAAGCCTGTTTACAAATTGCAGAACAGTTGTGGCCTGAAACCATCAGAGCCTATAAAGAAGTACGAGGCGTTGAGTGGTAAATTACGATGGATTGAAAAAGTACATTAATGACTTTGGTATGGAAGTATTACTGGTTGATTTGTGTGGGTTTATAAAAGGCCGTAACACCAAAAATGAAGAATATCTTAGCCAGCTTTATTCTGATATTTCAACCGCATTAGATAATTATAGGAAACGTTATGACAATGACAGCCGATGAAGCTAGAACAATAGCCACCGAATCTAAAGCGAAAACTGTTCAACTTCAAATGACAACGCTGATAGAAAAAATAAACAAAGCCTGTGCCGGGGGGCAGTTTGCCATTCGAATGTCTGGTCAGTTGCGACGTGGTGTAATCGATGAATTAAAAAGATTGGGTTACGTGGTTGAACATTATTCTGGCGACCAGCGTGAACCCGCAAATACGACAACTTTAAGTTGGTTATAATGACAAGTAAAGAATTTACACACTGGCTCAAGGGTTACTTTGAACTAACAGATGAAAAAGACCTGTGCGAATGGCAAATAGATATTATTAAAGCTAAACTAGATAGTCTCAAAGAAGTTGAAACAGATCTAGTTAGTGTACACGATTTGTATACCGCCCCACAAATGATGACATGTTAAAGGAGAAACAATATGACTGAACGAGATTTTTGCTACTGGCTTCAAGGCTATTTTGAGTTAATGGAATTAGGCCTTAAAGAAAATAGCGGCCTGACCGATTTACAAACGGCAGCAACTTACGATCACCTTAAATTAGTTTTTGATAAGGTGACACAAGATAGAACAACAAAAACATTGCAAGAAGAGTTAGAAAAATTGGGTCCGATAACACCCACGCGCCCGGGCTATAACCCAAGTCCACGTTACTGTGATAACAGAAAAGCGTGTTAATCAGATTTCTGTTATTGTTAGCTTTAGCAGGCTGTGCGACTATTCCATCAGATAACGAAAAAACAAAACCTTGTAGAAGAATACTCGGGCCTGCTAAATGTGAATGCATAATGAACGTTTTAGGTCTTTATCATCCAAAAGTCAAACAATGTTTTGACAGTCAATTATATTATAGGGATAATTAATGAAATTTCACAGAACCAAACTGCCTTCCAATGGAAGACGCTACCTCGATTACGATAATTATAATTTAACGAGCCCTTATACCGGTGATGATTACATAGATATTCCGACATCTATGTTGAATTGGGAAGTAGAAGTTAGTGGTTACAGCACAAACACACAAGGTGGTGATAAAGTAGTCTGTACAGTTTTATCTGGCCCGCTCGCTGGCTGGGCGGTTTTTATTCCCGGTGGAGATTTTATTGCGGCTTTAAAAAACGGTACATTTGATGCTAGTACTAATAATATGTCTTTTCGTGGAAAAATGAAAAAACACGGCCAACACTGGTCGCTCAAACCCGAACCAGCCGTTGAGCGTAAGGTATCAACCGCTTGGTATGTTGCACAATGTGCCGAATTATCCGGGCTTCTAAAACTAATTCCAGAAAACGATGTTGTTTTGCGACCCGGTGTTGAATCTAGATTAACCGGTCTAAAGCTTAGACTTGGCAATCTGAGAAAATAACGGAATCAAGCTGGTCTTTAATATCGGTAATTAACTAATTATTACATGCTGATATCTGAATCTGCGCTTGAACAAATAATCCGAGAAGAAATTATGCTGTTAATCCAAGAAATTGGACGACGTGACTTCCTCAAAGGTTTACTGGCCACCGGCGCAGCAGCAGCAATACCTAAAACTGCACAAGCTGCCAGTTCGAACGTAACCCCATTAGAAGCTTTACAACATATACGTAAAACATATAGTGTGACGAACGAAGGCCAACCGGCAACTCATAAGTTTGCAAATTTAATCAAAATGTTGCAACAGAAGTACAATACAAAAGTTAATTTAGCCGCCTTAAGTAAACACATTGTTTCTGGTTTGGGTGAAATTCCAATACTAGTTCGAACCTTCGACGCTCGCCAAGTCCGCGCGGAATACGAACGCGCTGGTAAAATGATTAGTGATCTTGATTTACGTACTTTACTAAGCCATTTTCGGAGAAGCAAGGGAACCGGAGCAATCATGGCTAAATATGAAAATGTCTTCATAATTATAACTGGCCGTAAGGCTAAGCTTGATACATATCTACACGAATTTGATCATTATATTGATGACGTTATCGTACCAAACTTTGTTCGGGATGTAATGAATCAAACTGGTTTTGCTTCTGTATCAGATCAATATGCCAATGAAATTAAAGCAATGGTATATGATTCTAAAACTGCAAATCTACGAGCCACCATGGCTAGTAGATTTCGCACCGTAGATTTAAAAACCATAATACAACAATCTCCAGAAGCTGGTCCGTTTATAAAACGAATGGCTATGCAACCAATGGCCAGCGGAAAAACTAGATATGAATATTATACCGATCCTGCAGAATTCCGCAGCTTTATGCACGAAATGTTTCAGATTGCTCCTAGAAATACAGAAGACGTGATTGATATTATTAACAAAAATATCAACCACAAACACACAGCGCGAAGAGGTTTTGCTGCCATATTAGATCCTTCCAAAGCTAAATTGATTTTATCATTTGTAAACAAATTAGCCGCAGCGCCTTCAAAACAAACTAATCAACAAACAGTTTAAAACCATTTGACATTTTAACTCAGTGTGGTATAATACATGTGGAGGTAAATTATGAAATACTTGTGCGCGTTAATCATAACGCTGGTTCTACCAATAGAATTTAACTTTGAAACTGACGAGGTAACTGTTGATTATTTAACACCAACACACACCACGATTAGATATTTAACAAGTGACAACGAGACTCCGTTGACACGCCTTCGAACAGATTTTAAACGAGAAATTATTCGAAGCGCAGAGGATATTTAATGAAAAAACTATTAATACTTGCAACCGCATTGTTAATGGCCGGTTGTGAAATTTATTATAGCCCGCCAACGACTCATACGACGTATGTACCCACCCATACACCAACAACCACACCTTCGGTTGTTGAAGCGTGCTCCTTATATTACGGAGAGTTAGAATGTGACTGTCTAGAATTTCATGGTGAGTGGTATGAAGCCGAACTTTGCTGGGATTATTACTATTATTCGTATTGTTATACTGCATGCGAATGGGTATACTATGAATATTATGATGAATACGAAGAAATTTGTTGGGAGGAATGTTACTAATGTGGGAAACCAAACCGGAATCCGAAGACAAACGCTGTTGGCGTCTGTATAACGATATACCGTATAAAGTTAAAGAAGCTGCAGGCCTTCCTAATAATTGGGCTGACCTGTCGTTCGAACAAAAAGATTTGGTTAAAGCTTTATTGAATGTATATCCTTAATGCTGCTTTTACCATATTCCACAGAACACGTGGTTATAGGTGGTACGCTTGAAGCATTAGCCTACGCTTATATTAATAGATATCCTATTATATGGACAGAAAATGTTTTACCTCATATGTTTGATTGGTTCCCGGCGGATAAAGATTTATTGCCATGGTTAATAACCAACGAACAACGCAAACTAAAAACTACCAATAATAAAGATGTTTTAACCGGTTTATCCAAAGCTGCCCTGCATGCAAAACTTCAAATGGCTCTATCATTAGAGGGTTTTAATTTAGGTGGTAACAGTATTGAGTTGGTGAGAATAGACAAAAAGAAACAAGAACTTAAATTAGTCTTTTTAACCGGTAGCAGACAAACCATTATACGATATGAACAGCTTCATATTTTTGATGATCGATATATTGAAGGCCTAACTTACAAAAAAAAACGAGCCCAAAAATTTGAGATAATCGATTGGTTCCACTGCAAGAACTTTAAATTGCACGCCTTTGATTTAATACCAATTGGTGATGATTTCGCCAATCGAGCAATATTTTATAAAAGCTTTCGCAGTGGGTTTATAAAAGATATGGTTGTGATATCCAATTTAACATTAGAACAAATAACCAACTCAGATTATAGTGATGCTATGGTTCGGATGAAAATGGAATCAATTATGTCAGGGCTACCGTTTTATAGTGCAAACAGAGCTATGCGATTAGAATGCCACAAACGAGAAATGATATATAAAATGGGGCAATATGGTTCGCAAGAAAAAATTGAATTTCATTACGACCACATAGACGACTTAAATCCGCAGACACACATGGACACCTACACCCAATTATTTGATGAAAGATAACGAGCTACATAAACGCACAGCATTTCACTTAGCAGGCATCGTTCCCGTATCGGGCCAGCCGCTAGATTTTAACATGCCATGGCACGACTCAATGCAGCCAATAGCACAAGACTATCTGGCCGTAGAACGCGCAGTCTGGGAATGCGCCTGCGTCGGCTGTGAAACAATTTGGATTGTATGCGATATACAGATGCAACCGCTTATAAGAAAAAGATTGGGTGACGCCGTACAAGATTTGGTGTGGTATTTTAGAGTATTTGATAGATTCCCTTCGGATAAAAAGCGTGAAATTCCCATTGTCTACGTAGCTATTAATCCCAAAGACAGACAGAAACGTGACAGCTTGGCTTGGTCGATATTATATGGGGCACAAATTGCTCATAAGAGCAGCCGCACCGTAAGTACGTACTTGGTACCCGATCAATATTACGTAGCCTTTCCGTACGGCGTATACAATCCAAGATTTTTGCGGGAGCATCGGACAATAATATCATCCAAACAAAATGTCTTTCTTCAACATAATGGCAAGACTGCTTTAGATGGTGAATATCTGGGGTTTTCCTTCAGTGAAGACATATATAAAAAGATATTGAAAGACGTGCTCAAGAGAGGTACCGGCTTTAAAAAACCGGGTGGCGGCATGCATGCCGAAAAATTACCGCCCGAAGAAAGATGGTCGGCACGACACTTTTCTCTTGACAATGCACTCCAATCTGTTATAATAGAGGAAGACTGTGGGCAACTTATCCAGACACCATGGTACTATAACATAGATTCGTGGGAAGGCCTTTGTACCTTCCTTGGTTCGGAAGAACAGAAACATTTTAAACGGCCATCGAAAAAAATGCTGGCCTATGGCGGCAGATTTAAAGGATTTGCTGTGGAGATAGACGATGAATAAGACAATTCTACTGTATTTAGGTATATGTGCCTTAATTGCTGTGGTTAGCTATGGCTGGGCAAGCATTGGTGTATACAATTTTGGTATCAATTTCGCCGGTTTCGCGGCAACCAGCGCTTTATATTTTGCTTTGGGTAACAGCGAACGATTATCAAAAATTGCACCCACTGAGTCTGAGAAACGAACGAACGTGATGTGGAATAACGATTGGGATAATGACCAAGTTTAAGGCAGGCGATCTAATAATGTTTATAGACAGTCATGCCCGTAAACGCGCTGGCATCTATATAGCGTTGAAAGATTTTGAAGATTATCATTATCCAACAAAATATTATTGTTTCAATACTAAAAAAGTTCAATGGATACAAACGGGGCTGTTAACCAAATATGATGACAATAATACGCGCGTCGGTAAAATTTATTATGATAAAGACCAACCCGAAGATAAGGTTTTAGCACTAGAAAGCTCAGTCAGAGGTGAAGTATTAGTATATTGGTACGGTTGGAACGATATACAATCATATGGCATAGAATGCCTTAAGGAATATAAATGCAAAAGAAAGTAGAAATACCGTTCGTCGGCTTACACGCGCATAGCGTAGTGGGCTCACCGTTTGATGGTTTGGGATATCCCAAAGAACACATGAATTTTGCCTATGAAAATGGTATGGACGCACTGGCTCTGACCGACCATGGCAATATGAATGGCCTAGGCTATCAGATTTTACACGCCAAACAAATGAAAAAGGATGGGAAAGACTTTAAACCAATTTTTGGTGTGGAAGCTTATTTTATCCCTTCAGTAGAAGACTGGCACGAACGCTATCTTGAAATCCAAGAAGAAAACAAACTAAAAAAGAAGAGCAAACGCACCAAAACGGACGATGCGTCTTCTTTTGTCGAAGACGAAGAAGAATCTAAAAAAGCTGTTAAAAATTTCCTGCGCAAGCGCAGCCACCTTATTCTTTTGGCGCAGAACCAAACCGGACTCAACAATATCTTTAAGATGATTTCTGAGTCTTTCACAGGCCATAACTATTATAAATACCCACGCGTAGACTACGACCTATTATCTAAATATAGTGAAGGTGTCATTGCCGCGTCAGCATGCCTTGGCGGTGTATATGCTGGTAATTATTGGGAGCATAAAGATAAAGGCAGCAATGCCGTATTAGATGCAATGCGCGAGACTACACGTCGCATGATTGCAATATTTGACGACCGCTGGTATGGTGAGCTTCAATGGAATTCTATTCCGGAGCAACACGAATTAAACCAATACATTATAAAAGTGTGTAACGAGTTTGATGTACAACTTATTTCTACAGCAGATTCACACTATCCAACCAAAGATTCTTGGAAGGACCGAGAACTTTATAAACGTTTGGGCTGGCTTAATAAAACCGGTAAAGGCGAATTTGTTTTGCCTCAATCTTTGGAAGAAATTGCTTACGAGTTATATCCAAAGAACGGCGACGAAATGTATGAGTCATACAAGGCTTATTCTAAAACGTGCAATCAAACCTATGATGACCAATTGGTCTTAGATTCTATCACACGTACAGTGCAAATTGCACGCGATCGTATTGAAACATTTATTCCAGACAATACGGTAAGATTGCCAGAATTTGTTGTGCCCGCTGGCGCAACGGCTGACGATACGTTGATTAGTTTGGCCGCTTCCGGCCTTATATCGTTAGGCTTAAATAAGAAGAAAGAATATACAAAACGCTTGGCCCACGAATTAGATGTTATTAACAAACGTGGGTTCAGTAAATATTTCTTGACAATGAAAGCAATTGCTGACAAAGCTCAAGAAAGATATTTGGTGTCCCCCGGTCGAGGCTCGGCAGCGGGCTCGTTGGTTTCTTATGCGCTTGGGATTACTCAAATTGATCCGATCCGTTGGGGTCTACTATTCTCAAGATTTTTGAGAGAGGATGCGACAGACTATCCGGATATTGACTACGATGTGTCCAGCGCAGCAGACTTTAAAGAAGAATTGATTGAAGAGTGGGGAGACAATGTAGTCGTACCAATTTCAAATTTCAGTACGCTGCAGCTACGTTCATTGATTAAAGATATTGGAAAGTTTTACAACATTCCGTTTATCGAAGTTAACACTGTTACATCTAAGATGATTAAAGAAGCCGAGCCTGCAGCCAAGGCTGCTCATGGTATTAAGGCTGGTGTATATGTGCCGACCTTCGAAGAAGTTAAGGCTTATTCGACAACATTGAAAGCTTTCTTACAGAAGTATCCAGATGTTGCAACTCACGTAGACGCAATTTATGGTTCAGTCCGAGCTATCTCACGCCATGCTGGCGGTGTAGTAATCGGTGAAAACCTTGATGAACGCATGCCGCTTATTAATAGTGGTGGTGTGAGACAGACGCCATGGTCAGAAGGCCAAAGTGTCCGACACCTTGAACCACTAGGCTTTATTAAGTTTGATATTTTAGGGATTAGCACGTTGCAATGCATTGAGCGTTGCATCGAGTTGGTACTTAAACGACACGAAAACCATGATGAGCCTGAATTCAAAGACATTAAAGCATGGTACGACAAACATTTACATCCGGACGTGATCGATTTCGAAAACGCCGACGTGTATAAAAATACATTCCACAACGAAAACTTCGCTGGAGTCTTTCAGTTTACTCAGGGCGGCATGCAGAAATTCTGTGGTAATGCTGTACCACACAACTTGATTGATATCTCAGCTATTACTAGTATTTATCGACCGGGACCACTTGGTGCTAATGTTGACAAAATGTATGTAAAAGCCAAAAGAGATAATATTGTCAGTTACGGTGATTTAACCGGTGAAGCTTTACGCTGTTACAAGAAGCATACTAAAGAAACGTTTGGTTATTTAATCTTTCAGGAACAGATTGCACTCTTGGCTCACGAATTGGGCAAAGATATATCTCTTGATGATGGTAATATGTTACGCAAAATCTTGGTTAAAATTGATATCAAAACTGGTATCGCTGGTTTAGCACCAGACAAAAAAGCCAAGCTGGAAAAGTATCACAAACAATTTGTAACCGGTTGTGTCGAAAAGGGTATGACCGAGGCTCAAGCAGAATCTCTATTCAAGAAATTTGAATTGTTCTCTAAGTATGGCTTTAACAAATCACACGCTGTAGCATACAGTATGTTAACATATCAATGCGCATGGCTTTTGAATTATTACCCGACCGAGTGGATGGTTAGTTTCTTGGATAAAGAACCAGAGAAGCGAAAGGAAACTGCGATTAATCTTGCGCGCCGCCTTGGCTTTGAGATTAATGGTGTGGATATTAATAAGTCTGGTCACTATTGGGAAATCGATCCCGATGATGACAAGGTATTAATTCAGCCGCTCAACTCTATCAAAGGTTTAGGCGATGCAGCCATAGCACAAATTAAAAACAATCGTCCCTTCGGCTCTGTAGAAGAACTATTATTTAGCGATGACATTGTATACTCAAAGCTGAATAAGAAGGCTCTGGATGCACTGACGCGCTCTGGTGCGCTCAACTGTTTGGTAGATGAACGTTTCACTGGACTGAAACATTTCTGGTCCGCATGTGTGGTAGATTTACCAAGCCCGCGAACCATGAAAAGGTTTAAAAAGAATGTCGAAATGTACGCCCCCGAAGGAGAATTCAGCAAGCATGAAAAAATAGAATTCCTTGCGAGCTTGACAGGACTCTTCCCATATGATATGATCATAGGTGATGATATGTCCGAAGCGTTAGAGAAGCGAGGCATACCAGCACTTGGTAATTGGGATGACCAGCTAGGAATGGCATGGTTTATTCCGAGAGAAGTAATCGAGAAGCGCACAAAGAATGGAAAGAAATACTGGATTGTCAACGTACTTGATAATACCAGTGAATTAACAACTATTCGTTGTTGGGGCGTACATTCAAAAGATAGGATTCATATCAATAGACTTTACGTTGGGAAGTTGGATCGCAATGATAATTGGGGATTTAGTGTGCGCTCGATTTCAAGACAACTAACTCTTATTGCATAAGGAAAAATAATGATTTGTGATTACAGAGGATCTAAACATAACGTACAATTTGTCGAAATTGACAAACTCGTTTTGCAGCAGTCTCGGGTTTTTGAATATGACGAGAACCATCTTGATAATATTGAAAGTAGTATAATTGAATATGGACTGCAGAAACCGGGATTGGCCGACAAAGACGACAATCTTTGGGGCGGAATCCATCGATGTTTAGCATGTAAACGGTTGGGCTGGACACATTTTCCCGTATTGTTAACGACGGCGACCGATAAGATAGAATTGCAACTAAAACAACTTGAACTTAACGCCCAAAACAAGAAACAGCTTACACTGTTTAATAGTGACAACGATCTTTCTTTGGCTGCAGTTAAGATTGCTCGGCTCGCTGCCCCAAAGAGCGGTCAAAGCCTTGAATGGGTTTTGATTAAAAACTTTAATGATGTTTGGTGTAAATTTAAAAAGTTTCGCAATCCTAATAAAAAGCCGTTAACCAATAATGAAATGAAAACTAATGAATATAAAGCGGCACTTCAAAATGCCAGAATGTATGCCGGATGTGAAGCAACTAATGTGATTGGAATTCCCACAACCGGGTTGAAACAATATCTTAAAGAGCAATCACCTGAATCTGAATTTGTTACTGTTTCTCAAACAAACGTTGGCAACACCGCTAGCCCTTTGGGGGAATATGTTTCAAAAATTCAAGAGAATAATCCGTCTTCATGGCGCGAAATATTGATGACAAAACGAGTTTGTGTAACTCCATATGTTACTAAAAGTAATTTATACACGATTGAAGAGTTACACAAATTTTATGTTAGCGCCCGAAAACGCGCCTTGGCTTTTAAATCGCGCTGGGCAATGGCTGGTGTAGAAATCAACGTATCAATGGCATATTTGGGACAAATTAAAGACATCGACGAATATAAAACAATCAGATTTATAAAGCTTTAAAAATGAATATAACAATAGAAAATGCTAGCTTTTTCCGCGAATTAATCGCAGATTGGGACAAGTTTTTTAATCAAATTCCAGATGCTCTTACCGCAAATGGTGGATTTTTTGCTGGTGGTTTGATCCGTCGTGCTTTACAAAAGGGTTCGTTTTACAATGTATTCGCAGCCAAAAACGTTGATATGTTAGGCATGCTTTCAAGTAGTTGGTTACATCAGACACCGGATGCATTTACTTCCGAAACATATCAATGGCCAGATATCGATATATTCTATCGCACCAAAGCTGGATATGAAGCTGCTTTAAAATGTGTGCAAAGTTATGGCGTCGCTGAAATAGTGACTAGTCGTTATGCAAAAACCATAGAATCACAACTTATTCTTCAAGACCCAAAGGGTAAAGGGAAAAGCTTACTTATTCGGCCCAAACTGCAACTAGTGGGGGATGTGATTGAACACGGCTCTCCGGAAAAGGTGCTTGGGAATTTTGATATATGTAACTGCATGGTTGCTTATGATCCTTTTACTTCCGACGTGTACTATCATGATGCTGTATTTTCAGACGAGTTTAAACTTAATGATGAGTTTACGAGTGAGTTACACGCGTTTAGAGTTGCAAAGTATTTGAATTTATATAATAACAAAATATCTAAGGCCAGTATTCCGCTTCTTCAAGCTTGGGCAACACAAAGAACGATAGAATTACAGACAGAAATCAAAGAACGTGGAAAGGAAGGTATTTCACTTAGACACCCAGACAAACCTTTACAAGATTACTTGGCTTTAGTGACAGATCCAATGCTCGCGCATGTATTTGATTACAAACATTATTTAACCTTTGCGGCAATCCCAAGGTTATTTAGATATATTCGTGGTGGATTTAAAACTCAGAACGATCTTCTAAAACATTTTGGACGGACTTTTGCCGGTCGACCAATTGTAGAACTTACACCACAGTTAGAAATACTGCTTATTAGTTGGTGGAAAATACAACGAGATAGCGTTCCGGAAGTTAAAATTGTTAGTACACCCATTATAGCTAAACCACGTAAACTTAAAGCTAAATGGACTGCAAATCCGGCTATTACGGTTGATAACACTGCGTTTAGGAACACTTTAATTGAAAGTATAGCAACTAATGCGCGCAAACATATGGATTATGAAATTTTAAAGGAGATGATCGATGAAAGTAAAGCTACTCCGTGAAGGAGCCAAAATGCCCGATCGGGCTCACCCAACCGATGCGGGTGCAGATGTTTTTTACTGTCCGAACGGCGAACAGGCTACTGCGCGGATAGACGAAGACCGAGGCGGTGTCCTCATTCCTCCACGCATGTCGGTAGTGTTGCCAACCGGTATAAGTATAGCCGTACCAGAAGGATATATGTGGGAAATTAAAAATAAGTCTGGTATTGCTAGCAAACAAAGTTTGCTTGTGGGGGCTTGCGTAGTCGATTCTGATTATCGTGGGGAAGTATATATTAATCTGCACAATATAGGAACAAAATCTCAACTTATAATGCCCGGGCAAAAAATCGCGCAGGGTGTTTTGATTGCAGTCGAGTGCTGTGAATTTGAAAGTGTGGAAGAACTAGATGACACCGACCGTGGAAGCGGTGGGTTTGGAAGTACGGGAGTATAAAGTGTATTTGTGGGAAAAAATAATGATCGGTACAATTACTACATTAATAATATGTGTTGTGTTATATGCGGGAATTTGGGCAATACCAAATGAAATTAAATGTAGCAACGAGTGTGCTGCACAACAAGATATGCCACGGGGAAGTTTTCACTCATTCTATAACGAGTGTAAATGCGAGAACCAATTGTTCTCGTTTCCACATGATGGCTGGAAAAACGTATATGAATAAAAAAGAAATTAAACCTATATTAATCGAGTGTGTCGATAACGAAACTGGCGAGATTAAACAAATTGATATAGTTCAGTTACGTCACGATCTAGATCTAGTTATGTATGATTTGGGTTTGAAAGAAGAGTTGAGTGAGGTACTAGTATGACCGAATGTCACTGTGGTAAATGCGAGAGATTAGAAGAAAAACGCTGTACATTGAAATTACGTGTATCAAGGCTAGAAGATATTGTCAAAGACTTCTTAGGTCCGCATACACAATTTTCAGCAGCAGAGGCTCCCGGGCTTTTACAGGCCCAATGGGTCAGCTACCAAAAAGAATTTAATTTAGACAGTTAACAATTGTGATTATAAGAAACTATATATTATATGGCTGATCCTCAAAACAACAACAATGACGACTGGTCCTCATGGCGTTTGCTGGTCTTAAGAGATCTCGAACGGCTAGACGAGGGCATCAAGGGTTTCGATCCTAAAATTCAAGCGCTAGTTGAACAAATTAATTTATCGTTTGATACTAAATTCGACAAGCTTGAAAAGAAACTAGAAACCGATATTAGTAAACGAATCCGAGATTTAGAATTGGCTATGATTACACTTAAAGTAAAAACCTCAATGGTTTCAGCCGGTGTTGCATTGGTTGTTAGTATTGGTTTGTCACTAGTTAATATGTTCACAGGATAAAATATGATTGAAGAAAGACTAACAAAACTAGAAACAGATTTTCAACATTTTAAATATAAAGTAATTCTAATTCCGGCCACAATATCATTTGCGATAAGCATGATAGTCTGGCAATTCCTTATTTAATTTCAAATTTACGTATGTTATACTAGACGTATGAACAAACAATCAACACAAGTAATGTTTTCATCTAAATCAGACGAATGGTCCACTCCTAATGAACTTTTTGTTAAATTAGATAGGCATTGGGGTTTTACTTTAGATCCGTGTGCTTCTGACGATAATCACAAATGTGAGAAATATTATACAATTGAAACCGATGGGCTAGCCCAATCATGGGAGGGCGAAACCGCCTTTGTTAATCCACCATATGGTGACATTAAGGCTTGGGTGAAAAAGTGTCATGATGAAACCAAAGATGGTAAAGCCATTGCAGTATTATTAATTCCCTCCAGAACAGACACTAGATATTTCCATGAATATTGTATGAAGGCTAGCCACATATATTTTGTCAAAGCCAGGCTCAAATTCAGTGGCCATACAAATTCCGCACCATTTCCCTCGATGATTGTTGCCTTTACCGGTCAAACCGGTATCCACGGTCCAACTATTTCTACCTTATTAAGAGACTAAACACTAATTATTACATGCAAATGAAAACTTTTCTGAATTCGTGGCGATCGGCATCTGGTGTTGAAGATCAAATTTTATCTGAATCTAGACAGTCTGATGCATATAGTAAATATCCCTTCTTAGAAACACACATTGATTACATGGTCCAAAACGACCCTTCAGATAATAACAAATATTTACCATACTTTACTAAAGTATTTGGTAAAGATTTTAAATCAGAATTAGAACGTATAGGCAGGGAAACATACGAGCGCTCGCCCGGCCTCGCGAGCCGGTGGCCTCGGGCGCGCCGGTCAGCTAAAATTGCAATGATCAATAATGCGAAAGATTTTATTCATGATATTATACATTTCCACATTAATTCTGCAGTTTATGATCATAAAGATATATTTGCTTATAAAACACAAGAAGATTTAGCCCAAGCAAAAAAGGTTGCCGAAGACGAATTAGAACGCCGCGATATGGAAAAGAAATATGCCAAGCGGGTCAAAAATGAAGTACAAACAATTTACAGCGACCACAACATTATTGTCCGGCGACCAGAATCACACGCTGCCTCCGCACTATTTGGTTTAGGAGCACGGTGGTGTATCTCTGAACGAGACAATGAAGGTTTTTGGAATGATTATGAAAATGGCGGCAATGCCTTTTACTTCTTAGAATTAAAAAACAACCCGCCTCGTAAAAATGTACAAAAGTTTGCACACCAATTTAATAATGCGGGACAGACTGATATATATGATGAAGAGGACGATTCGGTTGATTCCGATACCGTAGAATTGGCGTTACACCAGCACTTCATCCGTGGTACTAAAAATAAAAAAGCTCTAGCCGTAATTCTTAAACATGAAGAAGACTTTTTTGACTATATAGATATTGACGCAATTGTCCAAGATTTTGGAATAGATGTGGCCACAGCATATAAAACAATTGTTAAAGATGCGTATGGTTGGGATGATCTTGAATCTATGATGGAATGGGTCGAACAAATATACCACGAAATTACCAGCACTATGGAAGGTAATATTCAAGATAATCCACCCGGTCCTAATTGGGAAGATTTGGTTTCAGAAGCGGAATCAAAACTTCAAGAAACAATCGAACATATTAGTTGGTATCTAGAGTATCAAGAAGAACCATTCAACCCCCACGTACACACGTCACTTTCTTACCAAATTGGGGCCGAATTCTTTGAAGATTTAGATTGGTTAGAAGAAGATTATGACTATGATGATGATCTTTCGGATATTGTTAACGATTATAGTTGGCCCCCCGTCATGGATTATATTCCAGATGATGTTGAGATTTATAATGGCGAAGTTACCATACATTGGAATGAATTTAGTTTGAGTGGTGATATCGATAATCAATTAGATGAATTCTTAGATATTGCTACTACAATAGACGAAAACGTACCCCAATTATCCGAATATATTTTAGAAGAATTAAATGATCGAAATCTTTTACGGA
>Ga0209434_1000743_pt1 | contig 15238 bp, 25 predicted proteins | sample ETNvirnome_2_300_FD_184068 | JGI IMG/M metagenome (GOLD analysis project Ga0209434, IMG submission 184068) | Marine viral communities from the Pacific Ocean - ETNP_2_300 (SPAdes) (version 2) | ecosystem: Environmental > Aquatic > Marine > Oceanic | place: Pacific Ocean | collected 2013-06-22
ATCGAAGTCCTTCCTGCGGCTGTTGCTCCAGAAGCGAGCTTAGCTACAGTTGCATAACATCGGCACACCCCCTCCCTATAGTTAGGGAGGGGGTTTAGAAAGGCATAGCGATGCAAGAAGAAAGTGTAGAAAGATTTTTTTATTGGATAAACGAACGAATTCGTATTCAGGTACATAAAGACCAAGGCGATGCTTGGCCTTGGACTGATGACCCAATTCTCCAAGAATATAAGTTTACGAACGCTTTCCGTGAGCGGGATAGAACTACAGTCTGGTTCCGTAAAAGAATTCGCGATCCTCTACGGATGCAGCCAGAAGTTTATATGGCAACGGTGATTTTTCGCTGGTTCAATCTCATTGAAACTGGCCAAACACTGTTGAAGCACAATCTTCACATTGATTGGGATCCAGAAAAAGCGTATGATGTGATCATACCTCAGGATAAATGGATCACGGGCGCGTACATGATTAAAAGCCCCACCAATAAAAATAAAGTCCGTGGTATTTGTGAAACTATCACAAATGTTTGGAACGACCGTGAGAGGTTCCTTGATAAATGCCCTTGGGACTCGCTTCAAAAAATGAATACTTGGCTTGAAGGGTATCCGTTTCTTGGGCCATTTTTAGCTTATGAATTGACTACAGATTTGCGGCACACATTTGTTGGGTTTCGAGCGTCAGATATCCTAACCTGGGCAAATGCAGGTCCCGGAGCAATGCGCGGCCTTAACCGTATACACGGCAGAGATCTTGATTATACCTCTAAAAAACATGATTGGTGTTCTGAAATGAGGGAGCTCCTTACTCTGTCTTGGATGAAACATTCACTAGATTTTGAGCTAAGAGAAATAGAGCACAGTCTATGTGAGTTCGATAAATATGAAAGGGTCAGGCTAAAACAGGGTGCGCCTCGCTCAAAATATCAATACAAGGGGGGCGACCAATGAGTAAAACTGAGCAAGAAAACCCCTTTGGCTTTGACCCAGAAGCAGATTTAGTTCGAGAAGAACGAACACAATGGCTTGATCCAATAGTAATTGTAAGCGGTGGCTTTGACCCCGTTCATAAGGGGCATACGTCTTTGTTCAATAACGCAGCGACACATGGAAAAGTTCATGTTCTTTTAAATAGCGACGAGTGGTTGGCGCGAAAGAAGGGTGCGGCGTTTCTTCCTTTTGAAACAAGGAAAGATATACTGGAGAACATTTCGAGCATCTCTAAAGTTCACGAAGTAGACGACCGTGATGACACTGTAATGCAGGGGTTGGCTACTCTGCGAAAACAATATAAGCACACAAAAATATACTTTGCAAATGGCGGAGATCGTGGGCTGTACAATACACCAGAAATGCAGATGTGCGAACATTTGGGAATAGAGATGTTTTGGAACGTCGGCGGCGAAAAGATCGACTCTTCCAGTGATCTACTGAGTAAATACCAGCACCATCACGGCGTCAAGGATGTCACTAATCATAAATGGGCCACTTATAAAATTTTAGAGCAAAGGGAGAAATGTTTGGTTAAACTCCTGACCATCCTGCCCCGTCAAAGCATAAGTTACCAAAGGCATCATGAACGCTCCGAGCAATGGCTGGTTCTGGAGGGCACAGGACTGTTTGTTCTTGATGAAAAGAAGTTTGAAATAGCGGCAAAAAAATCAATCCTAGTCCTGCCTATGTCGTGGCACTGGGTCAAAAATATAAGCCAAGACCAGCCGTTATATATCTTAGAAACTTGGTTTGGCGACATCCTTGAAGAAAGCGATATAGAAAGAGAGGACTTTGATGAAGCTACTGTATCTTAGTAGGTCACGGTGGGGGGGGTGGGTGACTTTTACCACCCACCTTTATCACGGGCTAGTTGGTGAGCAACCATTAAGCAACCATGAAATGTCTCATTCGGAAGACCACGAGGTTATTCGCATGACGACCCGCTCCGAAAAAACGTACAGGAACATGGGTAATCATGTGCCGTATAGAAACGTGAGCGAAGAGGATATCCTTGGACTAGAGGGTCCAATTTTAATCACCGCTCTCGATAAGCACCATAGAGAAGTGGCCATGAAACTACTGGAGCGGGGGGCGTCAATTGTTATTCATGACCCGACTGAACTACGCAACCCAGAGTTTCGAGAGTTCATTACCCCGAGCCAAGTAATTGTCATTCGCCGGTCAATGCTTGAGCATATGCCGGAAGCCACCTATATCCCACATCCGTACATGGCGCTAGGGATTGTAGACGCGCTCGACTTTAAAGAATGGAAACGCCGAGCCAATAACGCCATCAGTATTTCTAGGTTGGATTTTGATAAAAACAGCTATTGGTTGTTTGAAGCAAACCGACTATTGCCACCCAATAAACAAATTGTTATCCGTGGCGCAGAAAACAGGATGTACACTAAAACTAAAATTCTACCGAAATACCCCGAATATGTTCAAGACAGCAACCGAGAAGTAGAAGACCGAGCTATTTATAAACTTGATTTCCGGGGAGCGGTCAACCTATGTAGATCGGCTAGATATATGACTGATTTTTCAGTTATACAGGGGGATGGCGGCGGGACTCAATACACATTCTTAGAAGCTATCGATGCGGGGGCTATCTGTTTAGTTCATCGAGAATGGATACGACCTAACGACTCCATGGTTGATGTTGGCGATGATCAAAACTGCATTTCCTTTAAAGGCTATGAGCAGTTGGCTAGGTTTTTAAAAGGTAGAATAGACAGCAGCACGGCAACCTTTATTCGAACAAACGCCCAAAAACTTTTGCAAACCCATAATGCGGTTGACATCGCTCAAGAATATGTAAGGATTGCCTGATGGAAAAACAACCACCCCCATATTGCATCCAGCTTGAGTTGACCGAAGGGTGCAACCTTGCGTGCTCTTTTTGCGGCATTGCATCAATAAGGGACAACGGTGCCAACGGGCCAGAAAATATCCGAGGCAAAAACTCGCACCCCTACAAATTTCTAAGAGGCTATCCGGGATGGAATAACTGGGGCACAGCGTCAGTGATCGCTAACAAAATAAAGCAAGCTGTTGAAGAGCATAAATGGAACCCTCGCATAGAAATGGCTATGCACGGCGAACCTACAATGAATCCTGAGTACAGGGATATAGTGGCTCTGCTAAGAAAAACACTTCCTAAGACCCACCTTCAAATGACCACTAACGGTGGGGGCTTGCTTAAAGGAGATCTATCGCAAAATATAAACGCACTCATGGACGCAGGGTTGAATGTCCTTCTTCTCGACAATTATGAGGGGATTAAAATTTGTGATAAAGTGATAGCCACATACAAAGGCCCACATCCTTTATTGCATTACCCTATGGACAAAAAAGCAAATCCTCATCGTCGCAGAAAATCCACCGATCATGATATTGTGGTGACTCAAGATATTTCTACTGCGTCAAAAGGAAATCACGCAACAGTCAACAACCATGCGGGTTCAGCTTACCCTAAAAATGACAGAGCGCAGGGAAGGCGCTGCGCTAAAGTGTTTAGAGAAATTTCTGTTCGATGGGACGGCAACATAGCTATCTGTTGCAATGATTGGCCAGGGTTTTATCGATGTGGCTCTGTATTCAGTGGATCCTCATTAGAAGATATCTGGCAGAATGGAGCTTTTCGTGCTGCGCGTAAAAAACTGTATCATGGACAAAGAGACTTTGGGCCGTGTAATGGTTGTGATGCACTAAGTTATCGCCCAGGATTATTACCTGATATGAAAGGAAAAGAAGAGTATGAGCCCCCTTCCCAGTCTGACCTCAACGCCATTGAACACGCCCTCTCGGAAGGCCCGTACACTTTTGCAAACACTCGCCCGTGGGGATGATGAAGTGGGAACTATATATGCTCGAAATGTTTCAGAAGCGCTATATCTAGGATTACAATATTTAGAACAAGAAGGGGTCTGGATAAATTCTCGCTCAGGGCGAGTTATAGAAGCCCCAAATCCAGTAATGAGCATTTATAAAAGACCAGAAGAAAGGGTTCTGTTTTACCCGTCGAGAGATGCTAATCCTTTCTTTCATTTATTTGAGTCGCTTTGGATGCTGGCTGGAAAAAATGATGTCAAGTACGTTTCTCAATTCAATTCACACATAAGTTCTTTCTCAGACGATGGTATCTCTTTTCACGGGGCTTATGGGCATAGATGGCGAAAATATTTCTCAAAGGACCAACTCAATTTAATTACAGAGCATTTGAAGAAGGAGCCTAACTCACGCAGAGCAGTTCTTCAGATGTGGTCTCCTGAAGATTTATTGAAGGCAACAGACAACCCAAGCTGTAAAGATGTTCCTTGTAACACACAAGTTTATTTTAAGATACGAAAAGAGCGGCTGCAGATGACAGTATCCTGTAGATCCAATGATATTATCTGGGGGACATATGGAGCTAACGCTGTTCACTTTTCAGTTTTACAAGAATACATAGCGGCAAGGGTAGGTGTCCCAATGGGAACGTACTATCATTTGAGTGATAGCTACCATGCTTATGAAGAAGTCTACAAAAAAGTGTTAGATGTATTAGAACAGAAAAATAGTGAAGATGTTCTTTGGTATGATTCTTATCTAGGGTGGAACCAAGGAATGCACTATACCCCTGAGCCCATGTTTACTGCACCTGAACATATTGACAGAGATGTGGAAAAATTCATAGATAAGCCATTAATACATTTTTACGAAAATAGCTTTTTTGAAGAAACAGCAGTTCCTATGCTGTTGGCGTGGCAGTCGTTTAAACAAAAACGATATGACGAAGGGTTTACTAGGCTAGAGAGAGTAAAAGCGTTAGACTGGAAAAAAGCCTCAATAGAGTGGTTAGAAAGAAGGAGAAAGAAATGGGAATTAAAAGAGAAGTGATGGAAATAGCTTCTTATGATGCAGAAGCATTAGAGCATGCTCAAAAAAGTTACGGAGATAGTTGGAAAAAACGTGGGGGGATAGGTGCATTTATGATGCTCGCTCGTAAATGGGATAGACTTGAAAACCAAACCCGTGAGCACAACTACGAAATATTTGAAGCAATCTACGCCGACCCCTCTCCTGAAGGTATTCTTGATGATATCGGAGACCTGAGACGTTATTTATTCCTAGTTGAAGCTGAAATACGGAACGAACTAGGCAGTTTCGCCCTAAAGACGCCTCAGGAGGCTACTGAAGCGAATGGAACCTTTTCCGGGAGTAGCCCCCTAGGAACTTCCGTAGAGGGGAACAGTAACCTACCTGAGGAACCTGATTAATCAGAAAAAAGTAGGGTTTTAGCTATGGCTGTTAAATTTAAGTGTGTTTGCGAAAAAGAATCTTTCGATGCACCTGAAAGTCTTTTCATAGATTTTAAGTGGCCTAAATGTTCTTGTAAAAAACCGTTTATTATTTTAGGAGAGCCGGATGGCGTATCAAATACCTCTGCTTCAAACAGAAAGTCAGTGGTGTCCTCCAGATATTCTCCCAGATTTAAAGAACGCTAGTGCAATAGCTGTTGACCTAGAAACACGAGATCCGCACCTTCTTGAAAAAGGCCCCGGATGGGCTACTGGCGATGGTTACATTATTGGGGTCGCTTTAGCAACTGACGATTGGCAGGGGTACTTTCCTGTTCGCCATGACAATGGAAGTAACTTAGATAGAGATTTAATATTTCGATGGCTGAAAGACCAGTTATCAACAGGGTGTGATAAAGTTTTCCATAATGCAATGTATGATGTTGGGTGGTTAAAAAGAGAAGGAGTCGAAATAAAAGGTGAGATAAAAGACACACTCATTGCAGCCCCTCTTTTAGATGAAAACAGATTTTCGTATTCTTTAGACGCTCTTGCTAAAACATACATTGCTTCTTCTAAAAATGAACGAGTCCTGCGTGAAGCTGCAAAAGAATGGGGAGTAAACCCTAAAAGCGAAATGTGGAAGTTACCAGCCATATATGTTGGTCCTTACGCCGAACAAGATGCAAGGGCAACTCTTGATCTTTGGCGAACGCTTTCTACTGAAATTTTAAAAAACGATTTGTCTTCTATTCTTGGTCTAGAATTATCTATCTTACCGACACTTCTTCAAATGAGGTGGAAGGGTATCCGAGTAGATCTTGACAGGGCAGCAGCAACACAAAAAGACCTTCTCAATAAAGAAGAGTCTATACTTTTTAAAATCAAGAAAGAATATAATCGAGATGTAGAAATCTGGAACTCTCGATCAATAGGAGAGCTATTTGATAAAGCGAAGATCTCTTATGACTTGACTGAAAAAACAAAAGCGCCAAAAATAGATAAGTCGTTTTTAGAAAATCATTCTCATGATCTTCCAAAACTGATTCTAGAGGCAAGAGAGTACAACAAAGCCAACACTACGTTTATAAACTCTATAATGCGTTACCAACACAAAGGAAGAGTACACGCAGAAATCCATCCTTTAAGATCTGATCAGGGAGGAACTGTTTCTGGTCGTTTCAGTTACAGCAATCCAAATCTTCAACAAATTCCAGCAAGACATAAAATTCTTGGCCCGATGATCCGGTCTCTTTTTGTTCCTGAAGAAAATGAAAAGTGGGTGTCTATAGATTACTCACAACAGGAGCCGAGATTAGTCGTTCACTATGCTTCTCTTTTAAAGCTACCAAAAGTTGACGATGTTGTTGATGAATACAAAAAGGGTGAAGCAGATTTTCACGCTATTGTTTCTGAAATGGCCAATATCCCTCGCCGACAAGCAAAAGACATTAATCTTGGTTTGTTTTATTCTATGGGTGAAAGGAAACTTGCTGAGCAACTTAATATCCCATTAGAAGAAGCTAAAGATCTGTTCCAGCAATACCATCAAAAAGTTCCATTTGTTAAAATGTTAAGCGATTACTGCAGAAATAGAGCTGGAGCTAAAGGGACTATCCGTACTCTTCTTGGCAGAAAATGTCGTTTTGATTTATGGGAGCCTCGTCAATACGGCACAGGAAAACTCGGCAACTTTGAAAAAGCACAAGCAGAATTTGGTCCAAACATTAAAAGAGCGTTCACACATAAAGCTCTTAATCGATTGATACAAGGATCCGCCGCTGACCAGACTAAACTTGCATTAAAAATCTTAGCTGAAAAAGGATTTGCCCCACTGTTGCAGGTTCATGATGAACTTTGTTTTTCATCCAATGATCCAACAGAAATTAAAGAAATAGCAGAAATTATGGAAACTTGCGTTGAGTTAATCATTCCTTCAAAAGTTGATGTAGAATATGGTCCTGACTGGGGATCGGCGAAAACCGTATTTACAGATAAGTTGTCATGATGTACTATTAAGCTCCTTTCAAATGGGTATGACTGCATACATGAGTGCTAAAAGATAACTCCCCGCTTTTTTCTAAAAACTGGGCCTTTATAATAGGGGGTACTTAAAACTAGGAGAGCAAATTATGGACACTATGCCCGTTCTTACAAAAAAGCAGTTAATAAATGCCAATGATTGGGCGATACAAATAGGTTACAATCGTGCTTTAGAACCAGAACCTCTTCAAGCCTACCTTGATACGGTAGACGAAGATACTATGTTCCCGGTCACCCTATCTTTCCCACATTCACATGCTGCTGGCGTAGAAGTTGAGGAACATGTACGCTGTTTAGTTATCTTAAACGGAAACGGCGATAAGGCTATGATTGATTTAGACCTTGATTTCTTCAATACTCTCAACCGGGTAGAATTACCGGGAGCGTATGAAGAGCTAGAGATCCCTGAGTAAATATAACTTTTATCCACGTATGAACGGTTTATAATAGTAACCGTTAGAAAGTTCCTCAATATTAAGAAAGGCAGAATTATGGCAGCAGCAGTAGAAACTATGGCCTACGCGGGAAAAGTACCGTGGCATGGCCTAGGAGTTCCGGTAGAAGATACCATGACTCCTGAACAAATGCTAGAAGCGGCTGGTTTAAACTGGACCGTTTCTAAACGTCCCGCGTATACGATTGATTCACCAAACTGGAGCGAAGACGTTGGGTTACTCAACGCGGAAGGCCACCACTTTATCGTAAGGGATACCGATAATAGTGTACTTTCGGCTTGCGGTGAAGACTATGTCCCCTTTCAAAATGCCGATACTTTCAAGTTTTTTAAGAAGTTCGTTTCCAATGGTCAAATGAAAATGGAAACAGCGGGTTCCTTAAAAGACGGCCAAGATATCTGGGGACTGGCAAAACTTGAATCTAGCTTCGAACTTCCCGGAGGCGACCAAGTAGAAGGCTATCTACTTATAGATTCGCCTCATGTTTCGGGAAAAGCACTTACAATCATGTTCACTCCTATACGAGTTGTTTGTGCGAATACTATGGCGCTCGCGTTGAACACCGATGGTAAGCGGTTTCGAGTACTTCATCTTCAAGCCTTTGACGATGAAATTATGCGAGCCGCTGAAGAAGCCCTTGGTATCAGCGAGAGTAAAATGGCTGAATTTCAAGAGCAAGCCACTTTCCTCAGTAAAAAACGGGCCAAGCCCTTTGATGTTCAAAAGTTTGTTGCTGAACTATTCCAGCCCCAGCTTTTGATTGAACGGGCTAAACAGGATATTTCTGATAATGTCCCGTTTGCTGATGAGTTCAGTAGAACCGCCGAGCAAGTTCACGATGCTATAACACTGTCTCCTGGCGCTGAGTTAAAATCAGCTGAAGGAACTTGGTGGGGAGCACTCAACGGTGTGACCTATGTCATGGATCATACTAAACGTGAGTCAGAAAGAGTTAAGGGTGGCGCTCTTTACTCTAGCTGGCTTGGCCCTAACGCGGCTACTAAACGAAAGGCATTAGAATTGGCTACTGAGTACGCTAAAGTAGCTTAGTTATCAGGGGACAACTTAGCGGTTGTCCCCTTTTTTATCGCGCTTATAATTATTAGCGTTAGTAGAAAGTAGAGAGGAGGCCAGATATGGCTACCGCAGTTAAGAAAAAAGTAACCCCAGCAGTAGACGTTACCCCTACGGGGTACGGACCCAGTAACTCCAAAGGTCGCAGCAAGAAACCTGCTTTAGAAGCAGTTCCTAAACCTGCTGCTAAAGCAACCCTCGTTCGTCATAAGTTTGACGGCAGCATAGTTAAGGTTGTTGGAGATAAGATCCCTGTTCGTGAAGGCTCTCGGCGAGCTGAGATATTCGCCTTGTTCAAGGATGGGATGCCCCTTAACGAGTTCCTCGCTTCTGCGAGAAAAATTCGTGGCGGAGCACCGGATGTTCAAATAGCGCTCGATAAAAAATACATCGAGCTTGTTTAATTTCTCATAGGCAGGAGAGACATATTGTCTCCCTGCCTTTACTTTTTTAAGGTTGACTATGAATATTTTTATGGAAGACAATAACGATAGCGGCACCGGTGGCCGCTCGTATTGGATGGAAATCGGCGAATTGGGCGAGACGGGAGCTTGTCTTCTAACGGTGCATTTTGGACCGTTCGCCAGCCAGGCGGAAGCCGAAGCCTTTGGCGATTTGCTAAACCGAGAAAAGGTGTTCGGCGACGCGGTAATCCAATGAAGGAAGCAAGCTGATGGCAAATTACGGTTACGCAGACGTCCCCGAGATGCTGGCGGAGCTAGTTGAAGCACAACAGACTGCTCTTGACGCGCAGCAGACTGCTCTTGACGCGCAGCAGCGCGAGATCGAATCGCTGCGGGAGGCGCTGGGGGCGCTATGGGCAAGCACTGTTTGGGGGGCCGGTAAGGGGGCCGTCTACGAGGCGCACCGTCAAACCATGCTATCCGCAGGGGTAGAAGATATTGGCGATTAACCCATGATGAATTGGTTCTGGCGGCTACTCGCCCCCCGCGTCGATTCAGCGATTACGATGCGATTGGTGACATTCCATCGCGCGCTGATCGAACGCGGGCAGATCGAGCCGATTTCTCCCAAATCGAATTCAATTTGCGAGGAACGCTACGAACGTATGGCGAATGCTGACACCCCCCACCCCAGCTGGGAGGCATTGTCGCCATTCGTCCCGACATTGCAAACCGAGAACGAACGCCTCGAGGCCGCCAACGCGGCCCTTCTCGACGCGCTAGAGGCGGTAATGCGTTTTCGACGTGGTGAAGGAGAGTTCGATTTCTCGGCACTCCCTATCGACCAGCTCGCCAACGAATCCCATGACAGGTGGCAAGAAGTCGAGCAGCGGATTTGCACCACCGTTGCTCGGGCCAAGGAGGCGGCACGGGAAGCCCACCATCGTTATGACCGTGATTATGGAAGCCCGTATGATAGAGGAAGCGCAGACCGTTATTATGGCCGTTCGTTTAAACCTCATTTTTATATGGGAGGTACATATATATCCCCCCGAATGGGCTTTGAAGATATGACAGGTGTCCAAGTTCGAGAGTATCGTCAAGGATACGAAGACCAAACAGATGAATTCGAAAGTATCATCAAGGATGATACAGATGAAGACTGGCGCTAAAATGTGGAAGGAACAGCGAGATGGATTACGAAGAGAGCTTGGAAGAGCGCCCGCGAATTATGTACGGCGACGCTTGTTTCGTCCGCGTTTGCCCGGATTGCGGGCGATTCGTGAAACCCGATGCATCGGTGAAGATATACGAGATGGCGCCATGCGTGCGTGAAACAAACGCAACATGTAAAAAACATGGCCGCGTCAACATGCCGTTCGAAGGATTTTTCGACGCGGCAGTGCTTTTTGATCACGGCGTAGATCGATGGAGATCTACATGGCGACGAAAGGCGTAGCCCTATGACAACATCGGAAAGTAGGCGGGTAATCGTGCTGCTGACGGAGGCGCAGATCATCGCCGTTGATTATGCGATCATAACCGAGATTGACAGACTTTCGGATCACGAGAGTGAGCCAGACAACCCGGTCGCACTCCGAATCGCGCGGATCGTTGACGCGTTGGAGGCCGCGCAAATTGCCCTACGGAAAGGAGCAGCATAATGGCAATCTTGACAGGAGTCTTCTTGTATTTTGTCATAGTGTCAATAGTGGTGGCACTTGAGTAAATGACGCTTTACTCTGAAGTTCTCGCCTTTATAATTTATTAAGTTAATAACCTACTAACCCACTAACTAAGGAGAGCTAAATGACTGATTTTAAGATAGATTCAGGGATAGCCGTTCCTGAAGATTTTCATACGGGTACTCGTAAATACCCGTTTGAAGAAATGAGTGCTGGAGACAGCTTCTTTATTGGCCCTAATTATGATGATGAAACGCAGAGGCAAATAGGCGCTCGCGTTGCTCAAGCAAGGCAAGCCTACCAAAAGCGTTGCGCCAAGCAGGGTATTGAAGTCACCTTCACACAGCGTATGTGGACCGAGCAAGATGTGCTTGGTTACCGCGTGTGGAGAGTGAAATGAAATCTTCCCTTTTTCGAAAACTGTCTAATAAAGAGGCTCAAGAGTTTCAGGAATGGGCTCGAGAAAATTGGAAAGTTGGCGATAAGGTTCGTTCAATCTGGCACCCTGTTGTTCAAGAAGAGTGTGCTAAAATGCTGGATGAGCATATCCGAGCGAATACTAAGAAGTATGATGCAGGAACCCTTGATTGGAACTTTGCCTACAAAGACATGACTGTAGCCTTTGATATTTCGTCAGATGAAATATCCGAAGAAGAACAATATAATTTTGCTATTGAGCATTTCTGGGAAAGTGAGTGGGAAGAAGCAACAAGCTGAAGCTAGGAACTTTCAGGAAAAACTAGATAAAATAAACCCCATGTCTAGTTTATTCTAAAGGCTCTTTATAGTATAATTATAAAGTAGAAAGTAAGAAAGAAAGGTTGTATCATGTATACTCGCCCCCTGTATTGGGACCTAGGTTTTCAAGCCATATATATTGAGCCCAAAAACTGGGCGGTTTGTTACAACGGGGAAATCTTACAACAAGAATTTGCTTCTCAACGAGACGCTCAATATACAGCGGAACGTTGGGATCGCGAAATGACGGAAGAACTAAGTAAACGTGATGCTCTTAGAGCGTAAACTTGAAGGGAAATGCAAATGTCTAATGAAGCTTTTAAATCTGTTGCAGTAGATTATGAAACTTGGAAAATCCTCACAAATTGGGCCGAGGAAGAGTGCCGCAGTGTAAGTGGTCAGATAAAATTCTTAATTCGAATGCACAGTCCGAGTGACACACTGTCTGAAAAAGATCAATATGAAATTGCTCACAAAACTTTTTTAGCCCAGATACGCGCGCGCGCCGCCGGCGACGAAGCCGACATCGTGGTCGAGAAAGACCCTTCTTGCTCAGAACAGCCTCCTTTGCCTTTCACGCCCACCACTGAAAGTTCTTGGATCCAGCATAAGTGTGTAATCAAATGGCTTCGAACATCAAATACCGTTCGTAACCAACTTCTTGATACATTTATTGAATGGGGGGGACCGTTGACTAACTCAGAGCTCTGGGCCTTAGTTCCTGGTTCCTTGAATCTTTCATTAAGAGCGGTGACAAAACAGTCCGGGGCGATGTTTGGTCATGGTTATTTGAAACGAAGAAAATCCCTAAGTCATAGCAATGATGATAAGTATCAATTTGAGATTACTCCAGCAGGAAGGAAGTTAGTTAGAGAACGAAATACAAAAAGACAAAAATTAAAGGTGGCCGGATAAAAGAGGTAGTGTCTAAAACTTTGTCTTAGGTTACTTTATAACGGTAAATAACCACTAACCCAGGAGGATCTCATGGAAACGTATACACACGGTGTGACTGAATTAACGGTTCAGCTCTACCGCCGAGATAAAGCAGTAGAAGAGGACACTTGTAGTCTTGAATACCCGTATTACTACATCACAGTGACCTCTATCCGAGAAGCGCGTCCGGCAATAAATGTTTTAGAAAATAAAATTCTTGTCTCAGAGGAGCATCGTTTCTACCTCAGCAGAGACTTTCGACCCTGTGACGATATGTTCACTTCACATGATTATGATGAGCTGCGTGAACCTCACCTTGAAGGCAGTTCCTTAGTCAAGGTTGCTTCTGTGCGCATAGGTGATAGTTTACCTGATACCCGTTAGCCAGGTTAGTAGGGGGACGGGGAGCGTCCTGTACCAAAGAAAGAAACAATGCTAACGGGTATCCCCTCAATTGTTTCTTTCATCTCCCCGATGATTAAAGGATATATAAACATGCCTCTTTCTTTTGATACTACTGTAAAAAATGGATTACCCGTTACAGTTTGCTTTGAAGTCGCTCTGCCAGAGCATGATGTTGGTATTTTTACTCATTATGTTGAAGATATTTGGCTTGAAACTAAAGGCAAAAGAGCTCGGTGGCTCGAAGACAGGCTCACAACAAGAGAGTGGGTAGATCTAGAAAAAGAAGCCATAGAGGAATTTCATGACCCACAATAGAAAGAGGCAACCGATGACGAGTAAACAATGGACGAATGCTGAAGTGAGGGCTATTCGTAATGACAAGCACTCACACACGCTCAAGCAACTCGAGCAAAAGTATTTTTTGAGCCACTCTCAGCTGTCGTATGCTTTATACAGCTATAAATTTAAAGATGAAACAAGTCTTGTTGAAGACGAACCTTTTGAAGACGAGTCATCAAAAGTAGATCCCATATTCACGACACTAAAACCTGAGCATGATTTGAGTAAAGTCCTCTTTGTGGACTTTGTGAAAAAAGTTTTGATGGACCAAGCCACTTATCTCAATGAACCAAGCCACTTATCTCAATGAACAATTTCGTAAAATCTTCAAGAAAATAAAATGATCAAATTTTTTCTCATCGCTTTAGTGATGGCGCTAATCCCAGTGCGCTTGTCCGCATCAGAACCTGCATCTCAAGAATATCTAAACAAAGAGACGCGATGTGTGGCCGAAGCTATCTATTTCGAAGCGCGAAATCAAGATACGTTAGGTCAGATCGCTGTAGCGATTGTGATACGGAATAGAATGAAAGACTACCGTTGGCCTTCTTCTGCTTGTGCGGTTGTTAAAGAAGGTCACTATTGGAAAGGAAATCCTATTCGTCATAAATGCCAATTCAGTTACTGGTGTGATGGCAAGCATGAGAAACCTTTAGAACAAGAAGCATGGCACAAGGCTCTTTATATCGCACAAGAGGTGATACAAGATCGTATCTCAGTTGATTTCCTGGACAGAGCCACTCATTACCACAGTCTAGCGGTAAATCCTTCATGGTCCAAAAAATATCGCTTATGCGCTGTGATTGGAGACCATATATTTTATGACCATGGAAGCTAGAGGAAAGTCTCATGTATGAATATGAAGTGAAAGAAGTTGTTCGCGTCGTTGATGGAGATACTGTCGACGTCGTTTTTGATTTAGGGTTCAGTCTCTTTAAAAAGGAACGCGTCCGATTGGCCGGTATTGACACACCCGAAAGCCGAACACGTGATCTTGATGAAAAGAAATTGGGCCTAGAGGCGAAGGCAAAAGTCAATTTTGAATTAATGAATGCCAAAAAAATTATTTGTAAGACCGAAAAAGAAGGCAAATATGGCCGCATTCTAGGCTGGATCTATCTTGACGAGATGGCTAGCTCTCTTAATGAACATCTTATCGCTTCGGGTTACGCATGGGAATATGATGGTAGTAAAAAGAACAAGAGCCTTGAGCAACTGCTCGAAATCCGCTACTCACAGGATACTATAGTTGATGCCCCTAAAATAAATCCAACGAGTAAAGAGGTTTAGTCTGAAAAACCCTCCGGCTTTATATTATAGGGGTAGCGTTAATAATGACGCTATTAGCCTTAGGTAAGAGGGACTATAACGATGTCAAATAAACTACCATCTAAAAAAGTACGTCAGTTAGGCCCCGATGTTTGGGTCTTTAACGGCTACGATGAGCAAGTTGATATAGGCACCGAGTGGATAACGGTAGCTCAAGGGCCTGTTACTAACAGCCCCGAGTTAATTACCGCTATAGCGGGTGATAAAATGGAGGCGTTTGATTATGACCCTCCTATACCCTACCCTGACGACCCCTACCAACTAGAAAGCGTAGAGCAAACGGCATGGGCTGATCTTAAAAGTAAGCCCGACTATATTGAGAACGTTCGATGCGTAAATCTCTATCAGCTAGTAGGCCGTTACTATAAGTATGATGAGGAAGAATATCAAAAAGGTGTTGAGGATGACCTTTATAACCCCATCCCAGAGTTAGGCTTAGTTAAGCGTAGCTCGAAAACCCTCATAAGCTCAACGGCTGAGTTTAATAAGGCGATTAATAAAGAATAAGTACGAGTATAAAGGGCGGGTCCTAAAAAAAACTCGCCCTTTATATTATAG